>JACZCZ010041529.1_pt1 | contig 12724 bp, 9 predicted proteins | sample 8641811 | NCBI WGS metagenome assembly JACZCZ01 (sample SAMN15324610, study PRJNA640507) | soil metagenome | isolation source: intercropping peanut in the first line | place: China: Luxin town, Laibin City, Guangxi Province | collected 2019-07-25 | depth 10cm m | reverse complement strand
GCGCTTCCGGTATCGACGCAAAGCGCGATTCACCGAACTTCACGTGCTTTAGTGCGACCTTGCGGCTACCTTCATATCCGCGCGGGAGCGACATGGTATGTGACGGCACGGGAAATTGAGGCTTCACACCAAGCAACTTCTTTACGGCAATGAGGAAGAGTCGCTCGCGAAGCTGCGGAACACCGTAGAAGGCGGCATTCAGCAGCGTGTATCGGGCGTCATAGCCAAGACGGTCTAGCGCATCAGAAATTTCTTCCGGCACGTTGTGACCGCCAAAATTCATAATGTCAGGAACGTTCTCGACGACGATAACCAATGGATCGGTCTCTTCGACAATCTCCAGAAATCGGCGATAAAGCATCGCACGCGGATCATTCCTGTATGCCTGTTCATCGCCCGTCACGGATCGAAGTTTCGATCTGCCGATGCGCGCGAATGCTTGGCACGGCAGGCCTGCAGCAAGAACGTCGAATGCCTCGGACGGGGGAGACTGAATGCCGAAGTCCCTCACGAGGGACGCCATGGATTGAGACACCATGTCACGCGATTCACTCCAGATGAGCTGCGCTGCAGCGTCAGCAGGTGCAAAATTCATCGCATATGTTGCGTTCGCCTCCGAATCCGCCTCGACGTGCGCCGCAAGTTCGAGTCCCGCGGCCTTGAGGCCGAGAGAAAGCCCACCGCAACCCGAGCACAACTCGAGAAGTCTCGGCGCCGAGCTCGCTGCAAGCCTGTCCAGTTTGCGATCAGCTGTGGAAATGCTACGTCTCACGTCATTGTTTCCGCTTTCTGTGGTTGCGCAAATAGTTGGAGATTCGCCGCAAGAGCATGGGCTGCTCAGTCGTCTCGCATTCCCAGATGACCAACGATTGCCAGCCGCGCTTTTCGAGTTCACGAACTGATCTACGGTCGCGCTCGACATTTGATGTGAACTTCTCCGTCCAAAAGGCAACGTTGGATTTGGGTGAGTACGCCTGTTTGCAATCTTGGTGGCGATGCCAGAAGCAGCCGTGCACGAAGATCACCTTCCGAAGGCGTGGAAACACGAGATCAGGGCGCCCGGGAAGGTCCTTGCGATGAAGTCGGAATCGGAACCCAAGCCGATGGGCAGCAATCCGCACCGCAAGTTCCGGCTTGGTGTCCTTCGCGCGAATTCGGGACATCACTTCTGATCGTTTTTCGGGTGTGAGAATGTCCATGAGGGCTGTGCCTATTTCACGGGCATCTGCACGATTCCCGGTCGAGACGTGTAGCCGTTCGAATGGGAGAGCAGCATCATCAAAAGCTGGTCGCGCAGCCGGTATCGAACTTGCCAGCCGGCACACGCGGCCGCTGGTTTGCTCAATGTGAATCGGACGTTCACAAGCAGTCGGAACGGTGTCGTCGTTCCGTCGAGTGCGAAAATCGGCGACTTCCATACTGACTCCGATAGTGTCTTGCTGTGCTTGAGATCGGCGGGTAGTTCAAGTCCCAGAAGATAGACGAGCGGTCCGCGTCGCTTTTGTGCGTAGTCGCATGCTGCGCCGACTCTGATCAATCGCGGACCACACTTTGCGTGATCTTCCGGTTTGATTCTGAATTCTTCGGTCAGCACGTCGAGACGGCTGGCATCGAGCTCGCGAAGCATCGCTTCGTCGGAGTTCCAAATCTCCGCGGGGAGCTCCACGACGGCTCCCCAGTCGGTCGGACGGATAGTTTCCGACGCGGGAACTGCGACATGAAGCATTCGATTGATCCGGCCCGCCTCGATCGCCGACGCGTTCGGGAGCTTCTCGTCGTCGTGGCGAGTGACAGCCTTATTCCACAGTTCGGTCTTTTCCTTGGATGAAGTCTGATTCAAAACCCGATCGGCGAGAATCGGAGCGATGACCGTCGTGATAGCCGCGCGCCGATCAACTTCAACGTTGGGGCGTCCTACGGCTTCGCGCGCAAGTCTGCTGAGAACGACGTCCAATGCACCGGGAAATGCAGTGGAGTGTCTTTCCTCGACGGGGACAAGTCTCGCGAGTTCCGCGAGCGTATCTCCCGCGGCGGAAAGAACGTCCACTTCCCAGCCTAGAAGTGCAGCCAGTTGAGGATTCGACAGCAAGGAATCGTTGACGGCCTTTTGAAGCTCGGCAGCATTCTTGATGGTGCCGTCGCCGACGTTGATGAATTTTTCTTTGGCGAGGCAGAGGACAGCGACAGGGCGCGCATGCGGTTTCTCCTTGTCGAGCGCGCCATCGAGGTACTGCGTCAGTTCATTCGACAGCTGAGGATTCTCGGTCCATATGACGAGAATGAACGGGCCGCCAGACGGATTGATCTGCTTTTCGAGGATTCCGGCAATCTGCGCGTACTGACTCCTGTTGTCGGTTTTGGCGATGCCGTCGATCAGGTGAAGATCAAGGAACAACGCGCGCACGCCTCTGAAATGAACGGAATCAAGCTCGTGTTCGGGCTTATAGTGAATCCCCATGCATGGCGTACCGAGCTTCTGAAACGTGCTCACGATCGCATGCAGGTGTTCGGCTTTGTCGTCTACTACGACAAAGCGCGGTGCTGAGAAGATCATCCTTCGTTCCCCTTGCCGAACACGAGCGCGATGACCGCCCCATCGAAGTCTTCGGGAACGCCTGCGTCACCGGCATCCGGAAAAACGAGGCGACCGCCGTTCAGCTCCATAACCATGTTCGTGTAGTACAGGCCCACGCCCATGCCGTCCGGTCGACGGCTGAAGAACGGCCGAGTCAAACGCTCGGTTTCATCCTGAAATCCTGGTCCGTTGTCGGCGACAATGATTGCTGGACCTTCCGCGTAGTCGTTGTCGATGCCGATGTATATCTGCCTTTCTCCATCGTTCTCGTCCGGCCAGCGCACCTGCAGCCAATAGAACGCATTGTCCAGCAGGTTGTTCAGCGCTCCCAGGAGGAGGCCGAACGAAAAACTCCGTTCAAAGTCCGGTGTGGATTCTTCCAGTGCCGGGCATATGAGGCGAACTTTATGGTTCCGGAACCGCACATTGTTAATATCCCGCACGCGGCGAATCAGGTGCTTGAGGCTGTTAGGCTTGCGATCACCTTTGCGCAGCAGTTCGGTGAAGCCATCCAGAATTCGTACTAGCTCGCGGGCTTGACCTTGGATGGACTCGAGTTTGCCTCCTCCTTCGATAGCGTCGTGAAGGACTCGGACTCCCTGCTCGACTTCGTGGAAAACAACCGCGAGCCCCATTCCTGATAAGCCCGCTCGAAGCATCGTGTCACGCATTTCGTTATAGTTCTTCTCCGCCTTGTCGATGAGCGGATCCAGCTCAGCGGACAAGCGATGCTCCTTCGCTTTCTCCCTCAGCGCTTCGAGTGGCTGCCTGATGCCGAGCACTTCAGGATCGCTGCCCTTGCCGGTGAGGGCTCGAATGTTGTCCTTGTCGATCTTGCGTTCGGTTTCCAGCGTTGCCAGTGCGCCCAGCACGATCTGCCGCAAACGGCGGTATGCATCATTCTCGACGAAACCTTCACGGTTGGTTTTTTCCGTCAGATCGGTGCTCAATTCGAGCGACAGATTGATGGCGCCTACCACGATGTTTCTGCTGATGTTGCGCGTGGGCGTATTCACCCGGCGAAGATCAAGCCCCAGCCAGTCGTCACCCGGTTCGCCGTAGTTGTACACGCGGATGTTGTCGCGGTAGACGCGCATTCCGCCGTTTTCATCGAGATAGCTCTGCACGAGCTGGCTGTCGCCGAGTTTCGATAGAACTTCTCTGTCGCGATCGAATACGTAGACTTCTCCGCTGACAGGGCCAATACCCTTGGTCTCATCTGGGCCTGCGGTCACTCGCTTCGGCCGCGCGGTTTTCGGACCCTGATCAGATCCGTAGATGTCGAAATCTCTCTCTGTCGCTATGAGCAGTGGAGCCTTTTCACGAATTACTTTTCTCGGTGCGAGCTTGATACCCGCCACACCTCTAAATTCATACTCGGAATCCAGCTTGCCGTCGGCATAGGCGAATGTGAACCGCCACGGTGCTCGATCGAGTAGCACTTCCACATCCGGTATTCCCGCGACCCACTCGGGATGCTCCGGCACCAGGAGTTCGACCTCGAAGCGATCGGATCGATTCGTGAACGGCGACGAAATCGAAGTAACCTGCCGCAGTAGTCGTCTGACTTCGCCGCGTGACCAAGTGGCTTCGCGAAGCCTGCCAATGGTGAGTCGACTCCCCGTCTTCTTGCCTTTGAAAACCTCGGGTGTACGGGAGCGAACCGTTACTTGTGCGTCGGAAAGGAATGGCTTCTGGATGAGCGCGTCCCAGTCGATGACAGCGATGCATTCGGGACTGTCTTTCGCTCGCGTGACGAGCTCGATGCTTTCACCGAGCTTGTGAACGGCGAACCGCCCGAGACCCTTCTCGCCTAGCGGAAGTCGGTTTCGTTTCGTGCGATTCAGCGCCTTCCGTTGGACTTGGCGGTGATCGTGTGCCGGAACGAGCCAAATATCGCGTATCGTATTCAGCGTCATGCCGTCGCCGTCGTCTTCGACCACGATGGTCGCGCCTTGCTTGCCAAGATTGCGTAAGGTGACTGTGACCTTCTCGGCATCCGCGTCGTACCCGTTCTTGACCAGCTCGAAGACTGCCAAGCGAGGTGTTCCGATCAGCTGGTCTCCGAGAAGCTGCAGAAGGCGGGCGCGTGGCCGAAACGGCAGCTTCAGCGACTTGGATCGACGCATCTTGGCGGCAGCCATCAGCGTACTTTCCGCTTATCGCAAAGTTCATCGTCGCTGATTTCGAATCCGATGGCCTTCAGCGCGGTCAGAATTACGGTGCGATGCGTGGCTCCCTCGTGGGCAGCTCGAATACTGACCTCGTGTTTGATTCGAGCAGGAATCATTACCTGGAGAGAGACATCCTTACCGTCAATCGCCTCGCGGGACCGGTGTCCAGCTATCCGTCTCGCGGTGTCAATCGGCATTCGCATCTCCTACTTCATGACTTCATGAATTTAGCAGACTCCCGTCTTCGGGACCACAACCAGCGGAATACCGGGCTGTACTGAGTCACGCATACAGGCCCGTGCGGGACAGCAATCTCTAACTAACAAAGCAATTTGGCCCCGGATAGCGGAAATGGTCGTTTGCGCGGGCGGGGAATCGATTCCGATCCCTGGAGCCGTCGTGGCGAATGATGGTTCGCGAATCGGTCAGGGTTGCCGCACCTGAACACTCGCCGGTATTGCACTTCGATCAGCGGCGTCTAGCATCAAGTGTCACATTCCCCGACCGCCAACAGGACGAAAACTGCTGAAGATGAATATATCCCGCGCGAGCCAGACCGAATCCGAAAAAGCGCTCTCGCGAGAGATCGAGCGTCTGCAAGCGAAGGCTGCCGCGCTTTTCAAGGGGATCGAAAGAACTGCGGTGATTGAGCTCGTGCGCACCCTGGATCTTGCCGCAGTAGCAAGGTTGCATGGCTTGCACGCAGGATCCGAGGACGACACCGAGGACGCCACGTTCTACCTTGAAGCGGGATCGGCAGTTGCACTGCGTCCCTTCCTTGCTGCCGTCAAAGGCAGGCCCGGTGGGATGCCCTGGGCCGCATCACGCCGCGAACTGATTCACTTTGCGCAGCGCTATCTGGACGTTTGTGGCAGGCTTTTTCATCTGCGACGGATGGCGGCACTTGAGCGCTACGGTCTTGCGTCGACAACACTGACGGCCGGACGACTGGAAATTGTCACCAATTGGGGTATTCCGGAAGCAGCCGCGATGTCCGCCATGAGGCAGTGGAAGCGTCGCTCAGGCACGAGCCAGTGGGTTGACGAGAGCGCCAAGGAAGAATGGAGGGAGAGGCATTCACGGATGCGGAAGTATGTGGAGTGGGACCGGCAGTCGCTGATTCGCTATGACAACGATCCAGAGATCGTGTTCGCATATCGCAAAGAAGCGAGGGCGTATGCTGAGGGATTCTTTGAAGGCGAGGCGTTCCCGGAAGATGTCGTGATCGGCGATCGAACATTCGGTGCATGGAAGGAAGCCTGCAATCAGGCTTTGGGCCGTGTCCTGTGCCACATTGACTTCGCCATGCTTCTGGCGCAGAAGCGATCCAAAAAGGTGTCATTGCGGGATTTGATTCCTATCTTTTCGAGGAGAGAGGATGTGGCGGCAGTGTGGGAGGAAGCAGGCGTAAGCGCCGCTCTCGTCTCCCAGACGATGGATGCGCTAACTCTCAGCATCGACGAGCTGGACGACTGGGAAAATGCATACGAAGTTCCGACGCCGCTCCACATCGACATGGGGGAACATTTCGTCCTTCTGCCTTCCTTCGGCGCCCTGACCAATCCGTATTTCACACTGTTCAGACATCTTCGAAAATCTTTCAAGGCGGATTGGGATCGCGGTGTAGACCGAAGGGAGGCGGTCTTTCGAGCCGATCTGCAGCGCCTGTTTCCACCGGAGCGATTCGTTGTGCCGGACCACGGATTCAAGCTTCGTCGCGCGAATCGATCATTCATCACTGACGTGGACGCGGTCATTTTCGATCGAGAGTCCGGCCAGCTGGCTCTCGTTCAATTGAAATGGCACGACGTCTTCGGACGTTCGCTGGCGGAGCGCGATAGCAGAAGCAGGAATATCGCATCGGCGAACCAATGGGTCGAAGGCGTTCATTCGTGGGTGAACGGGCGCTCCTCGAACGCTGTGTTGGACGCGCTGCATATCAAGGGAAAAGGATGTGATGCGCCGCCATGCCTACTGGTCATTGCGAGATACGTCGCACGGTTCACTGGAGGCCCGGAGCAGGACGCGAGGGCAACATGGCTCGGCTGGCCGGAGGTCGTACAATTCATGCAAGTCGGCGCGGATCTCGATCCGCTTGGGCGACTCTCGCAGATCTCGGCCGTCAACACGGACGAAGGCAAAAGCAGGGAAGACGTACGGGAGGTGTTTCGGTTTCCCCAACTAACTGTGGAGCTGCGCATCTCCGCACGCTGAAGCACATCTCAATTGCAACGCACATGCCTCCTTTCTCTCCGACACGAGGACATGAGTAGTCACTGTGACGAACGATTCCGTCAGCACGTACCATCAATTGCCTGGTTTTGCGTACCTGGGTTCAGATGATTAACGATATTCAAGACTTGGTGTCGGGATTACGGATAGGCGAGTGGCATTTACATCGCGAGCTTGGGCGCGGTGGAAATGGCGTCGTGTGGGAGGCGACATCCATAGATGGCGCGTCTTCCGTTGCCATAAAGTTTCTCAGAAAGAAGAAGCCAGTCGCACTCAGGCGTTTCATGGACGAAGTTACTGTCGTTCGGAGGCTCGAGGGTGTACTTGGCATCCTTCCAGTCTTAGCCGCTGACTTATCGGACACAACTCAATTGCCGTGGTTCGCGATGCCGCTCGCAACGAGGTTGGATGCTGCGTTGAAAGGCAGATCCTTGTCCGAGATCGTCGAGCAGTTCGCGACGTTGGCCGGCACCCTAGCGACATTGCACGCTCGGAAAATCTCGCATCGTGACGTCAAGCCCGCCAACCTGCTGAGCTTCCAGGGGCAAGCCGTGTTGAGTGATTTTGGCATCGCAAGATTCCCTGGTTATGGTGAGGTGACGCAGGCTCGCAACGTGGTTGGGCCCGGACCGACAATGGCGCCAGAGCTGCGCCGGGGAAATCCTCCCAAGGATGTTTATCCGGCAGACGTATTCAGTTTGGCGAAGTCATTGTGGATGATCCTGGCAGGACAATCAGAAGGCTTCGAAGGCGAATACAGTCTCTCTCAAAGGCGCGTTCTAGATAGGGCGTGGCCTGAGGAGCACCTGCGGCCATTGCACCAGATACTCGGCCACGCGACCTCCCACGAGCCTGCAAATCGTCCAAGTGCATCGGCGCTGGCCAGGGAACTCACGGAATGGGTGGATGTTATCTCCGACATCGACCGGCGTGCGCCGGACGAGTGGCGGGCGGTGGAACTGGATCTATTTCCGCACGGTGTTCCGAGCGCTTCAGAGTGGTCAGATCTGGATTCGATCAGGAGCGTGCTGGACCGTATTGGTAGATCACGCATCGCTTCTCACGTGATGCTTCCAGGCGGCGGTGGCCATGACATCCGCGGTGCTTCCGTTGGTCGATTTCCCGAAACCCTGGAGCTCGATTTCGGGACCCAATCCCCTATCGTGGTCTATCCGGATCGACTGTATTTCCGGCGAATCGATGGCGACAGAGCCAATGATTTTTTCCTCTTGAAGGCGAATCGAATCAACTTGCCGGCGGAGTTCAATTTACATTCTGGCTCAAGCTTTTCAGATTTCACTGAGTTGTCTCTCGGTCGTCTCACTGCACTTGCCGTCGACGAGCGCAGCGAATGGGGTGGGAAGGAGCTTCCTGAGGGATCATCCCGGCTGACCATTTGCCATGGGGGCAGTTTTCTGCTGGTAATGCGAACGTCCTCTTACAACAGATCATCTGGTACCTACGACGGACGGCACATCAATTTTTCGCCCGACGACCTTGCCAAAGCATTCGCTGGTGGTCTCGCTTCAAAGTCAAGCGAGATCGGCTTGAGCGCGGTCTACGTCGAGGAAGACCTGGCGTGGCAGCACGATCGGTCATTGCGACCGGCCTTGAAACATGTGGCGCCACAAGATGTAGTCAGGTTGATTCGCAAATGGCCGCGACATCGGTGTCGCTCAGAACTCGGTATGGAGTGGGGAATTGCGGCTGTTGAGACGCTGTTGCAAGCCTCTGAAGAACATCAAGCGATAGACGCGGCCATATCCGAACTGCTACAGCCGTTCAGCGACGAGGCGTTGCTCGAGATTGTGGCGATCATGTATGTCGGTCGGGATGCCGGCGACTATCCGCAGTCTCTTCGTCGGTGGGAAATATCCACCAGGCATCATCTGCGAAATCGGGGGGAGTACTTGCGAGTGCTGGCTGAAAAGGTAGAAGCGTCTCGCTATCTAGCGCGCGGTTTGAGGGCCATTGGCGCATACCGCCTGAAGCTCTGAAGGACATCTTCCGCGCGGGAGCCTTGGCTTCGTCTCTGCGGGAGCCGCCAGATGAGGGATTGGATCTGACGCGTCAGGACCATCCGAAACCGTTCAATACGCTCCTCAATGAAGGCCAAGTCTCATCGGAGGGAAACCGCGGTATCCAAACTAACTGTCCTCGGGCGCTCCATTCCTCCCACTTGTTCGAAATAGAACCCCGCGCGCTCCCGAGCAATTCCTCTTTATCCCGGTGCATAACAATTAGACGTCGCTCACCTGGCTGTTTTTCATAGAGCCAATTGATCAACAAGGTGTTTATCGCCTTGTCTCCAAACCCATAGCCCGAAATCACCAACTGACTTCTCGTCTTCAAGGATTGAGCTAAGGAGACGAGAATTTGCCAGTAGGGAGCCTCGGTATAGTCAAGCTCCTTATTGAATCGACCGACAAGTATCAAAGGTGGACCAAGCGATCGCCAATTGATGCCATCGTTGTGCAAGATTCCGTCGTGATCCCGATCCCAACCTATCCACTCGGAGTACCAGGGATCGGAGCCATGTGCGATGTTGAGTGGCCGGAAACGATGCCAACGCACACTGCCGTGCGGCTTGAGCAAAGTGGCGCGGGCCCCGGCGGGGACGGGTGCATCCAAATCAAGCACAATGCGGCCTAGCGAGTCCTTCCGTCGGAAGTCAAAAAGCGGTACCGCTGAAGTCTCAAATGCGTCCTCGAGTAAGCAATCATGATTGAGGGTATAGATCGGCAATTGCTTGATAGCTGTGTCGCACGCAGCGTCAATAACAAGCCGCAGGTGGTTGCTTGGCGGTTGCGCGGCAACTAATCGCCTAAACACGATCCTCCGAATGTATGAAACAGTGTCTTCGGCAGCCTGTAGCAACTGATCTGGCGACAGCGCCAACTCTTGGGCGAGTTCGGCGGCGAATGGCATGAGGCCCGGGTCATCCCGGTTTCTATTTAGGGTACTTGCGACGGCATCCGCTAGAAATCCCACATCCTCGTAGTTGCACAATCGGGCTACGCACCCGCGCGGCGCTACACGTTCTGCGTAATATTGCTCAACGCGATTAGCCAGTGCTGGAATCAGCCTCGAGACATTCTGGTGCCTTTCAGCTCTTTCGGGACTGATTGCAATTTCCCGATCTGGAAGTCGGTACCATTCTTCGTCGGAGTGCAAATAGTACTGATCGACCTGCGTCAGAATTTCATCTGTCAGGTCTCTTGTACTCGGTGCCGAGGGAAGTGAAACCCCGGATCCCAACAGGAAGCCAATGTGCCATCGCATCCGAACATCCTACTATCTATTGTAAGTCTGTTAGAGATCCTCAATCTCTGAGTCGATTCGAGGATCCGACCTGGGTCGCGTAAGGTGACCGCCCTCTGTCGACATGAGGATAAAATGCAAATTCCGGGGGAGGAGATAAGTCTATGGCTTCGCATTCACTGGAGGGTGTCTATCGCACGCTCGGTGCCGGACAAACCGTCTCAGGTCGGGAAATACTTATTCGTTCTACACATCGGGAGAACCACTTCCGTAGCCGACTGAGTGAGCTCTCGTGGTCTGTCGTCTCCAGCCTTAGTCGTCACGGACTCTCGGAGTCTCTGCTGGCACAGACTATTCAAAGCTTGCGTTTAGCCAAAGAAGATCCGCGTCACTACGGCGAAAATTCTCCAGGAATGTGTTTTGACGATCGGGCAAGGACGCCGGTGGTTCCCGACCCAAACTTCAACTATTGGAACCTGCTTGAGTATGGTCTCAGCGGGAAAGAGGGTTTTGCCGGCTTCGCGAAATCGGTGGGTCTAGACCCGGCAATTGATAATGCGACCCTATGTGGGCTGATTGCGCTATTGCTCATTGACGCTTCAGTCGAACATCTAGACAACGACGAGCCATTCCGTGCGGCTGCGGAAGCTTTGGACGCTTCTTTGTGTGTCGAGCAGATGTTCTACGACCGTGGCTACCGGCACATCCTGAAGGAAGCGCGTAGCGACTTGGCGCGTAGAGGAGGGGTGGCCGCCCACCGAGAGACTGACGCGTACAAGATTGAGGTGATATCCAAGTGGAAGAGCGGCGTATTCAAGACTAAGGCGGAGGCCGCGCGCTGGGCTATGAGGGAATTTCCCCTGCGAAATCAAGAGGTGATTGCCAGGTGGTTGCGCGAGGCTGAGAGGGCCGATCCACTGACGCGGCTGGACGAGTAGTGATCAAGCCGGTCGAGTCAATTGTGCAGCTGGCCCTCTTCGATACGATGATTGACCATGAAAGTCGAATTCAAGCTTGAGACAACGAGCTTGGCCAAAGTCATAGTCATATGCGGCACCATTGTCGTGATCGTCTACCTCCTCTCCGAGGTGCTGGCCGCATCCTAGGCATCGTCGCAATGAAAATATGCATGATGAGCATGGCTTGTCTGGCCCGTTCGCATGCGGGACTTTTGCGTGACCAGCTCTGCTCAGTTGTGCTCAGTGCGGATGTTCAGCAACGGACGCCCGCGGCAAGTGATTGATTACTAAAGATCCTTCCGACCCTCGACGGCACTCATAATGCCAAGTGCGAGTGATAGCTTGCGTTGAAAGGGTCGGCGGAGTGTCGGCCGCTGCCAAGTCGAAATAGACGTGGCCTCCTCGAGATCACACTGCTACCAAAGCCTCTCAATGACGAGTGGAGTGCGGCTCGTCGTTGGATCCAACGTGCCGCTTTCCGTGACCTCGATGCATGAAGACATGCATCAGCGGGCACGACCTGAAACCCTGTCTTAGTCCCGTTCCGGAGTAGAGTCTGCCCCATCAGGAGCAGACGATGAAGAAGAAGAGGTTTACCGAGGAGCAGATCATTGGGGTGCTGAAGGAAGCCGAGGCCGGGGCAAAGACGAAGGAGCTTTGCCGGCGGCACGGGATCAGCGAGCCGACGTTTTACAACTGGAAAGCGAAGTACGCCGGGATGACGGTGTCGGAAGCCAGACGGCTGAAGGAGCTGGAGGCGGAGAACGCCAAGCTCAAGCGGCTGTTGGCCGATGCGGAGCTCGACAAAGCGGCGCTGAAGGATCTGCTGGGCCGAAAATGGTGAGCCCGCAAGCGAGGCGTGAAGCAGTGGATGCGCTGATGAGAGAGCGCGGCTTCGGAGTGACGCGTGCTTGCGGGCTGGTCAGGATCTCAAGATCGCTGTATCGCTATCGATCCAGGCGGCCGGAGTGCGCGGAGCTCAAAGCGCGCATCAGCGAGATCGCGGAGGCCAAGCGACGCTACGGCTATCGGCGCATCTACATCCGGCTGCGGCGAGAAGGCTGGGCGGTGAACCGTAAGCGCGTGTATCGGCTGTATCGCGAAGCAGGCCTTCTGGTGCGGCGACGCAAGCGAAAGCGCATTGGCCTGGTCGAGCGCAAGCCATTGCCGAAGCCGGCGGCGGCCAACATCAGTTGGTCGATGGACTTTGTGAGCGATGGACTGGCGGATGGGAGACGTCTTCGGTGCTTGAACATCGTCGACGACTGCACACGCGAGTGCGTGGCCATTGAGGTCGACACCTCGATCACCGGAACGCGAGTCAAAGCCGTGCTCGAGCGTCTGGCCGACACCCGCGGGCTTCCGAAGTCGATCACGGTGGACCATGGTCCGGTGTTCGAAGGCCAGGTGCACGGCGCGTGGGCATGCGAGAACGGTGTGCAGCTGTCGTGCATCCGGCCTGATAAGCCGAACGAGAACGCCTACATTGAGAGCTTCAACGGCAAGATCCGCGATGAATGCTT
>JACZCZ010201223.1_pt1 | contig 12751 bp, 9 predicted proteins | sample 8641811 | NCBI WGS metagenome assembly JACZCZ01 (sample SAMN15324610, study PRJNA640507) | soil metagenome | isolation source: intercropping peanut in the first line | place: China: Luxin town, Laibin City, Guangxi Province | collected 2019-07-25 | depth 10cm m | reverse complement strand
GGGGGGAGGGCGGGGAGTGCGGGGCCAACCCGCCCCATGAAGCAAGCGAAAATTCCGTTCTGGCCGCCCGGCCGGTCGCCGGTCTGCATCGTCATGATCGGGAGGCGGGAATCGAGATTCGCGACGACGCCGCGGATGCCGGCGATCACGGTTTCCGGCTGGCCCACCGTACGCACGTAGAACGTGGCGCCGCCGACGTTGGGGACTTGCGCGCGCGGCTGGAATAGCTGCGCGCGGATGGGCTCTTTGACGTTGTTGTACTTCGCGTTGCGGATCACGCCAACGATTTCCGTGTCGACGGGGCCGCCTTCGCGCACGGCAATGCGCGTGCCGACTGCAGCGGTGCCGAGGCCGAAATACTCGACGAAGCGTTCGTTGACGATCGCGACCGGCGGCCGATCCTCGCCCATGTCGCCGGCACGAAAGTCGCGCCCTTCGACGAGCGGCACGCCGAGTGTCGCGAAGTAACCGGGGCTCACGCCGTTGAAGTGCGCCAGCGGCAAGGTGCCGGGGCTCGGATCGAAGCCAGGCACCCGGACGACGCGGCTGGAGGCGTCGCCGGACAGCAAGGTCAGGAGCGACGATGCCGCAGAGGTCACGCCCGGCAGTGCGGCGACGCGTTGCTCGATCGTATCGAGCAACAGTGCGGTTTCTCCCGGCTCGTAGCCGTTGCGCTCCGGCGAGACGGAGAAGCTCAGTAACGAATCGGTGCGGATGCCGAGATCGACACTCGCGACGTTGGCAAGACTCTGTGCGAACAGCCCGGCGAGCACGAGCAACATCATCGACAACGCGATTTGCGCTGTGACGAGCGTCGACCGCAAGCGGTTCGTCGCTTTGCTGCCCGTCGAGCGTGCGCCGTGCGAGTGCAGTGCCTGGCCGGGCGACGTGCGCGCCAGCTTGATGGCCGGAACCAGCGCGAACGTAACGACGCACAACAGCGCTACGACGAACGTCACGCCGGCGAGCGCCGCGTCCACGCCGAAGTCGAACGATGCTGCGCCTTGCGCGGGCACCATGGTCTCGATCCAACGCAATGTCACATGCGTGAGAGGCAGGCTCGCGAGCGCAGCGACGAATGCGAGGATCGCCGACTCCGTGCCGACGAGACCGACGAGGCGGCTCGGTGCGGCGCCCATCGAAAGCCGCACCGCCATCTCACCGATACGCGCGGCGCCACGTGCCAGCATCAGGTTGGCGATGTTGACGCAGGCGATCGCGAGAACCGTCGCGGCCGCAACCAACAGAATCGCCAGCGGTGCGCTTGCGCCGCGCATGATCTCGCTCTGCCCGCGCGGGCCCGGCACGACGGTGATCGAACGTTCGCGAAACTGCGCCAGCAATTGCTCGCTCATGCCGGTCTGCCGCGGCGCTTCCACGTCGGCGAGCAGCGCGCGGTAAGGCGAAGCGAGCGCGGCTTCGGCTTGCGCGATCGACACGCCGGGCTTCAGCCGCGCGAAGACGTACACCCAGTAACTCCGCCGGTCGTCGAAGTTGGGCAGCGCGCCCGGAGTCTCGCGCCAGGTGAACGTGATCGGCACGAACACGTCGGGCGTGAACGGACGAATAGAGCCTTGGAACTCGCGCTCCGCAACGCCGACGATCGTCAGCGGCTTGCCGTTCACGACGAGCGCCTGCCCCACGACGTTGGGATCCGCGCCGAGCGCGTTCTCGAAATAGCGGTAACTGAGCACCACGGAATCCGCGCTGCCGTCGACGCGGTCGTCCTCCGGGCCGAGCAATCGGCCGAGTGCGGGTTGGATGCCGAGCACGCCGAAGTAACTGCCGGAGACCAGCAAGCCCGCGCCGGCGACTGCGTCGCCGTCGTAGGCGAGGTTCGCCGCGACGATACGCTGCGCTGCGATGTCGGTGAACGGTTGTTGGACGCGCTGCAGGTCGCGGAACATCGGATAGCTGAACACCTCCTCGCACGTGCCGGTTAGATCGCACGACACGTTGCCCTGCTTGAGCTGACCGCCCGGCGCGGCAAGGTTCACGAGGCCGTCGGGATCGTGCGCGGCAGGCATCGGCCGCATCAGCATGCCTTCGTAGATCGCGTAGAACGCGACGTTGACGCCGATACCTACGGCGAGCGTCAGCACGACGACCAGCGAGAAGCCGGAGCGCTTCAGCAGGCTGCGGATGCCGTAGCGAACGTCGAAAATGAGATTGGCGAGCATGGGGCGGCAACTCAGTGTGGCGAGCGTTTGCTGTGCTTAGCAACGCTCGTGCCAGCGTTTGCGTTGCGCAACCTGTTGATCCTGCGATGGCCGAGCCGCGCGCTGTCCCGAAAACGGACGGTCCGCGTCGCGCGGGTGGGACTCGACGGGGCTAGACGCGGCCGACGGACGGACGTGGTCGAGCAGCGAGGCGCAGCAGCAGGGGTCGCACGATGCGAATGAGATACGAGAAACTCGCGCCGTGCATCGGCTCGATGCGCGCGCGAGCGGCTACCACCAAGTGCGCGCAGATCGATTACCATCTCGGGGTAATCCAAGGGGGAGTTCCATGAGCGTGCGCGCATTGCTTGCGCTGGCGTCGTCCGCGGCCTTCGGCGCAACGGCGCAGCAGAACGACCAGTGGCGCCAGCCGTTCCCGCCGTTCAAGCTCGTCGGCAACGTCTACTGGGTCGGCACTTACGATTTGTCGACGTACCTCATCACGACGGACGCCGGGCATATCCTGATCAACACCGGCTTCGAGGACACCGTGCCGCTGATCGCGGAAGGCGTCGAGCGGCTCGGCTTCAAGATGGCCGACGTGAAGATTCTCACCGCCACGCACGCGCACGGCGATCACGTCGCGGGGCTCGCGCAGCTGAAGCGTCTGACGAACGCGCAGGTGGTGATGTCCGAGGCCGACGCCGTGTTGCTACAGGACGGCGGAGTCAGCGATTTTCGCTTCGGCGATCCGCGCAATCCGAGCTTCGAGCCCGTGCCCGTAGAGCGGCGGCTCAAAGATCAGGACACGATCGAGCTCGGGGGTGTGACGCTGACGGCGCACCATCATCCGGGCCACACGAAAGGCGCCACGAGCTTCACGTTGACGGTCCGCGAAGCGGGCCGCGACTATCGCGTGGTCATTGCGAACATGGGCAGCATCAACCCCGGCGTGACGGTGAGCGGCATGCCGAAGTACCCGACGATCGGCGACGACTACGCGCGCACGTTCGCAGCTCAAAAGGCGTTGCCGGTCGACGTGTTCTTGGCGTCGCACGCGGCGCAGTTCCGCATGCACGAGAAGTACAAGCCCGGCGACGCGTACGATCCGAATCGCTTCGTCGACCCGCAAGGTTACCTCGCGGCGGTCGAGCGCCTCGAGACGACCTATCGCGAGCAGCTCGCACGCGAGCGCGCCGGCGGCCAATGAGCCGACAGCGCTCGTCTTAGCGCGCTCAGAACAGCGTGTAGATGAAGGGCGCGATCGCCGAGGTCTGCGCCAGCACGAGCAGCGCGCCGAGGCCGACGAACAAGAGCAGCACGGGCGCGAGCCAGAATTTCTTCCGGACGCGCATGAAACCCCACAGATCTTTCATGAGCTCGAGCATCAGTACGGCCTCTCCAAGTCGTGCGCGTTGGACGGTTTGCTCGCGATCCGATAGGTCGTGGCGCCGCGTGCGAAGCGCCGTGCCAGCGGGTCGTTGCCGAACGCTGCGCGCACTCGCGCGATCGGCGTGACCACCAGCAGGAACACAATTCCGAGCAGGAGCGGCGTGGTTACGCGGCTCATCAGCAGGCCGAAGGCCATCCACGCGCGGTAAACGGGACGCAGCGCCGCCGGCGCTGCTGCTGCGAGTGCGACGAGTGCGCCCGTGACCGCCCATGGCCACACCGGCATACGCTCGTGCTCGAGCAGCCAGGGCACCGCAAGGCCGAAGAGAACGGCCACCATCGCTCCCGTCGTCAGGCCGAACGAGCGAAGGCCGCGGCGGTCGAGCTCCGGGACGGCGCTCAGCATCGGTCAGTCGAGATCGAGCGCGGTTCGCCACGCATCGTCTTCCTCCAGTTTCGGCTGCTCGCGTTTGTCCAGAACGAAATCCTCGACGACGAGGTAATCCATCTCCGTGCGCATGAAGCAGCGGTAGGCGTCCTCGGGTGCGCACACGATCGGCTCGCCGCGCACGTTGAACGACGTGTTGACGATCACGGCGCAGCCGGTCCTCGCTTCGAACGCCTGGAGCAGCTTGTGATAACGCGGGTTGGTGTCCGCGTGCACCGTCTGGATGCGCGCCGAGTAGTCGACATGCGTGATCGCCGGCAGGTGCGACCGTTGCGTTTTGAGCTTGTCGATGCCGAACAAGGCGCGCTCCTGTTCCGGCACGGGCAGGCGTTGGCTTTCCCTGAGCGGGGCGACTAACGACATGTACGGGCTCGGCACGTCCTGCTCGAAATAGTCGGCCACGCGCTCCGCGAGCACCGAGGGCGCGAACGGACGAAATGATTCGCGGTACTTGATCTTGAGGTTCATGACCGACTGCATCGCGGCATTGCGCGCATCGCCCAAGATCGAGCGCGCCCCGAGCGCACGCGGGCCGAACTCCATGCGGCCTTGGAACCAGCCGACGACGTTGCCCGCGGCGAGCAGCTCGGCGACCGCCGCGCACAGCTCGCCGTCGCCCAAGCGGCGGTAGACCGCATTGGCGCGCCGCAGGGCGGCCTCGACGGCAGGCGTGGGATATGCGGGCCCGAGATACGTGCCGCGCATGCCGTCGCTGCCGTGCATCACGCGCGGCCGATCCTGGTGGACGTGCCAGCCGATCGCCGCGGCACCGAGCGCGCCGCCGGCGTCGCCCGCGGCCGGCTGCACCCAAATGCCCTTGAAAATCTTGTCGCGCAGCACTTTGCCGTTGGCTACGCAGTTCAGCGCGACGCCGCCCGCGAGGCACAAATAGTCCTCGCCGGTTTCCGCGCGCACCGTGCGGGCCAGGCGCAGCACGACCTCCTCGGTCACGGCCTGAATCGACGCGGCAAGGTCCATCTCGCGCTGCGTGATTGCCGATTCCGGTTGCCGCGGCGGCGCGCCGAACAGGTCGTGGAAGCGACGGTTCGTCATCGTGAGCCCGGTGCAGTACTCGAAGTACTCCATGGCGAGTCGAAACGTGCCGTCGTCCTTCAAATCCATGAGATGGCCGAGGATCTTGTCGACGTACTTCGGCTCGCCGTATGGGGCGAGGCCCATGAGCTTGTACTCGCCGGAATTCACCTTGAACCCCGTGTAGTACGTGAACGCCGAGTACAGGAGGCCGAGCGAATGCGGAAAATCGATCTGCCACAAAGGCTCGAGGCGATTGCCGTTGCCGCGCCACACCGACGTCGTCGCCCATTCGCCGACACCGTCGAGGCAGAGCACCGCGGCGCGCTCGTAGGGGCTGAAGAAGAACGCCGACGCGGCATGCGATTGGTGGTGCTCGGCGAACAACAGCTGCGGCAGGTCGCGCGGCGAGCAATCGCCGAGGCCCGCGAGCTCGCGCTTCAGCGTCGTCTTCAAGTACAGCTTGTCTTTGAGCCACGTAGGCATCGCGGCCGCGAACGACCTGAAGCCGCGCGGCGCATACGTCAGGTAGGTTTCGAGCAGGCGCTCGAACTTGATGAGCGGTTTGTCGTAGAAGACGATCCGTTGCAGGTCGCGAACTTCGATGCCCGCTTCCTGTAAGCAGTAACGTGTCGCCGCGTGCGGGAAGGCGGAGTCGTGCTTGCGGCGCGAGAATCGCTCCTCTTGCGCTGCGGCGACGAGCACGCCGTCACGCAACAGTGCCGCAGCGCTGTCGTGGTAGTACGCGGATACCCCGAGCGTATACGAGCTCATGCCGTCAGCGGCCGTTGCGACGCGAGCTCCTCCCCGTGGCGCTCACGTCCGGCCGCTGACATCCCCCCCTGCTTTACGTCGGCTGCCCCGCTTCCCACGGCCGGGCGCCGATCTTCGATTTACTTGCTAAGATCGCGCAGCGACTCGCGACCTTAAGAATTGACAAGAGTAGAACCGAAGGCGAGGGGCCAATGCAAGAGCCCCGTGCGAAGCGACGCGTGACCCGGGGGGAGCTCGTTGAAAATCGTATTGATCAACCTGCTGGTGTTGATTGGCGGGGCGCTGCTGATCGAGGGCGGGTTCAGGCTGGCGATCGAAGGCTATAGCGACGATCGCGAGTTTCGCGAGACGCAGCCTGCCCCCTACCGCAACGCGCCGTTTTTCTCCGCCGAGTTCATCGACGAGGCGTTCCGCCAGCCGGGCGGCTGGCGCCCGTTGCCGGGGACGAACGCCATTCTGCCGAATGACTTTCGCGGAACGTATTTCACGGTCGAGAACGGCATCAGACGCACGACCGACGTGCCGAGCGGCGCTTCGGCCACGATCTATTTGTTCGGCGGTTCGACGATCTACAACTCCGAGGTGCCCGACGAGCACACGGTCGCGAGCTATTTGCAGCGCGGCCTCGCCGCGCGCGGCTTCGCCGGTTACCGCGTCGTCAACTTCGGCGTCACGAGCGTCAGCACGAACCAGCAACTGGAGCGGCTCGAGCAGACGCAGCTCGCCGCCGGCGACATCGTGGTCTTCTATGACGGCGTCAACGACGTGCTGCAGGGCGTTCTGTACGGCAATGCCGGCGACACGATCTACGGCAACGATCGTTCGCGCTCGTTCGGGCAACGCCTGGTGTATCGGTTGTCGAAGAACTCCGTCGCGGCGCGTTACCTGCTCACGAGCGCCAACGCCAACTACCAAATTGCCGATCTCGCCGCCCGCGTTGCGCTCGCGGCGGACCGATTCCGCAGCAACGTCGAGCGAGCACAGCGCAGCGTGCAAGCCCGCGGCGCTTCCTTCGCTCACTTCTTACAACCGGCGCTGTACTCGCTGGCGCGGCGCGGCGATTACGAGCGGCAGCTTCTGACGTTCGGCTTCGTGCCCGTGCAGGCCGAGCAGGCGTTCACGGCCGCGTACCCCGAGCTCCGCGCCGTGGTGGCCGCACGGGCCAAGCGCGGCGCCGCAGATTTCGACCTGACGGGAGCCTTCGACGAGCTGGCCGAGCCGGTGTATCTCGACGGCTGGCACATCAATCACCGCGGCAACGAGGTCGTCGCCGCCCACATTTTGCAGGGGCTCGAGGCGGCTAAGCTGCTGCGTTGATGGACCGGTCGCGCGGTACGGAACTTGCAAATCGCCATGACACGGGGGGATCTGCAAGGAGGGTGCCGATGGCAGCACGCGCGATGTGGAAGGCCGATCTCGTGCTCGGCGAGCTCAAAGTGCCCGTGAAGCTGTACTCGGCCGTGCAGGATGCAAAAGTCCATTTCCGACTGTTGCACGCGGCCGACCAGGCGCCCGTGAAGCAGCAGATGGTCGATCCCGCGACCGATCAGCCCATCGGCTCGAGCGAGACCAAGAGGGCCGTGGCGGTGGAGCGCGGCGTCTACGTCGTGCTGACCGACGAAGAGCAGCAGGCCCTAACGCCGAAGCCGTCGCGGCTCATCAGCGTCGAGCAGGTCGTCGGGCGCAGCGCCATCGACGAGCGTTGGTTCGACCGCCCGTATTACTTGGGCCCTGACGGCGACGACGACGGCTACTTCGCCGTGGCCGAGGCGCTGGCGAAGCGCGAGGCCGTCGGTGTCGCGCACTGGGTGCTGCGCAACAAGAGCTACGTCGGCGCGCTGCAGTCGAGCGGCGGCTATCTGTTGCTCGACACGTTGCGCTTCAAGGAGCAGATCGTCGAGGTCGATGCGGTGCGGCCGAGCGCGAATCGCGCACCGGACAAGCGCGAGATTGCGCTGGCGGAGCAACTCATCGGCGCGCTCGAGGATCGCTTCGACGCAAGCGAGTTCCGCGACGAGTATCAGGAGCAGCTGAAGAACATGCTGGCCGCCAAGAGCGCGGGCAAAGTCGTGCGCTTCCCGAAGGCGCCGAAACGCGAGAAGTCGGACTCGCTCGTGGCGAGCCTGCAAGCGAGTCTCAAAGCGCGCCGCAAGGACACGGGAGCGGGTCATGGCCGCAGAGCCTGAAACAGCTCCGGAACCGACTGTCGGACCGCGAGCGTTTTGGAGCGGCACGCTCACGTTCGGCCTCGTCAGCGTCCCTGTCGATCTTTATCCCGCCGTGCGTGCGCGGCGCATTCCGCTGCGCACGCTTGGGCCCGACGATCAACCTCTAGTCCGTCGCTATTACTGCTCGGTCGACGGAGCGCCCCTGACGAACGACGACATCGTGCGCGGCTACGAGAACGACGACGGCAGCTTCACGATCGTCGAGGACGAGGAGCTCGATGCGCTCGCGCCGCGCAAGTCGCGCGACATCGATCTGCGGCGTTTCGTCGCGCGCGAGGAGATCCCGCGGCAACTCCTCGAGCGGCCATACGTGCTCGCACCCGCCGGCGATTCGACGAAGGCGTATCACTTGCTCGCGGCGACGATGGAAAGCTCGGGCCGCGCCGGCATCGCGACGTTCGTCATGCGCGGCAAGGAATACCTCGCCGCGATCTTTGCCGAAGGCGGCACGCTGCGAGCCGTGACGATGCGCTTCGCCGCCGAGCTGCGGACGCCGGACGACGTCGGGCTACCGCGCGCGGCGAAGGCGCCGGCCGAGCGGCGCCAAGAGGTCGAGCGCGCGGTTGCGGAGCTGACGGCAGACGAGCTCGACACCAAGCTGCTCGACGACGAGTACGCCGCGCAGCTCCTCGAGCTTGCAGAGATGAAACGCGAGGCGGGTAAGGACGTCGTGGAGATCGAAGAGGCGCCGCTCGAGGACGAGGAGAGCGCGGAAGTCATCGACATCATGGCAGTCCTTCGCGAACGAATGGGCGCTGCGCGGGGCCCGGCCCGTGCGCAGCCCGCGGGCGCGGACGCGCGCAAGGGCCCTAAGCATGCGGATGCCGACGATGCGCTCGTCGGCAAAACGAAGAAGGAGCTTTACGAGCAGGCGCAGAAGCTCAAGCTGCCGGGCCGCAGCTCGATGTCGCGCGAGCAGTTGCTCGCGGCGTTGCGCAAGGCAGGCTAGCTGGCGAGTAGCGAGCGGCGCGCCGCGTCGAAGCCTTCCCACGGGTCGCGCTTGCGGTGCCGGATGAGCCGCGGCACGTCGCGCACGCCGAACGACGGCACGTGCTTGGCCTTCGGCTCGAGCTCGTCCCACTCGATCGGCAGCGCCACCGGAGCGCCGGCTCGCGCGCGCGGCGAATACGCGCCGATCGCCGTCGCCTCGGCGTCGTTGCGCAGATAGTCGATGAAGATTTTGCCCTCCCGCTTCGTTTTCGACATCGTCGCTACGAAGCGGCGCGGCTCGTCACGCACCATCTCGTTGACGAACGCGCGCGTGAATTTCTTGACGGCTGGCCAGGTCGGACCCGGTTTGACAGGGACGACGACGTGCAGCCCCTTGCCGCCCGTGAGCTTCGCGAACGCGTGGAGCCCGAGCGCTTCGAGCCGCGCTTTGACGTCGAGGGCCGCGCTCGCGACCTCGCGCCACGGCACGTCGGGCGCGGGGTCGAGATCGAGCACGATGATGTCAGCTTGCTGAAGATGCTCGGCGCGCGAGCCCCAGACGTGCAGCTCTAGCACGCCGATCTGCACGAGCGCGTGCAACGACGCCACGTCGGCCACGGCGCCGTACGGATCTTCGCCGGCGGTGATGGCGATTCGCTGCACGGCGTCCGGCACGCCCACACCGACGTGCTTCTGCCAGAAGCACTGCGATTCGTAGCCGTCGGGGCAGCGGCGCAGCGTGAGCGGCCGCGAGCGCAGCAACGGCAGCGCGACCTCGGCTACTTCCTGCCAGTAATCGGCGAGCTCGCTCTTCGTGATGCCGGGGTCGAGGAAGAGCACCTTGTCGGGATGCGTGAGGCGCACGGGCCGTGGCTTCGCGCGCGGCGGGGCTGGCGCCGCAGCGGACTCGGCGGGCACCTCCGCGCGCTCCTCGACGACCTCGGCCGCGGGCTTGTCCTCACGCAGGCCGATGAAGACGGGATGGCGCAAGCGGCCGTCGCCGGTCCGCTCCGTGTACGCGATCTCGGCGACGAGCTGCGGCTCGACCCAGTGCACGCCGCGTCCAACGCCGCGTGCCGATGCGCGCTCGACGGGCGGTGAGCGGCGCTCGAGCGGCGCGAGACGCGCGTGCAGTGCGTGCAAGGCGCGCTCGTCGAAGCCCGTGCCCACCTTGCCCGCGTAGCGCAGCGGTGCCCCCGCGCCCGAGCGCGTGGCGACGAGCAACGCGCCGAACGCCGTGCGCGAGCCGCCTGGGTCCGTGAAGCCTGCGATCACGAACTCTTCGCGCTTCAGACATTTCACCTTGAGCCAACTGCGCGTGCGTTGCTGGCGGTAGGGATCGGCCGCGCGCTTCGCGACGATCCCTTCCAAACCGAGCTTGCACGCCGCGGCGAAGAACGTGGGTGCGCTTTCCGTGACGTGCTCGCTGTAGCGAATGCTGGGCTCCGCGCCGTCGAGCAACTGCTCGAGCAAACGTTTGCGCTCGAGCAGCGGCACCCGCGTCAGGTCCCAGCCGTCGAGGTGCAGCAGATCGAAGGCGACGAGCACGATGGCCGAACCGTCGCCGGCGAGCGCATTCTGCAACCGCTGGAAGCTCGTGACCCCGTGCGAGTCGAAGACGACGGCTTCCCCGTCGATGAGTGCGCTGCGGCAGCGCAGCGCGCGTGCGGCGGCGGCGATGCTCGCGAACTGCGGCGTCCAGTCGTTGCCGCGACGCGCCAGCACCGTGACGTCGCCGTCGTCGATTCGGCACAGCACGCGATAGCCGTCGAGCTTCGGCTCGAGCACCCAGCCCGGACCATCGGGGGGGCGTGTGACGGGCGTTGCGAGCTGTGGCGACGGGTCGTCGGGTAAGGCGCCGCGCCGTGCGCCGCCGACTTCGCTCGGTACGGGAGCCGCACGTTTGCGGCGTGTCCGCGGCCGAGCCGCTTTGGCCGGCGCCGTCGGTTTGTCGTGGCGTTTCAGCAGCAGCCAGTTGTCTTTTGCGCTCTTGCCCGTCTTGCGCTTGCCGCGTTCCGCCATGCGCACGAGCGTAAACCGCCCCTTTAGCCGTTCGCCGGCGAGCTCGAAGTCGAGCTTACCGTCGCGCAACCCTTCGTCGGCATCGCCGAGCGGCGTCCAACGGCCGCGGTCCCAGATCACGACGCTGCCCGCGCCGTACTGGCCTTCGGGAATTTCGCCCTCGAACCCGCCGTAATCGAGTGGGTGGTCCTCGACTTGCACGGCGAGCCGCCGGTCTTTCGTATCGAGGCTCGGCTCCTTCGGCACCGCCCAGCTCTTCAGCACGCCGTCGTGCTCGAGGCGGAAGTCGTAGTGCAGCCGCGTGGCGTCGTGCTTTTGCACGACGAATTGCAGACCGCTGCCGTGCGCACTGCGGGCCGAGCCCTTCGGCTCGGGCGTGCGTGCGAAGTCGCGCTTGTCGTGGTAGCGCGCGAGCTTACGGGTCGTGGCTTTGCGCTTCTTCATCGCCGTCGGTCCGCGACTTTCGCCGCGAGGCTGAGCGCATCGTACGGCGCGTGCACTTTGATGTCGTTGTCGAAGTACACGTAGACGTCGTGCTCCGCAGGGCGCGAAGGCGCCGCGGCGAGGTTCGTCGCGGGCGGTTTACGGCCGTCGCGCCAAGCGCGCACGCGTTTCGCCCAGCGCTCGAGCGCCGCGTCCGTGTAGCCGCTCTCGTACAGCTTCTCGTCGCCGTGCAAGCGCACGTAGACGAAGTCGGCGGTGACGTCCTCGAGCAGCGGCCAGCGCCCGGCCGTATCGGCCACGACGAGCGCGACGTTGTGCTCGCGCAGTGTCTCGACGAGCTCGGCGGTGGCGAAGCTCGGATGCCGCACCTCGAGCGCGTGCCGCAGTTCCCGGTCTCGTGCAACTCGCAAATGTGCGCGGCCAGCCACGCGCTCGTCGTGGCGCCGGCCGAGCTTCGCCGCGTCCTTCGCGGAGCGCGGCAGCAAGCTCAGGAATTGCTCGAGCCGCTTGGCGTCGAGCTTCAGCGTCGGCGGCAGTTGCCAGAGGAACGGCCCGAGCTTGTCCTCGAGCGCGAGCACGCCCGACGCGTAGAAGTTCGCGAGCGCCGTCTCGACGTTGCGCAGTCGCAGCATGTGCGTGATGTAACGCGAGCCTTTGATCGCGAACACGAACTTGGCCGGCACCTGCGCGTACCAGCGTTCGTAGTACTCGGGCCGCTGCAGCGAGTAGAAGCTGCCGTTCAGCTCGATCGTCGGGAAGCACCCGGCCGCGTACTTGAGCTCGTCGCGCTCGGGCAAACCCGGCGGATAGAACTCGCCGCGCCACGGTGCATAGCGCCAGCCCGAGATGCCGATCAGTGCGCGCGCAGTCATCGATGCAGTCGATGCAAACGATGTGCCACGCCGGACGAGGGCGGCGTGGTGTCGCGGGCCGCTAGCGAAGGACGAAGCGAACGCGTGCTCGCACGCGGCGCTCGTAAATGCGCCCGTCATCCTCGAACGGCGCGTAACGGTAGCCTGCGACGGCCGCGAGAGCCGCGACGTCGAACCGATTGCGGGGGCGCGCATCGATCACGACCGCGTCGCGCGGGGTGCCGGTTCGATCGACGACGAATTCGACGTCGACCCAACCTTCGATCCCCGCTTCTACCAGCTCGACCGGGTAGATCGCGGCTGGAGCGCTGACGAGCTCGAGCTCCGACGATGGTACCGCCGAGGCGAGATAGAGCTCTTGTCGGCGGCGTGCGGCAAGCTCGGCTGCTAGCTCGTCGGCGAGTGCCGCAGTCTCGGGCGCGTCCCGCAGCGCGGCGAGAGCCGCTTCCG
>JACZCZ010088735.1_pt1 | contig 12753 bp, 10 predicted proteins | sample 8641811 | NCBI WGS metagenome assembly JACZCZ01 (sample SAMN15324610, study PRJNA640507) | soil metagenome | isolation source: intercropping peanut in the first line | place: China: Luxin town, Laibin City, Guangxi Province | collected 2019-07-25 | depth 10cm m | reverse complement strand
TGACGTTCGTCCCGTCGATTCCTTCCTCGATCTCCCCGAGAAAGCAGGTGGCCATTTCGTCCACGGTACGGGACAGCATGGACTCCGGTGCGAAGAGATGCTGACCGGTACACGCCACGACGTGCAGTCCGGACTTCATCGACACTTCCTGCTGGAAGCGAACATCGCGGCCCACGTCGAACGGGCTCAGATCCACGATGGTGTCGACGCCTGCGTCCCGGATCGCCTTGAGCTTCTCGACTGCTCTTTCGATGTAGCTGGCCCGATCGCCGCTTCCTCCTGGCCATTGGGCCTGAAACGCCGGGGTCCAGCCGCCGAGATGTTCGTGGGTGAGCGTGAAGCCGAGCTTCGTTGGGTCGAGAGGTCCCAGTACGGTCTGAACGACACCTGCCTGCGCCTCGGCGAGTGGCGAGGTCGCAGCCGCGACGCCGGCGGCTGCAATCTGGATCAGGAGTTCGCGGCGCGTTCGCATCTTTCGATCTCGACGGGACGTTGGCTGTCGTGTGCGCTCAGTCACGGTCCCCGAAGCTCTCGGTCGTATAGCGGCGGACCTGCACATCCGGCGCCCAGAATGTCGCCGGCCAACCTGCCTTCTGTTTGAGATGACGCAGGAACTCGGCGGGCTGCGGCACTTGTTCCCACACCGACGGCAGGAACGTGGCTTGCGACGTACCTCGTCGCAGCAGCAATCCGTCGATGCCGGGGCGCAGGATTGCCAGCAACTCCGTTTCACTCATCGAGGGCAGGAGTTCCAGCCGACTCAGCGCGGAGATATGGACGTCGATCCGCGAATACTCCCCGGATGTCAGCGGCGGGAAGCGCGGATCGTTGAATGCAGAAGCCCATGCGTTACGCCAGACATCGCCCGCGAGAGAGTGCTGCGGCTCCATCGTTCCGCAGCAACCGCGTAACGTGTCCTGAATGCGCAGTGTCACGAACGTTGCCCGAGGCTCCTCCAGCGCGGCGTCAAGCGCTGGAGGAGCGTAGGAGATGCGCTGACCGGTGCGCAGGCTCACCTCTATGGACTGTCGCGCCAGGCCGAGCAGTTCCCGTCGTTGTGCAGGATCAAGAGAGTGAGGCAGGTTCATGGATCGCAAACGCACCGTAGCCGACGACTCGCTGCCTGTCGCCCGCTGTGTCTCCCGAGTTCATGCGGAGGATCTCGCTCACGTCCAGACGACGATGACGGGTGAGATGCAGAAGTCCGTTGATGCACACCGCGCCGCAAGCTTGTTCGCCCGTGAGCGTGGTTTGCTTGTGGAGGATCGCTGCGCTCGTCTGACCATCGATTACCCGGGCGAGATCGTAGGTGTGATAGTGGCTCAGGTCCGAGCTGATCAGGACGAGTGTCTCTTCGTCACCCCACACCGCATCGAGCACGGCAGCGACATGACCGGGTTCTGCGGCGCCCGCCACGAGTGGCAGCAACTCGAACTCACCGAGCAGCATCTGCAGGAAAGGGAGCTGCACTTCAAGCGAGTGCTCCTGCGCGTGCGGTGCGTCAGCCGACATCACTTCGCCGCTGGCGATCAGCTTGTGGCGGCGCTTTGCATCTACGGGGATCTCGCCGAGCGGCGTGGCGAACGCATCGGATCGCGGCACTGCGATGCCATGCAGGTACACGCGATGACTCGGGCCGAGCAGGACTACTCGTCTGATGGTATCGCGTCGCGCCGCGATGGCTGCGTATGCGGCAGCTGCGACACGGCCGGAGTAGATGTAACCCGCATGAGGGACGATCAACGCTTTGGGCGCTTCACCAGGCGTGCGTAAGGAATCATTCGACGCACTGTCCAGGTAGCGGGCGACTTCGTCGCGCAGCTCTCGCGGATCGGCCGGATAGAAGAAGCCCGCAACGGCGGCGGGGCGAACGCTTGTGTTTTCCGGGGCCAGGCGCATGATCCGTATATACGCCGTTACCCATCGCAAGAGAAGCGAGGGCTGCCGCCTGCGCAGGCTTCACGACGCAATGACGGACTTGCATCCCACCCGGTACTGGCACGTACTCGAAGACGGCCGCATTCAATGCGACGTTTGTCCGCGCGCGTGCAAGATGCATGAAGGTCAGCGCGGGTTGTGTTTCGTGCGCGGCGTCGAACAGGGCGAGGTGAAACTGTTCACCTACGGCCGTTCGAGCGGATTCTGCGTGGATCCGATCGAGAAGAAGCCGCTCAACCATTTCCTGCCGGGGACTTCCGTACTGTCGTTCGGTACGGCCGGCTGCAATCTTGCGTGCAAGTTCTGCCAGAACTGGGACATGAGCAAGTCACGTGAGATGGATACGCTCGCCGATCGCGCTACGCCGCGGATGCTGGCGGATGCAGCGAAGAGACTGGGATGCGCGAGCGTGGCGTACACCTACAACGATCCGGTCATCTTCATGGAGTACGCCATGGACGTGGCGGATGCATGTCGCGAGGCGGGCATCCGCAGTGTCGCGGTGACGGCTGGTTACATCTGTGACGCGCCGCGGCGGGAGTTCTACAGCCACATGGATGCCGCCAACGTCGACCTGAAAGCCTTCAGCGAACACTTCTATCGCCGGATCTGCGGAGCCGACCTCGGGAACGTTCTCGAGACGCTCGAATACCTGAAGAAGGAAACCAGCGTCTGGTTCGAGATCACGACGCTCCTCATTCCGGGAGAAAACGACTCGGATGCCGAGATCGATGCGATGACGCAATGGATCAGGGGGAAGCTCGGGCCTGACGTGCCGCTGCATTTCACAGCGTTCCACCCCGACTGGAAGATGATGGACAAGCCCAGCACGCCCACCTCGACGCTGACGCGGGCACGATCGCTCGCGATGGGGAACGGACTGCGCTACGTCTACACCGGCAACGTTCACGACAGTGAAGGATCGAGCACCTATTGCCCCGGTTGCGGCACGCGTGTCATCGAGCGTGACTGGTACGAACTCGGCGAATGGAAGCTGGATGCCACTGGGCGCTGTCTGGCATGCGCAGTCCGGATCCCTGGCGTCTTCGACGGCAAGCCCGGGACGTGGGGAGCGCGTCGGTTGCCGGTGAGGCTGACGGCGGCCGTCTGAGTCGAGCGATCCGGCGATCGATGCCGTGCGCGCCCACGGTCCGTAGGTTCGTGCCGCCAGTGCGACGTATCTTCTATGATCCTGCGACCGATCGCAGGCCACTCGCGGACACGCAATGACTCAACTCGATTCCATCCCGCAAAGGGCGGGCCAGGTTTGCATCCTTGGCAGCGCCGAGCCTGGATCGGCCGCCTACGAACTCGCCGGCAATGCTGGCGAAATGCTCGCGCGAGCGGGCATCACGGTCGTGAGCGGCTGCGGAAGTCCTGCTACGCGAGTTGCGGCGGAACGGGCGCTTGCCGCGGGCGGGCTCGTCGTCAGCATCGTGCCGTCGGATGACATCGGCCTGAAGGACTGGCCCTGCAGCGTGCTGATTCCGTGCGGCATGGGGGATGCGAGAAATTTGTTGATGGCGCTGGCGGGCGATGCCTGCATCGTGATCGGCGGGCGTGCCGGGACGATCTCGGAAGTCTGTCTCGCCTGGCTGCATCGTCGTCCGCTGCTTCCGCTGACGGGTTGCGGTGGCTGGTCGGATCAGCTGGAGCGCAATCCGCCCGACGAGCGCCAGAACTCGAGGATCCTTTCGTGGGGTTCCGTCGATGAGTTGCGGTCGAGGCTTGGAGAGCTGGGTCTGACCCGATGACGACGAGCGTCGCCATGGATCGTGCTCGCGATTGTTCTTCGTCGATCCCGGAGCAGTCATCCGCCGAATGAAAGAGGGTGACTCACCGCGGCGAGTCACCCTCTCCTTCGAGCTCTTCAGACGTCAGGCGATCAGAAGCGCCACGCGCCCGAGAGCCAGATCGCATCGGCATCATCGATGTCGCTGGAGTCGATCTTCTCGTACTCGAGCCGGGCATGCAGGTGCTCGAAGAACGTCGCACCGACGCCGAAGCCATAGAGGAAGTCCTCGCCGCTGTCGCTCGAGCTGAACACATCGCCTCCGAGATCATCGAAGTCGGCCGTGACGTCGACGTCATAGAAGTAGTAGCCGGCCTTCGCGAACAACTCGACCGGGCCCAGCGGCAGCGTGCCGATTACATACGGTGCGAAGCCGCTCAGTTCGACCTGGTAGTCGCCGCTCGAGCCGTTGGCTTCGAAAGTGTCGGACGGACCGCCGAAGTCGATGTAGGCGGCTTCGAGCGATATGTAGGGATTGAAGCGGTAGCCTGCGAAGAGCTTCCAGGACGTATCGTCGTCGTCGAGCCGCTCGATGGCTTCGTCGGTGTCGTCGACGTCGTCGATCTTCACGTTGAACTGGCCTACGCCGCCACCGACGTAGAAGCCTTTATCGTTCTCTGCGTGCGCTGCTGCCGTCCATGCGCCCGTCAGCGCAAACAAGGTTGCCGTTGCGATCAATCGATTCATGCTCGTCTCCTTTCACATTGACCCTGCTTTGCGGGCCGCAACAACGATGTTGCGAAATCGACCCACATAGCGCGTGCTGTCACAACGCGCAGAGTGCAATGCGGTTCCTGCAGCCGCAGCGAGCGCAGGTGTGTCGATGAGAGATGCGGCGTATGCGCAACAGAACCGGCAGAGAAAAAACCTACGCGCCATTGTGCGGTCGAGAAAAGTTCCCGCCGCCGGCGACTTTACTGACCGAAGACCCAGCGAATGAGTTCGCTCTGGACGATCTCCGCCGAGCCGTTCTGTGCGCCCGGATGATTGACCAGAATGACGACGACGTAAGTCTTGCCGGAGGCCGCGTTCACGAAACCCGCGAGACCACTGACGTCGTCGATGCGTCCCGTCTTCATGCGCAAGCGGCCCTGCATGCCGGCGGCACGGAATCGATTGCGCAACGTTCCATCAGTCGCAGACAACGGCAGTGACGCGGCGAATTCCGGCATGAAGGGGCTATGCCATGCGATGTCGAGGAGATCGGCCATTCCTCGCGCGGTCACGCGCTCGTCACGCGAAAGACCGGAGCCGTTGTCGAGCACGAAGCCGGGCATACGGATGTCGTGTTCCTGCAGCCACAAGCGAACTGCTTCGCGACCGTTCTGAGTCGTCGCGGGAGCCCCGAAACGTTCCGCGCCGAGCGTCAGCAGCAGATGTCTCGCCATCACGTTGTTGGAGAACTTGTTGACGAGCCGGATGATCTCCGGCAACGGCAGCGAGTCGTGCTCATAGTACAGGACCGCATCAGCTGGCAACGGTGAGACGCGCAATCCGCCGTCGATGGCGCCGCCTGACTGCGTCCACAGTGTGCGGAACGTTCCATAGGCGTAGTCCGGTGCGGTCATGATCGCGCGACTGATGGAGAAGCGACCGCACGAGGCGGGCAGCGTTCCGCTGACTGCAATCGTCGCGGGATCGTTCGGCTCCGGCGTCGTGAAGCTGATACCGCGGTTGTAGCCGTCGCATTTTCCGGTGCCGACCTGCGCGAGATTCCTGACGACGAGATTCGACGGCAGCGGATTCACGACGATCTGCGGACGGATGCGCTGCGGATTCACGCTGAGCGTGAAGCGCGATGTCTGGAAGTTCACCATGAGCGCATCGGGCAGCACGTTGTAGCTGCGCCAGGGCTGATCGTCGAAGTCGCCACGCGACGCAACGATCGGCGCGAAGTAGGTGTTGTCGATGATGATGTCGCCGGTGATCTTCGCGAGCCCCGTCTCGCGAAGCGCCTGCACGAAGCTCCACCAGCGCTCGCTGGTCATGTACGGATCACCGCCACCCACCAGGATCAGATCACCCGTCAGCACGCCGTTCGCGAGCCGGCCGCGCCGATAGACGCGGGTCTTCCAGGTATAGGACGGACCGAGCATGTCGAGGGCGACGAACGTCGTAATCACCTTGATCGTCGATGCGGGGCTGCGCAGGCGATCGCCGTTGAGATCGATCACGGCTTCATCGGTGCCCGCGTCGCGAACGTAGATGCTGACGTTCCGATCCGGAATGCCGGCCTGTTTCATTGCGCGAACGATGGAAGGCGGCGCTTCATGCGCAAAGCCGTGCCCGACAACACAGAGTCCGATGACGACGGCCAGCGTCCTGAAATGGGGCAGTACTGTTGCGAAGAAGGGCATCGAGACGCTACGGCAGGAAGGATTGATCGCGGCAGGCTCAGCGGGAGATCAAGTGTACTTGACGCGGCCGCTCGGGAAAGCGAAGCGGAAACCGCGCCAGTCGTTCCCGCGAACGCGGGAATCCATCCGCTCCGAGATGGACTCTCCCCGCGGGGATTTCTGTCGGTCACCGCGTGCGCGGAAGTGACAGCACGCCCGTCGCCGCAGCGTTCCGGTTTCTCTTCGTCCTCACCGCACCGCATACTGGCCCCGGGCAATCGCGCGCAGGGCGCGCAGTGGGGAGATCATGCGGCGACTCTGGAATACGTTCCTCAAAGGGCTGGCAGCAGTGCTGCCGGTGGCTCTGACCATTTACGTGGTCTTCTGGCTGGCCACGACGGCAGAGTCGATCCTTAGCGGGCCGCTGCGTGTCGTCCTGCCGCGCGATCACTATTGGCCCGGCCTCGGCCTGATCGTCGCGTTCCTGCTGATCCTGCTGGTCGGGGTCCTGGTCGACGCGTACATCGTTCGCCGGCTGTTCCGGTTCGGCGAATCGCTGCTCGCCCGCATTCCGATCGTGAAAACGGTATTCGGTGCACTCAAGGACTTCACGCGTTTCCTGCCGGCGGGCGGCAAGGGGCGCGATCTCAAGCGCGTGGTCTTGTGGCGATTCAACTCCGCGCGGCTGATCGGTTTCGTCACCGAAGATCACCTCAATCCCCGGCTGTTCGGCTCCGAGGGCGAAGACATCGTGGCCGTGTACTTTCCGATGAGCTACCAGATCGGCGGCTACACGCTGTACCTGCACAAGTCGGAGCTCGAGGAGACGCAGCTGTCGGTCGAGGAAGCGATGCGGCTGGTGCTCATCGGCGGAGTCACGGCGGAAGGGAGTAGATGAAGTGGATGGCGGCCAGCGGACGGTGAATGGCCGGAATGTGGGCAAGCCATGTGACCCACTTAACGACCTGCCAATTCTTGTCACCCCCGAAGTGTGGCCGGTTTAACAATTCGCGAGGTGCGCGTCCCGTCGGCCGAAGCACTACGCTACGATTTTGCTTATTGCATTGATCTAGCTCGTCATCGTGGCTGAAGGAAACATCCGACCATTGCGCGTGCTGCACGTGGTAAGTACCGCAGGAGTGAGCGGTACGACCCAGCAGGCACTCTTCATGCCGCTGCTGACGCGGATGCCGAGGCATCGCGTCAAGACGCAGGTGGTGTCGCTCGCGCCCGGTTTCACCGCGGGTGCGGTCCTGCGCCAGAACGGTGTCCCCGTCTACGATATAGCGCTCTCCCGCAAGCGATTCTCGCTCGGCGCCTTTGGCGAACTCATGAAGGTGGCTGAACAATTCCGTCCGGACGTGATTCAGGCATGGGGCCACACTGCCCAGCTCGTTGCGCTCGCCGTGTCTTCGCGGTGCGAATGGGAACCGAAGGTCGTGTGGAGCGCCGGCGAGACTGCGCCGCTGCCGAAGGACGCGGGCTTCATCGACAACCAGAAACTCAAGTGGCTCGCGAAACGTTCCGCGAAGCCCGAGCGCATCGTCTACACCTCAGAAGCTTCCGCCGTCCTGCATCGTCGTGCCGGGTTCCCGGATGGCGGGCACGTCGTGGTTCCGCAGGGCGTGGATCCGATCCGCTTCAAGCCGGACTTCGCTGCTCGCAAGAAAGTACGTGAGCAGCTGGGACTCGGTGGCGACGCCTTCGTCATCGGCATGGCCGCTCCGTTCCTGCCGGTGCACGACCATACGACGCTCATCAAGGCGGTCGGCGAGCTGATCAAGACGAATCCGAACATTGCGCTCCTGCTCGCTGGTCACGGCGTTCAGAAGGGCAACGGCGCGCTGATGGCGCTCGTGGGCGGCGGCACGATGGGCACGCGTACGCATCTGCTCGGCGAATGGTCCGACATGTCGTCATTCTTCAACGCTTGCGACGTCGCCTGCTCGAGTTCGCAGACCGACAACGGCCGCATGACGCTCGTGATGGCGATGCTGTGCGGCGTTCCCTGTGTCGGCACCGGTATGGGCGGCCAGGGTGAAGTGATCGGGCAGTTCGGCGTGGCCGTCGAGCCCGGCAGTCCGGCAGCCTTTGTTCGAGGTATCACGCGCATCATGCAGATGCCCGCGGACAAGCGTGCGTTCATGGCGCAGGGTGCTCGCAAGCACGCGCTCAATAATTTCGTGCCCGTGCGTTCGATGCAGAAGTACTTGCAGATGTATTTCGACATCGTCGGGCGCAAGGCACTCGCGGCGGAGGATGTGCCGGCGCAGGAGATCGATGCGGCGATTCCCCCACCGCCATCGGACATGCAGATCATCGCGAAGGTGAACTCGAAGTCCAAGACCGTGGACAACGTGTCGATGACCGACCTGTCCGATCCGGATTCGATCGAATCGAAGGTCCAGGCCTCTTCGGTCTCGTACAGGAAATACAAGCCCGACCCTGCGCCGGAGCCGGAAGTCGTAGCAGCACCGCCGCCGCGTGAAGGCGATGTGCTCGAGATCTTCGAATCGGATCAGGCGAACTCCAAGGCCAGCAGCCAGTCGGCAATGACCGAACGGGCTCGCGGTGTCGCGGACGAAATGGAAGATCTGCTCACGCCGGAAGAATTGCAGACTGGCGACAAGGTCGCCGCGCTCGCGCCCGTCACGGCGCCGGAGAAGGCGGCAGCACCGGTTGCAGCGCCAGCGTCGAAGGATTCCAAGCCTGCCGATGTTGCGATCGCAGCAACGATTGCTCGCCCAGTCGTGAAGCCGGAGAAGTCGTCTGCACCCGCTGTAGTCGAGAGCAAGCCGGCCGGGAGCTCAGTCGCAGCGGACGAGATCGAACTGAAATTGATGGAGACCGGCATCATCTTCGCGCAGGTGATCGAGCCTGCGGCTCCGGTCGTCGAGAACAAACCTGTCGCCGCAGTTGCCGCGCCTCCGGCCCCAGCTTCGCTGGCAGCAGCGGCACCGTCGCCGGCAGCCGCACCGGCAAGTGATTCGGCGACTCCTGAACCCGATACGATGAATCTCGAGTTGAAGTTCGACGTGCCCCAAGCGCCGCCGCTCGTACCCGCGGCCGCGGAGCCGGCAGCAGAAGAGACATTCCAGCTCGAGTTGCTTGCGGATCCGCCGCCCGCGGAAGAATTGAAGAAGGTTGTGGGAGAGAGCTGACTCCGCCTGTGGGACCCAATTCAGTGGGACGTCATGCGAAGCATCGCCTTCGGCGATGACGTCCGACTGAAGTCGGACCCACAGAAGAACGGAAGGCCCCGCGTTCGCGGGGCTATCGCCCCGTTACTCTTCTCAATTCCGCCGCGTCCCTCGCCAGTTCCTCGATTCCCTTCCAGTCCCCCGCGCGCACCTTGTCTGCTGGCGCGACCCACGAGCCGCCGATACATGCCACATTGGGCAGGTCTAGAAAGTCCGGTGCGGTCGCGCGGGTGATGCCGCCGGTCGGACAGAACACGATATCTGGGAACGGGCCGTTCAGTGCCTTCAGCATGTTCACGCCGCCCGCCTGCTGAGCCGGGAAGAGCTTGAACGTATCGAAGCCCCAGCCGAGACCGGCGATCAGTTCGCTCGGCGTCATGATTCCTGGAAGCAGCGGAAACGGCGCCTTCTTCGCTGCAGCGGCGAGCTCGGCAGTCAGACCCGGACTCACGCCGAACTGTGCGCCGGCGTTCGCCGACGACACGAAATCTTCGGCGCGAGTGATCGTGCCTACACCCACGACGGCTTCAGGAACCGACTTGCGCATGGCTTCGATCGCCGGGAGGCACGCTGGTGTTCGCAGTGTCACTTCGAGTACCCGCAATCCACCTGCCGCGAGCGCTTTCGCGAGCGGCACCGCGTGTTCCACCTTCTCGATGGTCAGGACGGGAATGACGGGAGCGATGGCGAGGGTGGTTCGGATGGACATAAAGAATGAAGCGGTTGGCGGTTAGCAGGAAGAGAACTGAGATTCAGGCATGAAGGTTAGCACCGGCAGTGCGGGGTTGAGACGAAGGCCCTTCTCGTCCTACATGCTCGCAATCGCCCCCATCTCCGCATCGCCGGCGGCGGCGCGGAAGGTGGCGAAGAGTTCCCGGCCGACGCCGTGATTGTTGCGGTTGAGTTCGGGGGTGGTCGTGGCGCGGCGAGCGAGTACGTCGTCAGCGACGTGTACCCGCAGTGCGCCAGAGAAACTGTCGAGTGTGATCACATCGCCGTTCTGGACGCGCGCGAGCGGGCCACCGGAGAGGCTTTCGGGCGTGAGGTGAATCGCCGCGGGAACCGCGCCTGACGCGCCGGACATGCGACCGTCAGTGACTAGGGCCACTTTGAAACCCTTGCTTTGCAGGGATGTCAGTGCGGGCGTCAACTGATGCAGTTCCGGCATGCCGTTCGCTTTCGGGCCCTGGTAGCGGACGACGACGATGCAATCGCGATTGAGGTCGCCGGCCTTGAAGGCTTTCATGACGTCTTCCTGGTCTTCGAACACCGCAGCGGGTGCTTCGACGACGCGGTGATGCGCGTGCACGGCGGACGTCTTGATCACTGCGCGGCCGAGATTGCCTTGCAGCAGCTTCAGGCCGCCATCGGTACCGAACGGCTCGCTGACCGGGCGAAGCACATCGCGATCGCCCGTTGTTGCCGGCGCATCGCGCCATGCGAGGCCATTCGGCGCAAGCCAGGGTTCCTGTGTATAGGCACCGAGTCCCGTACCCATCACCGTCGTCGTGTCGCCGTGCAGCAGGCCAGCCGACAGCAACTCGCGAATCAGGAATCCCATGCCGCCAGCGGCGTGGAAGTGGTTCACGTCGGCACTGCCGTTCGGGTAGATGCGGGCGAGCAGCGGCACGACTTCCGATAGATCGCTGAAATCATCCCAGTTGATGACGATGCCTGCGGCGCGTGCCATTGCGACGAGATGCAGCGTGTGATTCGTCGAGCCGCCCGTCGCGAGCAGACCCACGATGGCGTTGACGATCGCGCGTTCGTCGATCGTGCGCGCAAGCGGCAGGTAATTCTCGCCGAGCGACGTGATGCGAGAAGCGCGCTTCGCAGCTTCGCTCGTGAGCGCATCGCGCAGCGGCGTGTTGGGCGATACGAACGCTGCGCCCGGAAGATGCAGGCCCATGACCTCCATCAGCATCTGGTTGCTGTTGGCGGTGCCGTAGAACGTGCAGGTACCGGCCGAGTGATAGCTCTGCGCTTCCGATTCGAGCAAGGCATCGCGGCCTACTTTGCCTTCCGCGAACAATTGCCGGATGCGCGCCTTCTCCTTGTTGGGAATGCCGGAAGGCATCGGTCCGGCGGGCACGAAGATCGTCGGCAGGTGGCCGAACGTCAGCGCACCCATCAGCAGGCCGGGAACGATCTTGTCGCAGACGCCCAGACACAGGGTGGCATCGAACATGTTGTGCGACAGCGCGATGGCCGTGGACATCGCGATCACATCGCGACTGAAGAGCGACAGCTCCATGCCTGGCTGGCCCTGCGTGACGCCATCGCACATAGCCGGGACGCCGCCGGCGAACTGCGCGACTGCCCCGGCTTCGCGCGCCGCGAGCTTGATGAGTTGCGGATAGCGTTCGAGCGGCTGATGCGCCGAGAGCATGTCGTTGTAGGAGGACACGATGGCGAGATTCGGCCATCGCATCTGCTTCAGGGCCTCCTTGTCCGCGGGATTCGAAGCAGCGAAGCCGTGCGCCAGGTTCGTACAGGCCAGCGACGCCCGTGTCGTCTCGCGCCGCCGCGCCTCATCCATCCGGCCCAGGTAGTCGGAGCGCGTGTCTTTGCTGCGCTCGCGAATTCTCGAGGTGACGGTGCGGACGCGGTCGTTCAGGGGCGCAGTCAAAGCGGTACTCCAGGGGGCAGGGGCAGACGCGGGGTATACAGTCGATTGTAGAGAGTCAGCTCCAACCTCGCACTCGCCGTGCCTGCGGCAGTGCGACGTGTCTTCGTACGTAAATTCCGTGATCCGGAATGCGAATCCGCGCACTGAAACCGCTTTCGGCCCCGGGAAAACGACCGACGCAATGCATACGAATTCATGGAGCTCGAACTGCGGAAAACAGCCGCCGAACGTCGTTCCGTTTGCGACCGGAAACAGCGGGCTGTACCTTACCGGCGCCTCGAACGACCACAGGTAATGCATGCAACCGCTCCCGAATTTCGATCTGATCCTCTTTGGCGGCACGGGCGACCTCGCGCTGCGCAAACTGCTTCCTGCACTCTATCGGCGCATGGTCGCCGGTCAGCTGTCCGCCGATTCGCGCATCATTGGCGTGGCGCGCAGCGAAATCTCGCGGGAGGAGTATCTCTCTCAGGTCGAAACGAGCTGCAAGGCGCACGTCGGCGGCGAGTTCGATCCGAAGCAGTGGGCCCGTTTCTCGGAACAGCTGTCCTATTTCAAGATCGACGCCAACGTCGAAGGCGATTTCAAGGCGTTCGCCGAGTCGTTCAAGGGCCGCGAGAAGTGCGAGCGCGCATTCTTCCTCTCGACGGCTCCGGATCTGTTCGCTCCGATCTGCGAAGGACTCGCGCGCAACAACCTGGTGACGTCATGCTCCCGCGTCGTACTCGAGAAGCCACTCGGTCATGACCGCGCGTCCTCGGCGTTGATCAATGAGCGTGTCGGCGCGATCTTCACCGAACAGCAGATCTTCCGCATCGATCACTATCTCGGCAAGGAGACGGTGCAGAACCTGCTGGC
>JACZCZ010087529.1_pt1 | contig 12775 bp, 11 predicted proteins | sample 8641811 | NCBI WGS metagenome assembly JACZCZ01 (sample SAMN15324610, study PRJNA640507) | soil metagenome | isolation source: intercropping peanut in the first line | place: China: Luxin town, Laibin City, Guangxi Province | collected 2019-07-25 | depth 10cm m | reverse complement strand
GTCAGTCGGCAACTGGTGTTGCCCGGCGGCAAACCCGTGTGGGGAGAAAAGGACGTCACCGACAATGGCAATCACACTCTCGATTTGCATGGCATGCGCATCACCGATCCGGTCGCGCTCGAGAACACCATCAACCAGATCACCGGCGTGGTGACGGTGGGATTGTTTGCCGCAAGACCGGCGGACGTGCTGATACTCGGCGGCCCCGGCGGGGTGCGACGCATATAGAAGCATGGGGGCAGCCCCCATTCATCGGACGTCCGCGCCGGTGTCCGCTGTCCGCTCGCGGACAACTCCAAACCTCCTGATTCACGGCACCGCGCGATCACAGCGCCGGGAATTTCAAGCGCTTAGCAACTCGCGCATCACCTTGGCACGAAGCATGCTTTGTCCAGGGCATGACACTTCTTTTGCGCGACGTTTCGATGCGAGGTACCCAGGCCCAGGACAGCGTGGTCGCCGCCGTACCGGGTGCCCGCTACAGATTCCTGTTGCGTCGATACGGTCTCATCGCGGGGGCCGGCATCGTGACGCTGTTGCTCCTGATCGTGGCGGCGCGCACGTGGCTCGCATCCGAGAAAGTGATTTCCCGCGATCGCCTGCGCACCGCGGTGGTCGAACGCGGCCCATTCGTGCGCGACGTCGCGGCCACTGGTCTGGTGGTGGCAGCGGTGAGCCCCACTCTGTTCGCGGAGGCCCCCGGCACCATCATCTATAGAGTGCGCGCCGGCGATGTGGTCAAGGCCGGGGACGTGTTGGGCATCGTCGAGAGCGCGGCACTGACGAACGAATACGAGCGCGAGCGGGCGGAACTCGCAGGCGCTGAGGCCGCGCTCAACCGGCAGACCATCGAAGTGCGGCGCCAGATCCTCAAGAGCCGGCAGGACAGCGATCTCGCGAAGGTGCAGATCACCGCCGCCGAGCGTGAGTTCAAGCGCGCGGAAGAGGCCTGGGGCATTCACGTGATCCCGGAGCGCGACTTCCTGCGCGCGCGCGACGAACTCGATACCGCCAGGCTGAACTACACACACGCCGTCGACACCGCGAACCTGGAGAAGGACAGCCTCGAATTAGAGCTGCGCAGCCAGCGTGCCCAACGCGATGCGCAGGCGCTGCTCGTCGCACGGTTGCGCCAGCGCGTCGACGCACTGGCGCTCAAATCACCCGTCGACGGAATCGTGGCAACACTTGCGCAGGTGGAGCGCTCGCAGGTGGCCGAGAACGCCCCGCTGGTCACCGTCGTGGACATGTCGGCGCTCGAGATCGAGTTTCAGGTTGCCGAGAGTTACGCCAACGAGATCCGCCCCGGCATGAGCGCCGGCGTGACACTCGACGGACGCCGGCTGATCGGCACAGTCGCGGGTATCTCGCCCGACGTGCGCAACTCACAGGTTACGGGCCGCGTGCGTTTCGCCGAACAACCCCAGGGCTTGCGCCAGAACCAGCGCGCTTCGGTGCGAATCGTCCTCGACGAGCGCAACGACGTGCTGAAGGTGACGCGCAGCCCCTTCCAGGATTCAGACACCCGCTTCGCTTACGTGGTGCGCGACGACGATGCCGTGCGCGTACCCGTGGAATTCGGCGCCGCCGCCATCGGCGAAATCGAGATTCGCGGCGGGCTCGACGTCGGCGACGTGCTCGTGCTCACCGACATGCGTGATTTCAAAGACGCGCCCAGCGTACTGATTGCCAATTAAGGGGAATTTTCATGTTATCGATGACCAACGTCAGCAAAGTCTTTCGCACCGACCTGATCGAAACCCATGCCCTGCGAAATTTTTCGCTGTCGATGAAGGCAGGCGAATTCCTGGCGGTCACTGGTCCTTCCGGATCGGGCAAGACCACGTTTCTCAATGTCGCGGGGCTGCTCGAACCCTACGACACCGGCACCTATCAGCTCGATGGGGTGGACGTCACCAAGCTCTCCGACGATGCGCGCTCGAATCTGCGCAACCAGAAGATCGGCTTCATATTCCAGAGCTTCAATCTGATGCCGGACCTCAACGTCTTCGACAACGTGGATGTGCCGCTGCGTTACCGGCGCATGAAGTCCGCCGAGCGCAACCAGCGAATCACCAACGCGCTGGAGATCGTGGGCCTGGCCTCCCGTATGAAACACCTGCCGGCCCAGCTCTCGGGCGGTCAACAGCAGCGCGTCGCCATCGCACGCGCGATTGCCGGAGACCCCAAGCTCGTCCTCGCCGACGAACCCACCGGGAACCTGGATTCGCTGATGGCGCGGCAGGTGATGGACCTGCTCGAGAAGATCAACGAGATGGGCACCACGATCATCATGGTGACGCACGATCCCGAGCTCGCGCGCCGCGCACACCGCAATGTGCAGGTGGTCGACGGACAGATCTCGGATTTCAAACCCTACGAACCGCACGCCGCGGCTTCGATGCCAGTCCACGGCGGCGCCGCTGGCGCCTTCGCCACGTCGGGAGCCTGAGATGTTCGCCTATTACCTCGGGCTCGCGCTGCGCAGCCTCAAACGCAATCCCGGCCTCACGGCGCTGATGGTGTTCGCCATCGCGCTCGGCATTTCCGTGTGCATGATCACGCTGACCACGTATCGCGCCGCGTCCGCGAACCCGGCCGGCGATCGCAGCGGCATCCTGTTCGCGCCGTCGATCGACAGTTGGGATCCGGATCAAGCGTACGACGAGGACGACAAGACCCTCGCTCCCAACATGCTCACCTACCGCGATGCGCGCGCGATACTTGCCTCCGATATCCCGGATCGCAAAGTCATCATGTACAAGTCCGGGGGCACGTACACGCGCGCGGACAAGGGCATGGATCCGCAGTACTTCAGGACTCGGCTGACCACCGCGGACTTCTTCGCGATGTTCGAGGCGCCGTTCTTGTATGGACGTCCGTGGGATGCCAGGGCGGACGCCGGACCTGAACCGGTGATGGTTCTCTCCAAGGACGCCAACGAAAAGGCATTTGGCGGGATCAACAGTGTCGGCAAGACACTGCTATTCAAGAACCGGGAATTCCGCGTGATCGGTGTGCTCGATGACTGGGAACCGATGCCCAAGTACTTCGACGTGAACAACGGCGCGTTCCAGGACATGGAGGGCGCGTACGCGCCCTTCTCCTGGGGCCAGGTGATGGAGCTCGGCAGCCACGGCAACACCAACTGCTGGAAGACCGAGGTCATCGACAGCTACCAGGCATTCCTCAACTCGGAGTGCATTTCATTCAACGCCTGGGTCGAGTTGCGCACGGCCGGGAAGCAGCGCGCCTTCCGCGAGTACCTGGACAACTACGTCGTCGAACAAAAGAAGCACGGCCGCTTTCCGCGGCCTCTCAACAACTACCTCTACGACGTGGATGGCTGGCTCGAGCGCAACGAAGTCGTCCAGGACGACAACAAGGCCATGCTCACGATGGCGTTCGCATTCCTCGCCGTGTGCCTGGTGAACACCGTGGGGCTGCTGCTCGCGAAATTCCTGAACGCGGCGCCAAGCGCCGGAGTACGCCGCGCGCTCGGCGCCAGTCGTCGCGACATCTTCTGGCAACACCTCACCGAATCAGGTGTGGTCGCCCTCGCGGGTGGCATCGTCGGTGGGTTGTTGGGAATGGCCGGTATCTGGGCCCTGCGTGCCTGGTATGGACGCTTCGTGGACGAAGCAGCGCGCGTTCTGCCGTTCGACCAGGCCAACTTCTTCATCGTCGTCGCCATTGCCATTGCCGCTGGCCTCGCCGCGGGACTTTATCCCGCATGGCGCATCGGGCGTGCGGCTCCCGCCTCTTACCTCAAGGTGCAGTGACATGGAAATCCGTCCCATCCTCTCCGCGCTGGTGCGCAATCGCGCGGGCGCCATCCTCGTCGCGCTGCAGATCGCGATCACGCTCGCCATCGTGGTCAATGCAGTCTTTCTCACCTACCAACGGGTGAGCCATATCGGCCGACCGTCGGGCATCGACGATCAGAACATCTTTTCATTCTGGGTCACCGCCTATGAAAAGGACGCCGACTTTCTCGGCATGGTCCGCGAGGACATGGCGATGCTGCGCCAAATGCCCGGCATCGTCGATGCAGCGCCGATGCAGCAGGTGCCATTGTCTGGTAGCGGCAACTCCAGTTTGTTTTATTCGCTTCCTAACAAGAAGGGCGAAAACTCGCCAGCGAATACCTTTGCGACGGACGACCACGCGGTAAAGACGCTGGGGGTCACACTGTCGGCGGGCACGACATTCGATCCCAACACGGTCGAATACAAAACGAAGGAAGCACCTGGCTGGCCACCGACCGCCGTCATCAGCCAGGCAATGGGCAAGGCCTTGTTCAAGGATCAGCCCATCCTCGGCAATACCATGTACGACGACCAGAGCCATCCCATCCGGATCGTGGGTGTCATCGAGCACATGCAGGGCTCCTGGGTGGGTTGGGACAAGGTGGATCGCACCATGCTGTACCCGAGCGTGGGCCCCGATCCATCCACGCAATACGTGGTCCGCACACGGCCCGGTGAGCTCGACCGTGTCATGGGGGCCGTCGAAGTCGCCTTGATGAAGCGCGATCCGAGCCGGCGGTTGGACGAAGCCAAAAAAATGTCCGATATGAAACGCGGTGGTTACGCGGGTGACTCGCTGATGGCCGTAACGCTTTCGACCGTCACCGGCCTGGTACTCGTATTCAGCTCGCTGGGAATCTTCGGGCTCGCGACGTTCAACGTGAACACGCGAACCCGACAGATCGGCACGCGACGCGCCGTCGGCGCGCGCAGACGCGACATCGTGCGTTACTTCATGACCGAGAACTGGCTGATCACGACCATGGGCGTAGTCGTGGGCTGCGGCCTCGCGCTTGGCATCGGATACTGGCTGTCCACCCAGTACGAACTGCCCCGACTCAACCTCTACTACCTGGTAGGCGGGGTGCTGGGCCTGTGGTTAGTGGGTCAAGCAGCCGCCTGGCAGCCCTCGTTGCGCGCCGCAAAAGTGTCCCCGGCCATGGCGACACGGAACATCTAGGCGGGTACGCGGAGTGAATTCATGGCGGCCGTTTGCAACCCGCGGACGATCCTCAACGTCTCAGGCATGACCTCAGTTACCTCTCATGTCGAGGATCGCCTGGCTCACCGCACGGTACTGGTTGCCGACGATAGCGAGGCCGTACGCACGGCCTTCCAGATCCTGTTGTCCCTGCACGGGGCGCGAGTGCTCGGCGCTTCATCTCCCGCCGAGGCACTCGCGACCGTGCGCTCCCAGGAAGTCGACCTCGTGATCCAGGACATGAACTTCCGGCGCGACGCGACCTCGGGCGAGGAAGGCGTCGCACTGTTCAAGGAACTGCGCGCCCTGCACCCCGATGTTCCAGTCATCCTGCTTACTGCCTGGACGCACCTGGAGACGGCCGTCGATCTCGTGAAGGCCGGCGCCGCCGACTACATCGCCAAGCCCTGGGACGATGCGCGACTGTTGACCACCGTGCGCAACCTGCTCGAGCTGCGCGCGGCGGTCGAAGAAAACATCCAGCGGCGCGCTAGCCGCGCGGAGGCGCGCGCGACGCTAGCCGAGCGTTATGACCTGCGCGGCTTGATCTACGAAAGCGAGGCAATGCACACCGTCGCATCCATGGCCGCACAGGTGGCGCATGCGGACGTCTCCGTGCTGATCACCGGACCCAACGGCGCGGGCAAGGAAGTCCTCGCCGACCTCGTGCACGCCAACTCCGCGCGCCGCAACCAGCCCTACATCAAGGTCAATGCGGGCGCCCTGCCCGACCAGCTCATAGAAGCCGAGCTGTTCGGCACCGAGGCCGGCCCGTTCACGGGCGCCAAGGCCCGCCCCGGCCGCTTCGAGGCCGCCGACGGCGGCACGTTGTTCCTCGACGAGATCGGCAATCTGCCGCCTGCGGGCCAGGCCAAACTACTGCGCGTGTTGCAGACCGGCGAATACGAACGGCTCGGCAGCAATACGACCCGCAAGGCGAACGTGCGCGTGGTCGCGGCGACCAACCTGCCGCTGCGCGATGCGATGCGGGTCGGCCGATTCCGCGAAGATCTCTACTATCGTCTGTCGGTCATCGAACTCACGCTGCCGCCGCTCGCCGAACGTCGCGACGACGTGTTGCCGCTGGCGCGCGCATTCCTCGACAAGGGTGTGCGCCTCACGAGTGACGCCGAACGCGCACTGCTCAACTACTCCTGGCCGGGAAACGTCCGCGAGCTGCGCAACGTGCTGCAACGCGCCGCGCTGCTCGCGGGAGCCGCGCCCATCACCGCTGCGACATTGAACCTCCCGGCCGTTTTCCCCGCGCGCTCGGACGAGCCCGTGCTCGACCGCGCTTCGATCGAACGCGTGTTGACCGAGTCGGGCCACATCGTCGCGCAGGCGGCGCGACAGCTCGGCATCAGCCGCCAGGCTCTCTACCGCCGCATGGAAAAGCTCGGGATCAAGGAGTCCCCGGGCCGCTGAGGCCCGCACCCCGGGGCCCCGCCGAATGCGCTGGCGCTTTTCCATGGCCGGCTGGGCCACGTTGTGGCTGAGCGGAGGCGCGGTATTGGGCGCGATCGCCTATGCCCAGGCCGCGCATTACATCGCCTCACGCGGAATGGCCGCGGTCGTCGCCGCGCTGGTCCTGACGCCGCTGGTCGTGTGGGCGGGAACCACCATGACGCGCCGCTGGAGCCGCGTCGCGCGCGCGCTCGCTGATGGCATATCCAGTCTCAAGGACCGCGACTTCAGCGTGAGCGTGACCAACCGCACGCGCGACGAGCTGGGGGAGGCGGTCGACGCCTATAACGGCATTGGAGACCGCCTGCGGGTCGAGCGCCACAGCCTCTATCAACGTGAGCTCATGCTCGACACCGTCATCCAGGCCACGCCGCTCGCGCTGGTGCTCACCAGCGACTCCGACGCGGTGCTGTACACGAACGCGACCGCACGCAAGTTGTTTGCCGCGGGCCGCCGGCTCGGGGGTGGCCGCTTCAGCGCCTACCTCGACGCGGCGCCCGCGCCGCTGCGCGGGGCCATCGCCCGCGGCGGCGATACCCTGTTCACACTCGAGCTCGCCGGCGAGCCCGAAGTCTTTCACGTCTCGCAGCGGCGCTTCCTGCTGAATGCCATGCCGCATCGCCTGTTGCTGTTCAAACAACTCACGCGCGAGATCAATTCCCAGGAAGTCGCCACCTGGAAGAAAGTGATCCGCGTGATCGCCCACGAACTGAACAATTCGCTCGCACCGATCTCCTCGCTCGCGCACTCCGGACAGATCCTCGCGAACGCGCCCGACCCGGAGCAGCTCAGCCGCGTGTTCGCCACCATCGAAGGCCGCGCGCGGCACCTGGCGGGTTTCATCGACGGCTATGCGCAGTTCGCGAAGCTGCCGCGTCCCCGCATCGCCCTCGTCGCATGGCCAGTGTTGCTCGAGAGACTGCGGATCGTGGCCGAGTTCAGGCTCGCCGGAACGCTGCCGAGTAATGCCGCGAGTGTCGACACGGCGCAGATCGAGCAGGCGTTGATCAACCTGCTCAAGAACGCGCGCGAATCGGGGTCGCCGGCCGCGGACATCGAACTCGCCGTGACCCCTGCGCCGGGCGCCTTCGCCATCGAAGTGCGCGACCGCGGGCCGGGCTTCACCGCGTCAGCCCTCGAGAATGCGCTGGTGCCGTTTTATTCCACCAAGGAGACTGGTACCGGCCTGGGCCTGACGCTCTGCCGCGAAATCGTCGAAGCCCATGGGGGGCGCCTGCGCATCGGCAATCGCGACGGCGGCGGCGCCGTGGTCGCGCTCTGGTTCCCGGACGGTAGTTAGTCAATACGGCCGCGACGTGCCTGAGCGCACCGCGGGCAGATCGCTTACACTCAACGCCACCTGCCCCGCCGTGGCGAGCCGCGCGGGGATGAGACGTCTCGGCATCGCGGGCATTGACACATGTACGACCTGTTCATCGGCAACAAGAATTATTCCTCGTGGTCGCTGCGGCCCTGGGTGCTGCTGCGCGAGCTCGGCATTCCGTTTCGCGAGCGGCTCGTGCCCTTCGGTGGTGGTGATCCGGAGACCTTCCGTGCATTTTCTCCTACCGGCAAAGTCCCCTGCCTCGTCGATGGATCAACAACCGTCTGGGACTCGCTCGCCATCACCGAGTACGTCGGCGAGCGCCACGCCGGGGTGTGGCCGTCCGAAGCCGCGGCGCGCGCGTTCGCCCGCTCGGCGGCGGCGGAGATGCACTCGGGGTACTTCGCGTTGCGCGACGTATGCACGATGAATTGCGGGATCCGCGTGAAGTTGCACAGAGTGAGCCCTGCCTTGCAGCGCGATCTCGCGCGACTCGAGGAACTGTGGGCCGATGGCCTCGGCCGCTTCGGCGGGCCGTTCCTGACGGGCGCGCAGTTCTGTGCCGTGGACGCGTTTTTCGCTCCCGTCGCCTTCCGCATCCAGACTTATGAGCCACCCGTGAATCCCGCCGCGCGCCGCTATGCCGCGCAATTGCTGGCGCTGCCGTCGATGCAGGAGTGGTATGCGGCCGCGCTGCGCGAAACATGGCGCGACGATCCGCACGAGGCGGAAGCGCGCACGGTCGGAGAATGGACCGCCGACCTGCGGGCTTCTTGATCGCAGGCCGGTTGCGATAACCTTCGGGCGCCGGCGGTTGCCGGTGCAGGGGGAATCGCATGTCGAAGAAGTTTCTTGCGGCGGCCGTCGCCGCGCTCACGTTCGCATCCTCACAACCCGCGCAGGCCGACACGCTGCGCAACGGCTTTTCGGTCGAGCGCCTCGCACGCGTGGATGCGCTGCTCGACGGCTATGTGAACGATGGCCGCATCGCCGGCATCGTCGCGCTTGTCTTGCGCGACGGAAAGCCGGTCTACCAGAAGGTGGTGGGCTGGTCGGACAAGGAAGCGAATCGCAGGATGGCACTCGACACCGAGTTCCGCATCGCGTCCCAGACCAAGGCGATCACGAGCGCCGCCATCCTCATTCTGATGGAGGAAGGGAAGCTTTCGCTGTTCGACCCGGCGGGCAAGTACATCCCGTCGTTCGCTGCGACCACGGTCGCAACGCAGGGCGACACGGCGTCGAACACAACATTCGTTGGCGCGAAGCGCCCGGTAAACATCAAGGACCTGCTCACGCACACGTCGGGCTATTCGTACGGAACGAGTCCAGGATTCGCATCGCAGTACGAAGCGAAAGGACTTGGACCCGCGGCCGGCTTCGGGTGGTACTTCGCCGACAAGGACGAGCCGATCTGCGATTCGATGGAGCGCCTCGGGACCCTGCCCGCGTACGCGCAGCCCGGCGACGCGTTCGTGTACGGCTACAGCACGGACATCCTCGGTTGCATCGTCGAGAAGGCGTCGGGCATGTCGCTCGCCGACTATCTACAGAGCCGGATCCTCGGGCCGCTCGGCATGAAGGACACGTACTTCTTCGTGCCGCAGGATCAGCGCGATCGTCTCGCCACCGTGTATGGCAGTGACGCGGACGGCAAGGCCGTAAGACAGCCCGAGGGGCAAAAGGGCCAGGGTCATTACGTCGACGGTCCGCGAAAGAGTTTCTCCGGCGGCGCGGGCCTCGTTTCCACGGCTCGCGACTACGCTACGTTCCTCGAGGCGATGCGCAACGGCGGCGCACTCGGCAAGGTACGTATCCTGTCGCCGCATGCGGTGCGGCTCATGACGACCAACCAGGTCGGCACGATCCGCGGCGCGAATACGACCGGGTTCGGATTCGGCTTCGAGACTCATGACCGTTACGGCCCAGGCATGGAATCCGTCGGTTCGTTCGGCTGGGGCGGCGCGTACGGAACTTACTACCGCGTCGACCCCGAAGAGCGCCTGACCACCGTGCTGATGATCCAGCAGCTGCCCAACAGCACGGACATCCGCGACAAGTTCACCGCGGCGGTCTACCAGGCACTGATCGACTAAGCCCTTCACGCTCAGGGCTGAAAAACAGCCTCGGAATCGTTGGTTTTGACATGTGACCAAAAGGTCACATATAGTCGCGCCATGGTCGACGAAGATCTCGTGTTCAAGGCACTGGCCGACTCATCGCGCAGATTCCTGCTCGATCTGCTGCACAAGCGCGATGGCCAGACGCTGGGCGAACTCGAGTGGGAACTCGAGATGACCCGCTTTGGGGTCATGAAACATCTCAAGGTTCTCGAAGAGGCGGGGCTCATCGTCACGCGGCGTGAAGGCCGCGAGAAGCTGCACTTCCTCAATGCCGTGCCCATCCGTCTCATTCACGACCGCTGGATCGACAAATACAGAGAGCACGAACTGTCCGCGCTCGCTGATCTCAAAACCACGCTGGAGAAAACCAAATGTCCACCGCAACGCAAGCGAGCCTGAAGCCGCTCGAGAAGTCGACCGTCCACATCCATCAGATCTACATCAAGGCGGAGCCGGGCAGGATCTGGGATGCGATAACCAGTCCCGAATGGAATGGCCGTTACGGTTACCGCGGCGTCAGCCACTACGAACTCAAGCCGGGTGGAAAATTCCGCTGCGTCGCCAATGAGCAGATGCGCTCATACGGACTGCCCGAGGTCATCGTGGACGGGGAAGTCATCGAGGTGAAGCCGCCTAACAAGCTGGTGCAGACCTATCGCTTTCTGTTCACCGATGCGAACAAGGCGGAAGGCTTCCCGCGCATCACATTCGAAATCGAGCAGACGACCGGCGGCTTCTGTCGTTTGACCGTCACACACGACACCACCGGCCTGCCATTGATGACCACAGCCACGCAGAGCAACTTCAGCGAAGAAGGTGGAGGCGGATGGGACTGGATCCTCAGCGACATCAAGACGCTGCTGGAAACCGGCCAGACGATGTCGTAATGCCGCGTGGCCCGTCCGGTGTCGCGGATCGCCGCGGCACCGGACGAGGCACGGTTGCCGCTACTTCGTGACGGCGATCCAGCGGTCGATCTTGCCTTCGAGCACCTCGAGGGGCACGGCGCCATCCTTGAGCACTTCGTCGTGGAACGCAGCGACCTCGAACTTCGGACCCAGCGCCTTCTCGGCCTTCTTGCGCAGCTCGATGATCTTGAGCTGGCCGATCTTGTACGCGAGCGCCTGGCCCGGGATGGCCGAGAACCGCTCCGCCTCGGAGACCGCGCGGGTTTCCTCGGCGGGTGAATTCGCGAACATGTAGTCGAGCGTCTGCTGCCGCGTCCAGCCCTTGTAGTGAATGCCAGTGTCCGTCACGAGCCTGATCGCACGCCATAACTCGGCGTCGAGCGCGCCGAAGCGTTGCACCGGATCCTGGTAGATGCCCATCTCGTAGCCGAGGTACTCGGCGTACAGGCCCCACCCTTCGATGTACGCGGTGTCGCGCGAGAAGCGGCGGAACATCGGCAGATCCGACAGCGCACGCTGCAGCGAGATCTGGAAGTGATGCCCGGGTGCGGCCTCGTGCAGCGACAAGGACGCGAGCGCCGAGCGCGGGCGCGCCTTCAGGTCGTATGCGTTCACGTAGAAGATGCCCGGACGTTGGCCATCGAGCGACGGCGCCTGGTACTGGCCCGCCGATGCCGACGCTTCCCGGAATGGCTCGACCAGCCGCACTTCGTATTCGGTCTTCGGCCGCAGGTTGAAGTACTTCGGCAGCGCCGGCGCGACGTTCGCGCCGAAGGCCTGATAGGTCGACAGCAGTTCCTCGCGCGACTTGAAGTACATGTCGTCGCGCGCCTTGACCCAATCGAAGAACGCCTTGAGCTCGGGCAATGTCTTCACCGGCTTCTGGTAGCCGAGATCCTGCGCGACGCCGCGCATGCCGTCCTGGATGCGCGCAACTTCATCGAGGCCGATCTGATGCGCCTGCGCGGGCGTCAACGAACGCATCGTGCTGTCGCGCACGTCGTGCGCGTACCACTCGGCGCCGCCCGGCAACGCGCCCTTGCCGAAGGTCGCGCGTGTCTTCGGCAGGTATTCGTCCGCGATGAACACGCGCAGCTTGCGATACGCCGGGTTGAGCTGCGTGGTGATGAGCTTGCGGAATGCGATGGTGAGGCGTTCGCGGTCGGCCGCGGAGAATTCCGCCGGCATCTTCGTGACCGGTCCCCAGAAGATGCTCTTCTCGACTTCGTCGACCGCGTTGGCATCGAGCTGCGGCAGCACCTTTTCCATCAGCACGCGCGGCTCGACGATGCCGGCCTTCATGCCTTCGCGCATGTTCACGATGGCCTGGTCGATGACCACGGGAATGCGCGCCGCGCGCTTCAGCCAGTCGTCGTAATCCTTGACCGTGACGAAGGGCTGCGCACTCGTTCCTGAGCCGAGCTGCGCGAAAGTGTTGGCGAAATTGTAGAACTGGTTGATCGGCAGCAAACGCTCCGGGTACTTGAAGTTCTCGAGGGCCGATTCGCGGTTGAGCGTGAAAATCTGGTACGAGAGCAGGTCCTGCCCGTTGAGACCGTCCGCGCCGATGTCACGGGCGCGGTCGAGATACTTCTGGTGAAACGCCCGGGTGGCCTCCTCGAAATCGAGGGACAACGTGTTGGGAAGCTCGCCGTTGTAACGCGGATCACCCGCGTAGGTCGCGGTGAGCGGATTGGGCTTCAGATTTTCTTCCCAGAACTCCGCGTACAACGCGTTGAGATCCGTGGCGCGGTCGGCGGCATTCCCCAGGACCGAGAAGCCGAGCAGGACGATAGCGAAAACGTAGCGAGGCATCACTAACCACTCCAGGACTATCTACTCCAGAAATGAGAAACCCGCCCATTCCTTTCAAAGAATGGGCGGGTCTCCAGTTTGGCTGGGGGACTAGGATTCGAACCTAGGTAAACGGAGTCAGAGTCCGTTGT
>JACZCZ010016448.1_pt1 | contig 12792 bp, 11 predicted proteins | sample 8641811 | NCBI WGS metagenome assembly JACZCZ01 (sample SAMN15324610, study PRJNA640507) | soil metagenome | isolation source: intercropping peanut in the first line | place: China: Luxin town, Laibin City, Guangxi Province | collected 2019-07-25 | depth 10cm m | reverse complement strand
GTGTTGAGCACGCCCAGCGTGCCGAACTGGTTCCCATAAGCGGCCAGCGCCGCGAGCACGCGCTCGTCACCGGGTGTCCACCAACTCGTCGAAGTCGGTGTCGCGCCCTGCTCGGCGGACGCCGGTGCGCGCTGCGCCTGCCGGTTCTGCTCGGGCACATGCCCCGCCACGTTCGAACGGGCGCCAGGCTCTTCACCGGCGCCGCCCTGGCTGGTGAGCATCGCCAGCAGCAGACATGAAAAAACGAAACGCGTGCGCGTCATCGAACCCCGAGGTCAGAAGTCGAACCGCGCACGCACGCCTACCTGGCGCGGTGCGCCGTAGATGATGCCACCGGTCGCGCTGCTCGCGTCCTGAACCTGCGCGGCGATCCACTCCTCATCGAATAGATTGGTCGCGAAGGCTTCGAGGCGCAGGCGGTCGTTCGGCATCGCCGTCACGCGCAGATCCGCCAGGGTGCGCGAAGGCACGGTCGTGGCACCATAAACGAACGGCGACGCGAGCTGCTCATCGGTGTACATGAGCTGGAACCGCGGCGTGATCGTCCACGAGCCGGCGCGCAGGTCGTATTGCACGCCCGCGTTCGCCGTGATTTCCGGCGCGAATGGCACCTGGGAACCGGCGGGCACCACCCCATTGGCATTGGTCGTCGGATCGACGAGGGTCGATTCTTCCGTGAATTCACCCTGCAACCAGCTGAAACCGAGGTTGAACTCCAGCGCGCTGAAGCGGCCCGTCATTTCCAGCTCCGCACCATAGATCTCCGCCGGCGCCGCGTTCAGCGTGGTCGGGGTGCCCCCGGAGAGCGCCGAGAACTGCATGTCCTGGTAGTCGGAGTAGAACACCGCGCCATTCACGCGCAGACGTCCACCGGCCACGGTCGACTTGATGCCGAGTTCGGCCATCTCGTTGGTTTCCGGACCGTAGTCCGCCAGCCGCGGATCGAGATTGATGCCGCCCGCCTTGTAGCCCTTGGACAGCGTGCCGTAGACCATCACGTCGTCCGAAACGAAGTGCTTGAGGCCGAGCCGGCCGGTGGTTTCATCGGTCTTGACGTCGGTGGTACAGGGGAAGCAATTCGGCGGCGGTGGACCCGGGATCATGAAGCGCGTGTACTCCTGCTGGTCCTCGGAATAACGCACGCCGAAATCCAGGGCCCATGCATCGCTGAAACGGTAATCCACCTGGCCGAACACCGACTGCGAGGTGTTCTCGAGCTCGGTGATGATGCTGGAATTGGACTGCACGAAATCCACGGTGTTGCGATTGTCTCGCAGCACGGAAACCGGGCTTTCCTCGTTCATGTAGAACGCGCCCACCACCCATTGCAGTGCGCCCTCACTCTTCGACAGCAGGTTGATCTCGCTCACCGAGGTCTCGAGTCCCTGCGAGGTCCAGCTCACGCGGCCACGATATATATTGGTGTTGGCGCCGTTCGTGGGCAGGTTGCCGGGCACGGGCAGCGCAGTGGCGGTGCGATCGCCATCGGCCTGGTCGACGGTCTCGGCATCCAGGTAGCTCGTGATCGCGCGCAACGCCAGGTTGGCCGAGAGATCGACGTTCACCTCGAGCGACGCGCGATCACCCTTCTGGTTCAGGAAGGAGATGGCGTCCTCCTCGATGGTGAAAGGATCGGACGTCACCGCATCGAGGCGATTCTTGATGGCGTTGTAGTCGGTCTTGCGATCGAAGTGCTCGTAGCGCAGGTCGAGACTGAAGGCGTCGCTGGGCTGGTAGCGGAAGGCCACGCGGCCGGACGCGTCGCGTCCTTCGCCGGGCTCGCTCGAGCTGGGACCGATGTTCTTCGTGAAGCTGCCGCGATCGTCGAACACACCGGAAACGCGCATCGCGAAGGTCTCGCCCATGGGCAGGTTCACGGCGGCGGCGGTGCGATACCATTCGTCACTGGCGGCGGTCTGGTCGATGTAGCCGGAAACCCCGTTGAAGTCCGGCGCCGGCGTGCGCACGTAGATGGCGCCGCCCGTGGAATTCTGGCCGGTGAGCGTGCCCTGCGGGCCGCGCAGCACTTCGATCGAATCGATGTCGTAGAACGACTGCGCGATGAACTGCTCGTGCGGAATGAACATGCCGTCGATGTAGAACGCCACACCGGGGTTCGAGGTCGGCGCCGACTGGGCGAGACCCACGCCGCGGATGTTGATGTACGTCGAGCGGTTGTAGGTATTGATGGCCACGCTGGGCGCGACCGTCTGCAGCTCGATGACATTGTCGATGCCCTGCGCGGCAAGCGCGTCGGCCGACAGCACCGTGGCGCTCGCGGGCACCTCCTGCAGACTCACCACGCGACGTTCCGCGGTGACCACCACCTCCTCCAGCTCCGCCACGTCCGCGGGACTCGCCGATTGTGCGAATACGCCGGCCGGAAGGAGGATCGACGCCGTGGCCAGAGTCGAACGGAAACCGAAAACCCATCGGGTGTCTTGCATGCTTTGCTCCCTGTGAACCCCCCCGGAGCTGAAATGAGTGTAGGCAGCGGTCGCCAAGCCGAGGAAACATCAAAACTGTCTGGAGGCATAAGCCATACCGATGCATGTGCAACGACGCACGCGGTGAGTAGAGTCCGGACACCACCATGCCAAACAAAGAGGGACCCCATGCGCCAACACTCTTCACGCCTGTCTCGCGGTATCGCCCTGGGGTTGCTGAGCCTGGCCGTGTTTTCGAGCGTCGGGATCGCGTTCGGCCAGTCGCCCGCTCCCGCGGCGGATGACAGGGCCCGAGCGATGGCGGAAATGCGTGAGCGGCAGAACGCCACTCCTGACACGCCGGGGACAGGCAAGTACCCCGCGATGAAGGAAACCGTCGCATCACTGCCGAATCACGTGGTGTATCGGCCCGCGGATCTCGGCAAGCTGGGTGCGACGAAGCTAGGCCTCTACATCTTCGGCAATGGCGCCTGCTCGGACGACGGCGCGAGTTCGCGCCTGCATCTGCTGGAGATCGCCTCGCACGGGTATCTCGCGATCGCGCCCGGAAAGATCCGCAACGGCCCGGGTGCGGTGACCGATGCACCGCGGCCGCGTCCCGCGCAGGAGGACCCCGCCAAGCTGCCGACGCCTCCGACCACTTCGGCGGATCTGCTGGCGGCGCTCGACTGGGCGCTGGCGCAGAACGCCGATGTGAAAAGCCCCTTGCATGGCAAGCTCGACCCGAAGGCGGTAGCCCTCTCGGGCTTCAGCTGCGGCGGGCTGCAGGCGTTGCAGATCGCGGCGGATCCGCGCGTGAAGACGCTGATCGTCATGAACAGCGGCATCTTCAAGGACACCAAGCAGGGCATCAACGGCATCCAGGTGAGCAAGACGCTGCTCGATACCCTCCATACGCCGACGTTCTACGTGCTGGGCGGCGAGTCCGACATCGCGTATGCGAATGGCATGGACGACGTGGAGAAGATCAACCATGTGCCGGTATACGTGGGCAACCTCGACGTGGGCCACGGCGGCACGTACTGGCAACCCAACGGCGGCAAGGCCGCCGCCGCGGTGGTCGCCTGGCTCGAGTGGCAGTTGCGTGGCGACGCCAAGGCGGCGCGCATGTTCACGGGCGCCGACTGTGGCCTGTGCCGAGATCCGGACTGGAAATTCTCGGCCAAGACTCCTCGCCCATGATCAGCGCGGGGCGCCGGCATGGCCGGCGCCCCTGCTCCATGAGCTAACAACCCCGCCGGCGCATCCTCACAGCGGCAACCCCACGTAGTTCTCCGCGAGGGCCGCCTGTGCGGAGGGCGAGTCCAGCAGGTACTCGATCTCGGCACGCTGCATGCGTTCGTCGAATCGATCCCCGGGAAACGAGTGCAGCAGGCGTGTCATGGACCAGGAGAATCTTTCGGCGCGCCAGATGCGGCGCAGGCAGCGCGCCGAATATCCGTCGAGCCCGCTCGTGGTCTTTTCGCGGAAGAAGCCGCGCAGCGCTTCGTATAGATAGAACACGTCACTGACGGCGAGATTGAGGCCCTTGGCGCCGGTGGGCGGCACGATGTGGGCGGCATCTCCCGCCAGGAAAAGCTTGCCGAATCGCAGCGGCTCCGCCACGAAGCTGCGCAGCGGGGCGATGCTCATCTCCAGCGCCGGCACGCGCGGAAGACGCGCGGCGATGTCCGGGCCGATGCGGCGACCGAACTCCGCCCAGAACTCCTCCTCGGTCCACCTATCCACCGTATCCTCGATGGGGCACTGGATGTAGCAGCGCACGCGGGTTTGCGAACGCATGCTCGCCAGCGCAAAGCCGCGATCCGAGGCTGCATAGATGAGTTCGTCCCAGAGCGGCGCGAAGTCGGCGAGCACACCCAGCCAGCCGAACGGATACTGGCGCTCGAACGTGGTGATGGTATCCGCGGGCACGCTGCGCCGGCTGACGCCGTGAAAGCCGTCGCAGCCGGCGATGAAATCGCAGGCAACCTCGTGGTTCTCACCGCGGTGACGGTAGGTGACCCGCGGTGACCCGCCGATATCATGCAGCGTCACGTTTTCGGCTTCGTAGACCGTGGGAGCGCCAGTCGCCGCGCGTGCCTCCATGAGGTCCCGCGTGACTTCGGTCTGGCCGTAGACGGTGACCTGTTTGCCCGTGAGCTCCTTGAGCGGGATGCGATGGCGAAACCCGCGAAAACCTATCTCGACGCCATCGTGCGCGAGTCCTTCGGCGCGCAGCCTGGCCGCGACCCCCGCATGCTCCAGCACGTCGACGGTGCCCTGCTCCAGCACGCCGGCGCGGATTCGCCCGAGCACGTAGTCGCCGCTGCGTTGCTCGAGCAGCAAGCTGTCGATGCCGGCACGATGCAGCAGCTGTCCGAGCAGCAGCCCCGCCGGGCCCGCGCCGACGATGACGACCTGGGTCTTCATGAGAGCATCAATTCCAGACTTCCCGCGCCGTCTCGACGATGAGCGCAAGCTTCGCGCGTTGCTCATCCGCGGTCAGGGAGTTGCCTTCCTCGGTGGACGAGAAGCCGCACTGCGGGCTGAGGCACAACTGATCGAGCGGCACGAACTTCGCGGCTTCGTCGATGCGCCGCTTGAGATCGTCCTTGCTCTCGAGCGCGCCGCGCTTGGTGGTGACCAGGCCGAGCACCACGTATTTTCCCTTGGGCACGAAGCGCAGCGGCTCGAAGCCGCCCGAGCGGGCGTCGTCGTACTCCAGGAAGAACCCGTCCACCTCGAGCTCGTTGAACAGCGCGTCGGCGACGTGGTCGTAACCGCCCTCCGCGGCCCACGACGAACGGAAATTGCCGCGACACATGTGCGTGCACACGCGCATGCCCGCGGGACGACCCGCCAGCGCGGCATTGAGGTTGCGGATGTAGATGCGGTGCTGCTCGTCGGGATTGCCGCCGATGCTGCGTACGTAGTCGCGCTGCTTCGGGTCGTTGAGATATGCCAGGCTGGTGTCGTCGAGCTGTAGATAGGTGCAGCCACGCCGCCCGAGTTCCTGGATCTGCTTCGAGTACACCGCCGACAGGTCGGTCCAGAAATCCTGGATGTCGGGATAGACCTTCTCGTCGATGGCGGCGCGTCCACCGCGGTAATGCATCATGCTCGGCGACGGGATGGTGAGCTTGGGCGTGCCGCGCGTGACCACGGACTTCAGGAAATCGAAATGGTCACCGAAGATGCAGCCATCGAGCGAGAGTTTGCCTTCGACCCTGAGGCCCGACGGCTTGAAATCTACATCGCCCTGGTCGCTGTGGAAGTGCACGGTGATGTTCTGCTGGACCTTGCGCACGCCGCCGATCTGGTAGAGGAAATCCATGTGCCAGGACGACCTGCGCAGCTCGCCATCGGTGATGCCCTGCAGCCCCACGTCTTCCTGCATGCGCACCAGATCGCGGATCGCGCGGTCCTCGACCGCCTTCAATTCCGCGGCGGTCATACGGCCGGCGGCATGATCGGAGCGCGCGCGCGTGAGCTCCGGTGGACGCAGCAGGCTGCCCACGTGATCGGCGCGGAATGGCGGTTGGTTCAATGGCATGTCATCGTCTCCGTGAAGCCAGTTGCTGGTCGAGCTCGTGCAACGTGCGGTAGCAAGGCAGCACCTGGTCCACGCTCGCGTTCGGCTCGCGCTTCTCGCGGATGGCCGCGAAGAATTCGCGGTCCTGGAGCTCGATGCCGTTCAGCGACACATCCACTTTCGAGACATCGATGGGCGCATTCTTGCCGTCCACCAGTTCGTCGTAGCGCGCGATGTAGGTGCCGTTGTCGCAGATGTAGCGGAAGAACGTGCCCAGCGGGCCGTCGTTGTTGAAGCTCAGCGACAGCGTGCAGATGGCGCCATTGGCGGCCTCGAGCTGGATGGACATGTCCATGGCGATGCCCAGCGTCGGGTGGACAGGCCCCTGGATGGCATTTCCGCGCACGATCTCGGAGCGCGCCTGGTAGCTGAACAGGTCGACGGTGTGTGCCGCGTGGTGCCACAGCAAGTGATCGGTCCACGAGCGCGGCTGCCCGAGCGCGTTGATGTTGGTGCGGCGGAAGAAATACGTCTGCACGTCCATCTGCTGCAGTCGCAGCTCGCCCGATTGGATGCGCCGATGTATCCATTGATGCGAGGGATTGAAGCGGCGCGTGTGGCCCACCATGGCCACGAGGCCGGTCTTGCGCGCGAGCGCCGCCACGGCCTCGGCGTCCTTCCAACTATCCGCGAGCGGGATTTCCACCTGCACGTGTTTGCCGGCTTCGAGGCATTGCAACGCCTGGGCGGCATGCAGCTGCGTGGGCGTCGCGAGAATCGCGGCTTCGACGCCTGGCTGGCGCAGCGCTTCGGCAAGATCCATGGTGGCGTGTGGCGCGCCGTATTTGCGAGCCACCTCCTGCGTGGCGGGCAGCTCACGGCCCACGACCGACGCGATTTCGATGCCGCCAATCTGCTTGATGGCATCGAGGTGCTTGATGCCGAAGGCGCCCGCCCCGGCCAGAACGATTTTCATGAATGACCTCCGAAATCGGGCTGCAGGATCACGTGCCCGACGGCCGTGTTCGATGCCGGCACGTGGTAGAAGCGATGCACCTGCTTCACCGGGCCGTCGAGCGCGCCGCGCATGATGAGCCACATCACCAGTTCGATGCCCTCGGAACCCGCTTCGCGCAGATAACGATCGCGCGGGATGCGCGCGAGCGAATCGGGATCGCGCACCAGGCCGTCGAGGAACTCGCCATCGAACTGCGGGTTGATGAGCCCCGCGCGCGGGCCCTGAAGCTGGTGGCTCATGCCACCCGTGCCCCAGACCTGCACGTTGAGATCGCCGGGAAAGCTCTCGATGGCGCGGCGGATCGCTTTGCCGATGGCGTAGCAGCGCGCGCCCGAGGGCGGCGGGTATTGCACGACGTTCACTGCGAAGGGTATGACGCGCACGGGCCATGCCTTGGGCTGGCCGAACATCAGCGACAGCGGCACCGTGAGGCCGTGATCCACTTCCATGCGGTTGACCAGCGTGAGATCGAAGTCCTGCTCGATGACGCTGGCCGCGATATGGCTCGCGAGTTCCGCGTGGCCCTGCACGAGCGGCACGGGGCGCGGACCCCAGCCCTCGTCCGCCGGCATGAATTGCTCGGCGCAGCCGATGGCGAACGTGGGAATGCACTCGAGGCTGAACGAAGTCGCGTGGTCGTTATAAACCAGGAACACCACGTCGGGCGTGTTCGCGGCCATCCACTGGCGCGTGAAGTCGAAGCCCTTGAACAGCGGCACCCAGTAGGGTTCCGCGGTCTTGCCCAGATCCATGGCCGCGCCGATGGCGGGCACGTGGGAGCAACCGATGCCGGCGGTGATGCGCGCCATCACGCACCTCCCGGGCCGGGGGAATATTTGCGGCCGCCGGATAACATCATCTTCGCGTAATCCTCCTGGCTCATGCCCGTCATGAGCGCGGCCGCGTGCTGGAAACTCTTGCCGTCGGTCGCGAATATCTTCGCGAGGAAATAGATGTTGCCGCCGAGCGAGATCATGCGGTTGTAATCGCGCGCGAGCACGCCCTGCTTCTGTTCCTCGCTCATGGGCCATTCATCGAGGTAGGCGCGCTCGTTGGCCTTGAAGCGCTCGCGGTTCGCGGCTTTCATGAGCGACATGCAGAACATGTTGAGGTGGTAACCCTTGCGCGACATGTCGGCGTCGAACACCGTGGTACCCGGAATGTCGGAGTAAGCCTTGGCGTTCCAGTACAGACGCATGGGGTTGTTCACGAGCAGGCGCCGCTGCAGATCGGCGGTGGGCGCGAGCTTGGGGATGAGATCGACGAGGTCGCCATCGTCGGGCATGTGCGGCTTGAGATTCGGGTGCGGCCAGTCCGTGCCCCAGAGCACGCGGTCCGGGAAGGACTCGACGATGCGGCGGCCGAACGGCACGAAATCCGAGTAGTTTGGTGCACCGGTCACGGACAGCCGCTCGGCACCGCTCACCTTGGACCAGATGTGCGAATGACGGGCCAGCAGATCGACGAAGCGCCCGAACTCCGGGCCATCCACCGGCTTGCGCACATCGGGCCGGCCCATGTGGTCGACGACGACCGTGGTGGGAATCTTCGCCAGGAAGGGCTCGAGGTCGGGGAGATCCTGCGCCTCGAAGTACACCACCACATGCCAGCCCAGCGGCGCGATGCGGCGCGCCACCTCCAGCAGCACATCGGGCGGTGTCACGTCGACCAGGCGCTTGACGAAGTTGAAGCGCACGCCGCGCACGCCGGCCTCGTTCATCTCGGCAAGCTGCGCGTCGCTCACGTCCCGCCGCACCGTGGCCACGCCGCGCGCGCGCCCCTGCGATGCCCGCAGCGCATCCACCAGCGCGCGATTGTCGGCGCCGTGGCAGGTGCCCTGCACGATGACGTTGCGCTCGAAGCCCAGGTGATCACGCAGCGCGAACAATTGTTCCTTCGAAGCATCGCTGGGCGTGTACTTGCGCTCCGGCGCATACGGGAACACATCACCGGGGCCGAACACGTGGCAGTGCGCATCCACGGCGCCGGGCGGCGGCACGAATGCCGGCTTGCGCGGCGATGGATGCGGCGGCAGCCAGCCCGCATCGGCGGTGAACTTGGATTCGCGGCTCATCGGCCCCTCGCTTTCAGTTGCGCGTCCAGCCTTGGATACACCCGGCGCGCATTGGCTTCGAAAATCCTGTGCTTGTCGTCCGCGGAGATCGCGAGCGCGTCGATGTACCGCTTGGTGTCGTCGAAATACTGCCCCGTGGTCGGGTCGATGCCGCGCACGGCGCCCACCATCTCCGAGCCGAAGAGGATGTTGTCCACGTCGATCACCTTGACCAGCAGATCGATGCCGGGCTGGTGATACACGCAGGTGTCGAAGAACACGTTGCGCATGACGTGTCCCGCGAGCGGCGGACGCTTGAGCATGTCGGCGAGGCCGCGGTACCGGCCCCAGTGGTAAGGCACCGCGCCGCCGCCATGCGGAATGATGAAACGCAGCGTCGGAAAATCGCGGAACAGATCCCCCTGCACGAACTGCATGAACGCCGTGGTATCGGCATTGATGTAATGCGCGCCGGTGGCATGGAAATTCGGATTGCACGAGGCCGACACGTGCACCATCGCCGGCACGTCGAGCTCGACCATCTTTTCGTACACGGGGTACCAGAAGCGATCGGTGAGCGGCGGCGCCTTCCAGTGGCCACCCGAGGGATCAGGATTCAGGTTGCAACCCACGAACCCCAGCTCGACCACGCAGCGCTCGAGCTCATGCACCACCTGGGAGAGCGACGCGCCGGGAGATTGCGGGAGCTGGCAGACCGCCGCGAAATTGTCCGGATACAAACCCACGACGCGATGCACGAGGTCGTTGCAGGCGCGGGTCCAGGCCAGCGACACGGCCTCGTCACCCTCGTGATGACCCATGGCCGAGGCGCGCGGCGAGAACAGCGTGAGATCGGCGCCGCGTTCGCGCTGCAGCTTGAGCTGGTTGCTCTCGATGGTCTCGCGGATCTCGTCGTCGCCGATGCGCGGCACGCCCGGCCGGGGCAGCGTCGCGTCCTTGTAGTGGGCCAGTTGCTCGACCCGGAAACGGTTGTGGGGCTCGGGCGCCGTGGTGTAGTGCCCGTGGCAATCGATGATCATGCGGTCTTCCCCGCGGCTTCGGCCGCCAGCAATCCGTCGAGTAGTTTGGCGAGGTCGCCGGTATCGGGCACGGCGTGGCTCGCAGCCCAGTCCTGCCAGGCTGCGCAGGCGGTGCTCATGCGTGGTGTGAGCCCGGCCTCACCCACCGTGCGCGCCACTTCGCGCATCTCCTCGGCGCGCCGTGCGCCATGCAGCAACGCGCGCGAGGCCATGTAGCGCGCGCCATCACGCCAGTCGTCGATTTTCAGACCGCGCAGCGATTCGAGCACCACCTCGTCCACTCCGTGACGCCGTGCCGACAGCAGCGACTCGAGCACCAGCGCCTCCAGTCCTTTCACGAGCACGCTGCGGCACATCTTCGCGGCCGATGCCGCACCCAGCTTGCCGGGCAGTACGCGCACGCCGGTGAATCCCAGCCGATGCGCGAGCGGCTGGAACCGCGCGGCGTGTGGGCCACCGAGCAGCATGGGTGACGCGGCACCTTTCGGCTCGATGGGCGACATGACCGCGGCCTCGACGAAACGCGCGCCGGCCCGCTCCACGACAGCGGCGGTCGCCGTCTTGGCCGCGGGCGAACAGGAATTGAGATCGAAGTACCAGGCCTCGGCGCCGAGATTCGAAGCCACCGATCGCGCCGCCGCCTCGATCTGCGCCGCGGTGACCGCGCTGATGACGAGGTCGGCCTGCCTGACCGCGCTGGCCGCGTTGGGAGCGAGTTGGACTCCGAGGCGCGTCGCCGCGATGGCGGGTGCGCTCCGTGGTTCCGCGAATTCGAGATCCCACGCACTCAGGTGCGAGACCTGCGCGACGAGGCCGCGCGCCAGGATCTGGCCGACCTCGCCGAAACCCAGCAGGCAGACCCGAAGGCTCACGCGCCCCTCCACACCGAGGCGGGCACGAAGATTTCACCCTTCATGAGCTTGCGCGCCGTGCGCAACAACGAGGCATGGCGCACCTGTACGCCCGTGCCCGTGACTTCGACATCGACATCCACGGAAAAGAATCCCGACGGATGCTCCACCTCGACACGCGTGCCGGCATCGGCCGGACGCCTGGCGACCTGGTGAGCGACGGAACCGTCAAGCACACACGCGGTAGCCAGGCTCACCGCGCCCAGGACCCCGATGGCTTCGTGGACCCGGTGCGGAATGAACGTGGCCGAGGCGATGTGGCCTCCCGCGCGTGGCGCACTCACCAGCGATATTTTCGGCACCGTCTTGCGAGTGACGTCGCCGAGATTCATCCGTGTGCCCCATGCCAACCGTAGCTGCTCGACCTTCTCGCGCAACACCGGGTTCGCTTCGAGCTGCGCCGGGGTCTCTGCGCCCGTCACTCCAAGGTCCAGGGCACGCACGATGATGACCGGCATGCCGTTGTCGATGCACGTGATGGCGATGCCCTCGTGCTCGTCGAGCACCCTGCCCGTCGGCAGCAGGCTGCCGCAGCTCGAGCCGGCCACGTCGAGGAATTCCAGCGCGACCGGCGCGGCCATGCCGGGGACCCCATCGATGCGTGCCGCGCCCTCGTACTCGACCTGGCCCCCGGGCGTTTTCACGCGCGCCACGGCCAGGCTCTGCGTATTCACCATGTGGATTCGCACGGCCGTCTCGCCGTCACGCGCGACAACCAACTCGTTCTCGATGGCCCACGGCCCCACCCCGGCCAGCAGGTTGCCGCAGTTCTGGTTGTCGGAGACCTGTGCCTTGTCGACCGACACCTGCAGGAATAGATAGTCGACATCGGCGTCGGCGCGTTGCGATGGCGAAATCAGCGCGACCTTGCTGGTCAGCGGATGCGCGCCACCCATGCCGTCGATCTGGCGCGCATCGGGCGAGCCCATGGCTGCAAGCAGCACGCGATCCCGCAGCTCGCGATCCGCGGGCAGATTGCGGGCGTCGAAGTACAGGCCCTTCGACGTGCCGCCTCGCATCACCGTGCACGGAATGGCGGTGAGCACCCGCTCAGTCCTCCGCATCCCGATACGTGAGGCCCTTGGCCGCCAGCGCTTCGCGCATCTGGTAGATGTCGAGACCGAGTTCGCCCGCGGCCAGGCGCGCGCGGACCGCGGCCTCCTTGGCCTCGCGCGCCTCACAGGCCTTCAGCACTTCCGCGGCGCGCTCCTGTCGGACCACGCAGACGCCGTCGTCATCGGCCACGATGATGTCACCGGCATTGACCAGAGCACCGGCGCACACCAGCGGCAGATTCACCTCACCCAGCGTGCCTTTCACCGTCCCCTGCGCGGACACATGGCGCGACCAGACCGGGAAACGCATTTCCGTGAGCGTGCGGACGTCGCGCACGCCGGCTTCGATGATCAGCGCGAGGACGCCGCGCGCCTTGAGCGAAGTGGCGAGCAGGTCGCCGAAATACCCGCAATCGCAGGGTGACGTGGGCGCCACCACGAGGATGTCGCCCCGCCGGCACTGCTCGACCGCGACATGGATCATCCAGTTGTCGGCGGGAGGCACGCTGACCGTGACCGCGGAGCCCGACACGGTCGCGCCGGCGTAGATGGGGCGCATGAACGACGCCATGAGCCCGGTGCGACCCTGGGCCTCGTGGACCGTGGCTACGCCGAAGCGGCTGAAGCCTTCCACCACCCTCGCATCGACGCGCCGATCACGGCGCAAAACGACGGACATGCCCGCTCCCCCTGACCCCGGATGTTGGCGATTCTCCGCGCCCGGCCCCGCGACCGCCAATCGGAAAATCGGCTC
>JACZCZ010096029.1_pt1 | contig 12828 bp, 9 predicted proteins | sample 8641811 | NCBI WGS metagenome assembly JACZCZ01 (sample SAMN15324610, study PRJNA640507) | soil metagenome | isolation source: intercropping peanut in the first line | place: China: Luxin town, Laibin City, Guangxi Province | collected 2019-07-25 | depth 10cm m | reverse complement strand
TATCGGCTAGTGGTGACGAAGACCATGCAAATACGCATCAAACACCGCACGCACTACCGCTACAGCGAGCCCGCGGCGCTCGGTCCACACATGATTCGATTGCGACCCGCTGCACACTCGCGGACGCCATTGATTGGTTACAACTTAGAAATCAAGCCAAGTGGCCTGGTGCGTTGGCAACACGACCCGTGGGGCAACCGCGTGGCGCGTGTCACGTTCGAGAAGAACGCCGACACGTCCACCTTTGAGATCACGGTCGACGCGACGTTCGACATGCGTCCGATCAATCCATTCGATTTCTTCATCGACGATCGATGCGAGAACGTGCCGTTCAAGTACCCCGACGGCTTACAAGACGAGCTCGCACCGTTCTTGCAAACCGAGAAGCCCACACCTGACCTTGCGCGCTTCATCGAGAGCGTGCCGTTCAAGGGCAAGACGATCGATTACTTGGTCGCGCTCAACCAGTCGGTGGCGGGACGCGTGCGTTACATCATTCGCAACGAACCCGGCATTCAGACGAGCCAAGAGACGCTCACGATTGGATCCGGCAGCTGTCGTGACAGCGCGGTCTTGTTGGTCGACGCGTTGCGCGCGCGTGGCATGGCGGCTCGTTTTGCCAGCGGCTACCTCGTACAGCTTCGCGACGACGGCAACATCCCTGGCGAGCGCAAAGGGGTGAGCAACGACGTCCTCGACTTGCATGCCTGGGCCGAGGTGTACCTCGCCGGTGCGGGTTGGATCGGTCTCGACGGCACCAGCGGTCTGCTCTGCGGCGAAGGGCACATTCCGCTCGCGTGCACCGTGTCAGCTGCGCTTGCTGCACCGGTGACAGGCACGTCTTCGCAACCGACGATCGCATTCGATGTGGAGATGAGCGTGGGTCGTGTCGGGCATGAGCCGCGGCCACAGCGTCCCTATGAGCCCGAAGCGTGGAGTCAGATCAAGACGGTGGGTGCAGCGGTCGACAAGCAGCTGAGGGATCTCGGCGTGCGCCTGACGTCGGGCGGCGAGCCCACGTGGACCAGTCGCGAGCATCCGGAAGCTCCAGAGTGGAACACCGCTGCGCTCGGCTACAGCAAATGGAATCAAGGTCTGCGTCTCACTGCCGAGCTGCGCAAACGCATTGGTCGCGGCGCGGTCGTGCTGCAACGGATGGGCAAACAGTATCCGGGTGAGAGCTTGCCGCGTTGGGTGTTGCAGCTGATCTGGCGCCACGACGACGTGCCGATCTGGCGGGATCCAGCGCGCATCGCGCTCGGTGGCATCTCGATCTCGGATGGAGACAAGCCGCGTGTCAGCAGCGACAGCGAAGTGCGGGCGGCTGAGCGCTTCGGCGAAACCTTGGCCACGATGATCGGTGTCTCGCCGATGCTCGTGCCCGGCTACGAAGACCCATGGCACGCGATCAAGACCGAAGCCGACTTGCCACCGGACATCGACCCGACACGCGCCAAGCTCGACGACCCTGAAGAGCGCCAACGTCTCGCGCGCACGCTGACGCGTGGCATCGGCCAACCGATCGGCTTCGCGCTACCGGTGCAGGTGTGGCAAGCGAAGTGGAGCACGAGTCGTTGGGAGTTCCGCCGCGGCCGCATGTACCTGGTGCCCGGCGACAGCCCAATGGGTCTGCGCCTTCCGCTCGATCGCTTGCACGCCGTCGGTGAGCCGATGTTCGAGATGGATCCCGCGCTCAAGGAACGTCCGATCGAGTTCGATCCGCGTCAGCTCGTGCGCCGTCGCTCGAACGAAGGCGGTGTGGTGGTCAGCGGCACGCGCACAGCCCTGTGCTTCGAGCCGCGCGAAGGTGTGATTCACGTGTTCGTGCCGCCACTGCCGGACACCGAGAGCTACTTGCACTTGATGGCCGCGATCGAGAACGCGTCGGACGAGCTTGGCTTGCCGGTGCGCATCGAAGGCTATCCACCACCGCCGGACCCGCGCTTGCGCTCCTTGCTCGTCACGCCCGACCCCGGCGTGATCGAAGTGAACCTGCCGGTCGCACACAGCTTCAGCGACTACACCGAGTGGATGGAGTTGGTGGCCGATGCCGCGAACCACAGCGGCCTGACGCTGCAGAAGTTCCAGCTCGACGGTCGCGAAGCCGGCAGCGGTGGGGGCAATCACATCACCCTCGGCGGCGAATCAGTGTTGGAGAGCCCGTTCCTCAAGAACCCGAAGCTCGTGGGCGGGATGCTGCGCTACCTGCAGAATCACCCTTCGCTCTCCTACTTGTTCACGGGCCTGTTTGTCGGCCCGACCTCACAAGCGCCGCGCATGGACGAAGCACGTCACGACTCGCTCTACGAGCTGGAGTTGGCGCTCGCGCAGATCGATCACAGCCCGCAGACCGTGTGGCCTTGGTACGTCGATCGCTTGCTACGCAACTTGCTGGTCGACGTCAGTGGCAACACCCATCGCACCGAGGTCTGCATCGACAAGCTGTACGACCCGGCAGGGCCAGCCGGCCGACAAGGCTTGTTGGAGTTCCGCGCCTTCGAGATGCCGCCGCATCCGCACATGGCCGGCGCGCAGATGTTGCTCATGCGCTCGCTGGTCGCGCGTTTGACCGCGGACCCGTATCGACAGCCACTGGTGCGTTGGGGCACGCAGCTGCACGACCGCTTCATGCTGCCGCACTACCTCTGGAGCGACTTCCAGGATGTGATCGCAGACCTGCGCGCTCACGGCGTTCCACTCGATCCGGCGTGGTACTGGCCGTTCGTCGACTTCCGTTGTCCGACCATCGGCACCTTGGACCTGCCCGACATCTCGATCGAGCTGCGCAACGCGCTGGAGCCATGGCCGACGCTCGGCGAGGAGGCGCAGGGTTCGGTCACCGCGCGCTACGTCGACTCGTCGCTCGAACGCGTGCAGGTGCTGGCCCGCGGCTTGGTCGAAGGACGTCATCAGATGATCGTCAACGGCTTGGTGCTGCCGATGACCTCCACCGGACGCGCCCGCGAGCACGTGGCGGGCGTGAAGTTCCGCGCGTGGCAACCACCGCATTGCTTGCAGCCACACGTCGGCATTCATCATCCGCTGCGCTTCGACGTGGTCGATCTGTGGGGCAGTCGATCGCTCGGCGGTTGCCAGTACCACGTGTGGCATCCCGAGGGGCGCGGCTTCGATCACGTCCCGCTCACTGCGTTCGAGGCGTCTGCCCGTCGCGCGCAACGCTTCACAATCGATCACATGGCGCCTTGGCCGGTGCAGCCGATCGCGACCATGCCGTCGCCCGAACAGCCATACACATTGGACCTGCGTCGCTTTCCTGAAGCTCAAACCCGCATGAGGTGATGGTGGATCCGGAAGCCTTCGAACGGGCGATCAGCGCGCACGACCAAGCGGTCGCAGCCTCGGGGCAGCAGGTGTGGCTCGGCAGTGAGCCCACGTTCACCGCGCGTATGTCGGCTGCTCCCGAATGGCTCGGGGCCGCGCTCGGCGAGGAAAAAGAACCGCGCGCGCGCGCCTTGGTGACGACGCTCGCGGAGCTGCGACCTCGCGTGGTGATGCTGCGCAGTCTCGGCCGCAAGTACCCGGGAGAAGATCACCCGCGCTTCTGTTACGGCTTGCTGCGCAATCGCGACGGCTCACCGCTGTGGAACGGTCCGCCGGATCCGATGTTGGCCAACGTCGGCCATGCGTTGAGCGCGCACGCGATCGACCACGTGCAAGGTCTGCGCGATGCCCTCGCCGAACGTTTGCGCGCGCGCAGTTGCTCGGCGGAGATGCTCGAGGTCGAAGGCGCTCAATGGGCCCGCCTGGTGTTCTGCACTGAGCCGGGGCGCACCGATCTGTTGAGCGACGCCGACGTCCGACGCCCGTCGGTTCACACACTGATGACGCCCGGCAAGACCCCAACGGACGAGCTTGCTGCGCGTGGATCCTTGCTGGTGAGCGTGGGCGCCGAGCGTGACGTGCTCGGTTCAGCCGACGCGCCGGTCAGCGTGCGCGTGGAGCTGCCGTCATGCACGACACCCAAGGTCTTTCGCGACTTGCTGTTCGACCTCGGCGAAGCGGCGCGCGCGCTTCACTTGCCGACGTTGATCATCACAGGCTTCGGACCGCCGACCGATGCCGGCTTGGAATGGACCACGATCACGCCCGACCCCGGCGTGGTCGAAGTGAACATGGCACCGTGCATCGACGTGCGCGAGTTCTGGCGCGAGCAACGTGCGATCTACGCGGCGGCCGAGCGCAACGGCCTGCACCCTTACCGCCTCTACTACAACGGAGAGCTCACCGACTCCGGCGGCGGCGGGCATCTCACCTTCGGCGGACCTTCGCTCGAAGACAGCCCATTCTTCGTCACGCCGCATCTGTTGCCGCGCTTGATCGCGTACTTCGTGCGGCATCCCGCACTGAGCTACTGGTTCGCATCCGCTTCGATCGGAAGCTCCAGCCAGTCACCGCGCGTCGACGAGGCCGCGCCGGAATCATTCGGTGAGCTGAGTCTCGCGCTGCACACGCTGTGGAAGCAGGCCTCGCCCACGCCCGAGATCATCTGGCAAACGCTCGCGCCGCTGCTCACCGATCGCTTCGGCAACAGCCACCGCGCCGAGATCAACGTGTAGAAGCTGTGCAATCCGTACTTGCCCGGACGCGGCCAGCTCGGTGTGGTGGAGCTGCGCGCGCTGCGAATGCCGCGCACCCCGGAGCGCTCGGTGGCGATCGCGGTCTTGTTGCGTTCGATCGTGGCGTGGCTCGGCAATCATCCGGCACCCGCGCAGCTGATGGACTGGGGCGCCGAGCTGCATGACCGCTTCGCGTTGCCGTTCTACCTGGAGCGCGACTTGAACGCGGTGATCGCGGACTTGGCCGGTACGCAGTTCGCGCTGGCCGAGCCTGTGATCGAGCTGCTGCACGCGATGGGGCCGATGGACTTGGTCTGGCTCGATCTCAACGACGCACGCTTGCGCATTCGCCAGGCCTTGGAGTTCTGGCCGTTGGTCGGAGACCTGTCGGCGTCACACGAGGGCACATCGCGCATGCTCGATTCCAGCTCAGGCCGCGTGGAGATCACGTTGCACGCGCGCGACGCCGAGAGCGCCAGCCGGTACGTGGTGGCCGTCGATGGTCATCGTCTACCGATGCGTGTCGAGTCCACGCCTCAAGGTGCAGCCTTGGTCTTCGGCGTGCGCTACCGCCGCTTCGTTCCCTCGCCTGGCTTGCATCCGTTGTTGCCGGCCCATGGTCCGTTGGTCGTCGACGTCACGCACCCGCGCGTGCCCGGCTATCACATCGAGCTGCACAGCTGGCGTCCAGACGGCAACGGTTACGCGGGGCTCCCCGCAGACATGAATGAGGCAGAGCAACGCCGCTACGAGCGCGTGATCGTGCAGAACGTCGCGCCTCAGGTCAGCCCGAATGACCTGCGCGACCCGCCGCCGCAAGCGTTGACACCGCACAGCTTCGACACCCGCTTTCTCTAAGCGTGGCGGGCGAGCGCACGCGATGGCCGCATGACTCAAGCTCACGCGGTGGGAGGTAGGCCATGCGCCATCTGCTTCACGGCGGCCTTCTGGCGCACCTTCATCTCTGCCGAAGTGACGTTTTCGACGTGCGTTGCGATCGCCCAGATGTTGCCGAACGGATCGACCACGCTGCCAAAGCGATCACCCCAGAACATGTCCATCGCCGGCATCCGCACTGTGGCACCCGCTTTGACTGCCTTCGCCATCGTCTTGTCCACGTCCGGTACGTACAGGAACAAGCTTGCGACGCGCGGCGCGTCCATCACCGCATCGCTAAGCATCACCACTGAGTCCCCGATCTCGATCTCGGCGTGCATGAGCTTGCCGCCCGGCCCAGGCATCTTGAGCCGCAACTTCGCGCCGAACGCTTTCTTGCAGAACGCGATGGTCGCGCTCGCATCGACCTGGTTCATCGTCGCCGTCACCGTTCGATAGCCGCGCGGCACCGGACGCACCGCCTTCTTCGCGTTCTTCTTGGTCGCCATGTTTGTCTCCTGTGGGTTCGCTATGGGAGCGCGCGAGAGTACCCGAGTCGCGCTTCGGCTTCGTGACGTTCCCGCGCGACACGCGTGACGTTGACCGCAAATGTCTTGATCAACGACGAGTGGCTCACCTCATGCGATGAAGATCCTGTGAGAGGCTCGGCCCATGGGTGACGTTACGCGTGTGTCATGGGTGGCGCTCTTGAGTCTCGCGATCGGCTGCGCGGCGGATGCTGCAGGCGGTGGGGCCGGTGGGGTCGGCGGGACGAGCGCGGGTGCAGGCGCCGTCGGTGACGAGAGCGGGGCTAGCGGTTCTGGTGCGACCGGCGGAGCCAGCGGTGTCGGTGGCAGCAGCGGTGTGGGTGCCGTGGGTGGAAGCGCTGGGTTCGGCGGCGTGGGTGGCTTTGGTGGCGTCGGCGGGACGATGGCGGAGAGCTGCAATCAAGATGTGGACGTGGTGCTCGTGCTCGATGTCTCCGGCAGCATGATCCCGCCGCTCACCACGGTCGTTGAAGAAGTCGGCATGGTGGACGCCGCGCTGTTGACGAAGAACCTACCGAGCCCACCCCACTACGGCTTGGTGATCTTCGTCGATGACGTGGTGGTGATGAACGGCGGTGCCCCCTATGCCGACGTCTCCGCGCTGATCACAGCGGTCAGCGCCGAGATCAACGCGACGAACATCAACCCTGCGCGCCAAGCCGGCACAACCGGTCGCACCAACTTGGATTGGCCGGAGAACAGCCTCGACGCGCTGCATGCGGCGGCGACGCAGTTTCAATGGCGACCGGTCGAGACCACGTTGCGCACGGTGATTCATGTGACCGATGCATCGTTCTGGGATCTCACCGCCGTCTCGAGCGCAGCGGGTGATCCGATGATGCTCGAGGCCAATCCCAACGGGTACACCAGCGTGCAGACGTTCGACCAAACGATCACCGCGCTGCGCGATCACAGCATCTGGGTGAACACATTTGCCGCGAAGACCGGCGGACCTCCGGGCTTTGGTCTGTCGCCGCCGTCGCATGGATTGTTCCGCGGAACGAGCGTGAACGTCGGCATCGGCTTCCATGAAAGCTACGACGGCAAGCCTTCGATCGCCGCGTCCACCGGCGGCCTGTCGTGGGACATCGACGAGGTCTACGACGGCATCATCTCGTTCGCGACGCCGATCAATCAGGCGATCGAGCAAGCTCAGTGCATGGAGTACCCGCCGATTCCACCGCCCGACTGATCGCGCCGACGCTGTAGACTGCGGGCACAGGGGGGTGACGCATGAGCGCATCTGATCACGGGGACGACGCGCCAACGACGTACCGGTCCGGTCCGCCAACCAAGCGCTCCGGTGCGAGCACTGTCTTGTGGTTGTTGCTGTTGGCGGTGATTGCCGCACCGCTCCTCTACTACGCGTCGGTGTTGTGGCAACGCGGTGAAGCGACACGCGCTGCGCTCCAAGCGTCCAACGACAAGCTCGCGCAACTGCAGAAGGAATACCGCGAGCGTGGCGCGACGATCCTCACGCTGGAGCGCGTGCAGCGCGAGCGCGACGAGCGGCTGCTGCAGGACAACGACAAGCTCGTGACATTGAACGCGGAGCTGGCCGCGGCACAGACGCGTCTCGACGAGCTCGATCAAGAGCGCAGCGCGATCCGAGAACAGCTCGCGGAGTTCCAGGAGCTGATGCGGCAGTTCCAACAGATGATCGACAGCGGCCAGCTGAAGGTGACGTTTCGGCGCGGTCGCATGATCGTGGAGCTGCCGGCACAGGTGCTGTTTCCGTCGGGAAGCGCCGAGCTCACGCCCGAGGGTCAGAAGTCGTTGGTCGAAGTCGCGAAGATCCTCCGCACGATGCGCAACCGCCGTTACATCGTCGCCGGCCACACCGACAACGTCCCGGTCGCGACCGAGCGTTGGGGCAGCAACTGGGAGCTGTCGTCGGCGCGTGCGGTGAAGGTCACACGCGAGCTGATCGCCGGTGGCTTGCGCCCCGAGCAACTGGTCGCCGCCGGCTACAGCGAGTACGACCCGGTGGCACGCAACACGAGCGACGCGAGCCGCCAACAGAACCGCCGCATCGAGATCATCTTGGAGCCGCGTCTCGCCCCAATGCCGGGGATCGACCCCGCGGCGACGGCGACAGCCGTCTCACCAAAGACAGAGTCACCCGCGCCGATTGCGCCGCACGCGACGCACTGAGCGCAGCGTCACCACAACACTTCGACCGGTGTCAGCGATTCGTTGTTGGTGCCGTCGCCGAGCTGGCCCTTCGGACCGCCGCCCCAACAGAAGGCTCGACCGGTCGCCGAAAGCGCGCACTGGAAATAGCCACCGTCGGCGACGCTGATCATGTCGCTGAGCGGCAGGGCGACGGCAGCGGGCACGTCATCATGGGCCTGCAGGTCGAAGCCGAGAAGGCCCCAGCGGCTGACCGTGCCATCACCCGCGAGCGCGATGGTGGCGCGGCGCGCCGCGATCATCGTGATCCCCGAGGCGAACGTCGTGACATCGACCGGCATGGACTGCGCGTCCGAAGCGCCCGTGCCGAGCTGCTGCAAGGAGTTGTCACCCCAACAGCGAACCTCGCCACCGGTAAGACCCGCGCACGAGAAACCCCGACCGACGCCGATTGTCGTCACACCAGCGCTGAGGCCGATCACGTCGACGGGCAGCGCACGATCCTCCGTGGTTCCGTCGCCGACCTGCCCGCTGTAGTTGAAGCCCCAGCACTTCACCGCACCGGCGGTCGTCAACGCGCAGGTGTGCTGATTGCCGGCTGCGATCATTTGCACATCGGACAAGCCATCGATCTCCATCGGTGGTTGTGCTTCACCGTCGAACAATCCGTTGCCGAGCGCACCGGCACGCGCGTTGCCCCAGCAGATCACGGTCTTGGTCCGCGTGAGCGCACAAGAATGGCCGTTGCCCGCGGTGACCGCTTCGATCTCCGAGAGCCCTTCGAGCTCCCCGATCCGCCCCATGACATTGGTGTTCGGGCCGAGCGCGCCGCCCTGGTTGCTGCCCCAACACCGCACCGTGCCGCGTCGTGTCACGCCACACGTGTGGTAGTCGCCCGCGGCGAGCTGAACCAGGTCGCGCGGCAAGCCCGCGATCTCAACCGGCACCGTGCTCGACACACCAGGCAGCTGTCCCATTTCACCCGAGCCCCAGCACCACACGCCGCCCGATTCCTTCAGTCCGCATGCGTGCTGCGTGCCCGCGATGATTTGGATCACCTTCGAAGGGTCTGGCGGCGGTGCGGCATCGACAGCAGCGTCGGCGCTGGACGCATCGGGCGTTCCTCCGCCATCACCACTCGATGAAACGCAGTGCGATGTGACGAACGCCAGCAGCGCCAACAGAGCTCGGTTCAACATGGGCTGGAAGGTACACCGGGCGTGCGTAGGGGCGTTTCATGCATCGTCCTACCTGCGCCTCACTGGGCAGCCGCGCGACAGCTGTTTAGCCTTTGGCCATGCGATTGCTCACGCTCGTCCTCACGACTGCAGTGGCCTTGCTCGGATGTCTCGACAGTGGAGGCGGAGGTGACGCCGGCACGGCAGGCGCCAGCAGCGGCAGCGGCGGAGCATCCGGCAGCGGTGGGATGAACGGGACCGGCGGCACGAGCGGATCCGGTGGCAACGCGGGCAGCGGCGGAACATCCAGTGGATCCGGCGGCACAGCAGGAAGCGGGGGAACCAGCGGATCCGGCGGCACGTCAGGCAGCGGTGGAAGCGCGGGTGCGTCGGGCAGCGGTGGCATCAGTGGTAGCGGGGGAACCGCGGGCAGCGGCGCGATCTCAGGCAGCGGTGGTACCGGTGGTACATCGGGCACGGGCGGTAGCGCCGGCAGCGGTGGATCGAGCGGCGTGGGTGGCTCGTGCTTATCGGCTGGCTCGTACTGCACTTGGAGCAACGCAGAAGACTGCTGCAGCGGCAGCTGCGACGGCGACTCGTGCTGCGGCTTCCTCGGCGATGCTTGCCCCAACGGGCACGGCTGTTGCTCCGGCAGCTGCATCAACGGCTACTGCCAGTGCCCAGCGGGAACGCTCGATTGCGGCAACGGCTGCACCGACATCGAATGGAACGACAACAACTGTGGTGCGTGCGGCGTGCAGTGCGGCGTGAACGCCCTATGCGAGAACAGTCAGTGCATCTGCGATCCAAACCTGTTCGACCCGCAGTTCTACGAGCGCTGCGACGACGGTTGCTACAACACACGCAGCGACGATCAGCATTGCGGTGACTGCGACACCGTCTGCGCCGGCGGCACCGAGTGCAACGGTGGCGTCTGCGAGTGTCCGTACGGCACGCTCGATTGCGGCAGCGGCTGCATCGACATCACGGCCAATCCGCAGCACTGCGGCATGTGCAACAACGGCTGCGACAACGCCACCGAGGACTGTGTCAACTACCAGTGCCAGTGCAAAGCCGGCCTGACCGTGTGCACGGCCGGCGTCTGCACCGATCGTCAAACCGATCGAAACCACTGCGGCACCTGCAACAACGGCTGCATGGGCAACAAGGTCTGCCGCGGCGGTGCCTGCGTGAATCCGTAGCGATCGAGTCAGCGTGTGACCGAGAAGTCGGGAGACAGTCGGGCTATGCTCGCGCCTCCATGGCCGACGGTGAGATCAGAACGCGATTTCCGTTTCACCCGTTTCCCACCGGTTGGTACGCGGTGGCGTTCTCGCACGAGCTCGGGCCGCGCGCGGTTCGCACGCTGACGTTCGCGGGGCAGGAGCTGGTCTTGTTTCGTGGCGAAACGGGGCGTGCCGCGATGTTGCACGCGCATTGCCCACACATGGGCGCGCACTTGGGTCGCGGCGGGCGTGTGCGCGGTGAGACGCTGCGTTGCCCGATGCATGGCTTCGAGTTCGACCGCGCCGGACAATGCGTCGCCACCGGCTATGGCACGCGACCTCCGCCAAAGTGCAAGGCACAAGCGCTGTCGGTGCTGGAGCAGAACGGGATCGTGCTCGCGCACTTCGACTTGCTGGGCCGTGCGCCGGAGTGGCAGCCGCCGACCGTCGACATGCGCGGGTTCGGCCCGCTGCGCACGCACGTGTTCGCAGGGCTCGCCAGCCATCCGCAAGAAACCACCGAGAACAGCGTCGACATCGGCCACTTGAGCGTCGTCCACGGTTACGAAGATGTGCGCACGATCGAGCCGCTGACGACCGAAGGCGCGCACCTCACCGCCCGCTATGCCTTCTCACGGCGCGCGCTGATCCCGGGCACGCCGCAGATCCAGACTGAGATCACGATTCACGCTCACGGCTTGGGTTACTCGTACGTGGACGTCGCCGTGATCTCCCACGGCCTACGTACGCGTCACTTCGTGCTTTCCACACCGACCGACGGCGCACACGTGGATCTCCGCGTCGCTGTCAGTGTGGCAGGCGGCGGCAAGGCGCTGTCGTACGTGCCGGGCGCGTTGCTGGATCGCCTGATCGGTGGCGTGCTGTTCAAGGGCTTCTTGGCTGACGTGACTCAGGACCTGCCAATCTGGTCGAACAAGATCTACCTGCAGCGGCCTGCGTTGGCGCAAGGCGATGGCCCGATCGGTCAGTACCGACGCTGGGCACGTCAGTTCCAACCCCACGCCGCGGCAGCGAGCGACGCCGGCGATCAGTAAGCAAGGCTGAACGTGACGCTGCCCGCGGCGATCAGCCCATCGCTGGCGAAGCCGGGGTAACCCGGGTTGTTCGTCTGCAGGCCTTCGCGACCCGGGATCGGCCCGCGCGGCGTTCCACCGACGGCGTCGTCAGGTACTTCGTCGCGCACACCGTCGTCGCCACTGACATCGGTCTTCGTCACGTCCTGCGCGAACACACGATGCAGCTGGGCTTGCACGCCGATCGAGGCGCTCTGACCGAACATCGAAAAGTGATAGCTCGTGCCAGCGCTCAGGCTGCCGCGATCGCCGTCCACGTAGTTGCTGCGGCCACGCTGCGCAGGAACCGGAGACGGTTGATAGGCGATGTCGAAGAAGCTCTGGAATGCGTGCAGGGTGTTACGAACGCCAATGCTGCCAGCGAGCACGTCCGACCATGCGTAGGCACCTCGCGGACGCTCGCCATGTCGATCTTCGTAGTCCGACCACAGCGCGTAGGTGGCGGTTGCCGCGACCGCCCAACGTTGTGTCTCGGTCTCATGCAACGCGAGCTCCGCACCAAGCCCGAAGATGAATGGCAGGTAATTGTGCACGAAGCGCTGTGACGCGCCCTGCTCGGTCCCGGTCGCGATCACGTAGCGAAACTTGGTATCCACCACGACCGACTGCGGCGTGTGCATGGTCGCTGCAACACGCAACGCTGGCATCGGCGTCCAGCTCAAGCCGACGTGCGGCGCGACCGCCATCGCGACGCCCACGGTGGAGTCGATCAACACCGAATCGAGGTTGGCGAGATTCGACACGTAGACCGGCGCGTCGGCGCTGCTGTGAATATCGAGACCCAGCGAGATGCCGAGCGAGAGGTTGTCGAGGATTCGCACGCCCGTGCCCAGGGCAAGCGACACCGGTGTGAGTCGATCGCCGTAGAGCTCTGGATGCAGGCTGTTGCTGAAGAACTGTTCGCGCTCGTCGTTGTAGAACGATCGCGTGGTCAAGAAGCCCGACAGCGGCGTTGCGGTGTAGAAGCCGAGCGTGACGCGCTCCTTGACGATCGGCTGCACCAATCCAAGCACGAGGTAGCCGTGGGTCGATGACCCTTCGTACGCCGCGCCGCGCGGTCGCGCCGCGAGGGTCTGCTCGCCGCCGGCATCACGTCGACCGTCCTGCAGCCACACCGTCGGCAAAGTGGGTGCGTCGATCGGTGTGTTGTCGGCGTGACGAAAGGACTCGGGGCCCGCACCGTTCACTGCGGGCAC
>JACZCZ010139668.1_pt1 | contig 12847 bp, 14 predicted proteins | sample 8641811 | NCBI WGS metagenome assembly JACZCZ01 (sample SAMN15324610, study PRJNA640507) | soil metagenome | isolation source: intercropping peanut in the first line | place: China: Luxin town, Laibin City, Guangxi Province | collected 2019-07-25 | depth 10cm m | reverse complement strand
TAATAATTTTCATAAGTCATTTTCCTAATAATTTTCATAAGTCATTTTCCTAAAAATTTTCACAAGTCATTTTCCTAATAATTTTCAAATGTAAGATTTTCATTCTTGAATAAAGGTAGATAACTCAGTTACGAGAGAACAACAAACATCTCACAACCAACAATGCAAATCTTTGTCAAGACCCTTACTGGAAAAACAATCACCCTCGAAGTCGAGTCATCTGACACAATTGAAAATGTCAAGGCCAAGATTCAGGACAAGGAAGGAATCCCTCCTGATCAACAACGATTGATTTTCGCTGGCAAACAACTTGAAGATGGTCGTACTCTTGCGGATTACAATATCCAGAAGGAGTCCACACTTCATCTTGTCCTTCGTCTCCGTGGCGGTATGCAGATCTTTGTCAAGACCCTTACTGGCAAAACCATCACTCTGGAAGTTGAATCCTCGGACACCATTGAGAATGTCAAAGCCAAGATTCAGGACAAGGAAGGAATTCCTCCCGATCAGCAGCGTCTCATTTTCGCTGGCAAACAGCTTGAAGATGGTCGAACCCTCGCTGACTACAACATTCAGAAGGAGTCTACTCTCCATCTTGTGCTGCGCCTATTCTGACCCCAAATTCAGAAAACCATTTGTTACATAAAAATTTTTGTTTTCTGAATATGAGTTGTTGAATAACAATTTTAGTAATTCGAAAACATGTCGAGTTCATCGTCTTCAGCCATTTCTTCAGCATAATTCAAAAGTTTATCAAATGGTTTCCTCTTTTTTTTCCATAAACCTTCATTTTGAATATAGAAAAGAATTAAGCCAATTCTCAAATCTCGTCTTAGGAGATTGATCAATCGAATATTATTAAACGGGAGAGGACGAACAAAATCAATATAATCGGGTCTGAATGGTTTTGCACTCTTCCAAAGACAATCCAGTTGAACAAGACAACTGGGCAAATAGCTTGGAACAGAAGAGGCTACAGTGGATGGGGAATTGCTTTTTTTGAAAATGGTCATGAGAAGAAAAGTTGCTGGTTTTCTTAGAGTTATTAAAAAGGAGGGCGTGTAATGAGCTGCGAATCGAACATTCTCATTCTCAATATAGAGAACATTGTTGCGACGGCAAAGATGTGACCAATCCGGTTGTTGACAGATCAGTCGACTTCCAGCTGGCATGCGAATGTGGCGTCGATGACAACCAAGATTGAGATCATCCGAGACAAAGAAACAACATCTTTCTCCTGCCAATTTGAATTTCAATCGATTTTGATGATCAAATTTCATATTTGTGAATCGATTGGCCACAGGGCCAAATGCTTTGGTCTCTGGCTGTTTTGTAATACCCCATACTTGAACCGTTCGAATAATTGTCACGTTTTTGGACAAAGGGAATTTCTTCTCTGCTACTTCCCAAAGATTGTCGATTGCAAAATCTTTGCATGATTGAACTTGAAAGGCACTTTGTAATAAATGGAAATCGACTACAATTAGATTTCCCAATTCCAAATGGTTGTGAGTCTCCATTTTTAAAAATCAGATAAAGAATTTCATCTTCAAACAAAATGAACCATCAATGCCCTTTTTGTAAATTGACTTTCAAAACATTTTCAGATAACGGATTGGGTTTTTATTGTGACAAACGTACACATACGTTTCACAAATGCAAAGACGGTTCTCTTGGAATTGGAACTTTCAATTGTGGAAAATGCAAAGTTGGTGATACGGCAGAGTCCAAATGTTTCTTTTGTGGCTCTGAAGATATTTCTTTTTGTTATGACGGAGGAAGCACGTCATGCAAACGATGTGGAATCTATCATCATTGCAAAGATGGAAACGTGCGTCGAGGTCAACCGGGACCCCTGGATTGTCCTGTCTGCTCGAAAGGAAGGCCCCAGCCTGTGTTTTCACCTCCCGTTCCTTTTGGAGGTTTTACCTCTGGATTCACAATCCCTCCTGCCCCAGTGCACTCAAGGCTCGACTCTCCGTCTCAGATTCCCTCTCCAAAAAGCTCACCTCCTGAAATAATTATGCATTTTTGCGATGGATGTGGAAAAGACATTCAGGCAGGTCAAGTTGCAAAACACTATCGTTGCCGACAATGTCCTGATTTTGATTTCTGTAATGCTTGTGTTCGGATTCGACCACATAATAATTTACACAATTTCTATGATTATCATGTGGCCAACAAAGGAACAAATCAAACTTTGAGTGACGACATCTACCTCAACGGAACCAAGCTTCAAAGAGAATAAATACAAATGTTTGCCATTAAACAAAGTCCAAAAACTTATAGCCTAGTACTTTAACATCTACGAGTCTCTTGTTCTAAAAAAGGGGATTTCGAATTTCGAGATTCCTTGTGCAAAATGACACCCGATTACGCCCGAAGAGAAGATTTAAGTGCCGATGAAGTTTTTCTAGATATCGATAGAAAAACTTGTGTTGCAAGAGACCCAGAATTGAATTTTCAATAAACTTTAGTTCTCAAAGCAGAAGATGTCGTTGTCGTCGAGCATGTATTGATATCGAAAACAGTTCGATATCCGGTGTTCTCTTTTTGTACATAAAGGTCGCTGAGGCACAAACCGACGCCTTGCAGAGCGAGAGTTCCAAGTATGGGTTCTTGATCGGATTCACTGAAGCAGAGAATTTGTCCAACTTGCATTTCTTCCGGATCAATATTCATCACCAAAGTACCATTGATCTCGATGGTCTCTGCTTCAAAAAGACATTCATTCTCATTCCAACTTTCTTCAACATTCAGCCCATTGATGGTAAGATTTCCACATGGTTGAAGGGGAGTACAAGGTCGATGTTCTTTCAGAATAATTGTCTGACCATCCACATAGACATTGGCATTGGCAGTCTCAACATCAATGCTCGATGATGCAGGCGTAGGCGACGGCGTAGGACTTGATGAAGAAGTCACGACTGCGGGAGCAAATACAAGGCCAGAATTTCCTCCTCCAAAAGGTGGAATTCCGCCTCCCAAAACAGTTGGAGCGTTTGTGGTTGTTGATTGAGGAGTGGAGGAAGATGAGAAATTCGACAAAGAGGTGGTTTGATTCTCAATGGCAGTTAATGTGAAATTTGAAGAAATTGTGCTTTGATTTGTCGACAATGTCTCGCTGGTCGAATTGTTTGATTTCACAATCAGGGCCAAAAGGAAAATAAAAAGGATGTGCATCTTTGTCGCGTTTTTGTTCTGAACTGCAAACAAATCCAATGACGTCATAATTTTCAAAATTGTTGTTAATAAACTCGATTTATATTAGGTCATGGTAGAAATATCAATTACAATATTTCCGAAAATAAATAGAAAGTTTAAACATAAAAATAAGTAAATTTCGAAATTATTTTTTTGTAAAATAAAATTAGAGATCAAAAAATATTTTTTCGAAAATACAATTTTTTGGAAACACTGAAAATCAATTTTTAGAATTATTTTAATTAATCAGAAAATAAGAAATATACGAAAAATGGAAAATGTTTAATCAAAATTCAGTTATTTCTTATAAATGACAATTGTCAATCTCAAGACATTTCAGATGTAGAGGTCAGCTGCTTAATTTATTCAAATCGTGCCTTATAGGCTTTCTCTGCCCATGTTCCAACAAGAACTCCATTCATGAAAACAAAAGTTTCTGTGTCAGTGAGCAGCGTATAAATAGCCGTTGGTCTTTCTAACTCCACTTCGCAAATGCCAAGCTGACCGATTAGAGCCTCACATGGCACAGATTTCCCTTCTAACAACAAAGGATGTCCATGTCGGATCAACAAGTCTTCAGAGGGTGAATTCATACAAAAAGCATTCTTGGGCACTCGGACAAATTGAGTTTTGTGTCCGCTCATGATGTTTCGGCGAACTGGAGTCGGTTGACCATTGTACTGGACCAGAAGATCACCAGGTACAACCGTTGAAATTGTTTTAACTTGACCCTGGGCTAGCTTGACCTGTGTATCGGCGTGTACGCAAATAGGGTTGGGCACAACCGCCATAGCCTGAGGCTGCGCTGCGTTCACAGTGTCACCCAATTCAGTCCATTCTCCAGTAGAAACATTGATGGTGAATGTTTTGTTATAAGAGCCAGGCCCAGTAGTAAACGAAGAACCATAAAAAATACCTGTTGTCGGATCATATGTCATTGCACGGGCATTTCCATTCTCAACGATGGGACCAATTATTGTCCAAACGCCCGTGGTCTTATCGACATTGTTTAAATTTACACCAATAGTTTGGGCAAAAATTCCGCTTAGGCCATACAAGTTCGACGTTGTATCTTCATAAACCAGAGCAAAATGAGGGTCGTATGACAATGGCGGACTTCCAATTCGAGTAAGTCCGCCATTTGATAGATTCAGTGTATACGTTGTATTTAAACCATCATACCATTCGCTTGCGTTCAAAGCATAACATTGATCTAGCAGTTTGTCATAGGCAAGTCCACGAATTGGACTCTTGTAAGTCCCGAGAGTTCCTGTAATACTATTAACGAAAGTAAGTATTCCATTAACTAAATTAAGAGTGTACAGCCGGCTTGATGTTGCCCCTTCATTTGTGGAGTCGGCAGCCGTCAAATACATAGTACCGTTGCTGGTATTGTATACCAAACCAGCCGCTACGAAATTTAATGGGAGACCGCTTAGCGCTGCCACGAGTGTCCATTCTCCAGTTGTTGGGTTGACAGTAAACAAACTATTTTTGTTGATACCGTAGATAGTGGACATCTTTTTTTGTCTTTGATAAGAACCAAGATAAAAAGGAATTTTAAACGAATCGAGATAGAAACTTGAAAATATTGATTTTTCAAAATTGTTGTTAATAAACTCGATTTGTCAAAGTTGAGGTCATTCCCAAAAAATAAGAATGACAACAGTCGATTGTTACAAGGCAAAGAAATTGATTCGAAGGAAAATCAAAAACATCAATCGTGAAGAAGAGAGTCTGAGAGAACGACTTGCGATTCAGAACGCTCAACGAAAAGAATTGAAAAAACAATTTGAGAAATTCAGAAGAGGTTACCGAACACGAATTGCTTGCCAACGGGAGAGGCAGGTCTACAACAAAGAACTCTCGAGTGATTCTGCTTGGAATGAGGAAGATGAACAGGAATGGAAAAATTCAAAATGGGAAAAGACAGCTTTTGGCTTCAATTCTCAACTTGCCGATCAGCTGGAAAAGTTGTCCAAGCAGAAAATCGTTCTTGACAAATGGATTGAGTTTCTTTACGATTGTGCCTTTAACGATCTTAACGTCGAGCCTGATATCTGGTGGACAGAGACAGGCCACAAATTTGATGCTTCCATTGGAGACCTGATTCCTCGCTCTGAAGACTACAAAAGCCTGACCCGTTTTTGGGATGTTCCCCGTGACTTGTTCTATCAAGCCCCTGAAGTTGTTCGACGAGCCTACAAACCTGGCCAGTTTCGAGATGTAGCTAACAACGCTATCGATCATGCCCTCGGCTATCGACGAGGAATCAAAAATCAAATGGATTCTCTTATGAAGCCTTTGCAAGAAGAAGAAGACAAGGTTTAATGATGATGAGCATGAGAGATTGGCTGGATAAAACCATTGACTTGTTGATGTTTGTTCAAATAGACACCAATCAGATTTTTTCCCACAATAGCATTGGCCGATGCATTGGGAACATGGATGCTTTGCCAGGCAATGTGATTTGTTCTTAGAGAAATTCGACCAACAAAAGCCCCATGTCCAGCAGCACCAATCCAATCGCCAGCCAATTGAATATGCCCTGGCTTTGTAGCTGTGATTGTTCGAAAACTAGTCTTGTTTCGGCAATCGCCTTTGAAATTGTAAAATTGAAAGTTGCTCAACTCTTGTCGTTGATTGTCCCACTCGGCGATGTAACCTTTTCCAGCAGAAGATCCTGGGAATTTAGCACTTCCACAGAGCGTATATTTTGAATTACCCCTTTCCAAAATATCATAGGTACTAATGCGATCTGCATTGGGAAAAGTAACTTCATAAAAAACCTGTTTGTCAGAGTCATAAATGAAACTGCGATGTTCTGTGTCGAAATAGGTTCCTACAACAAGCGCGCCGGCTGCTGCGTAGGCAGTCACCTCATTGGCGCCTTCCGGTCGAAGAACCGTCCAATTGTCCTCACACTCTAGAGCATTGGTTTGACCTTCAAAAAGAAAACCAAAACTCTGAGGAGGACACTTTTCATCCAGACAACTGCCAACAAACCTTAATTCACCTTTTCCAGTTCCATTATCGATCCCATAGAGAACCGTTGAGACAGATTCCTTGCAAAATGGGAACTCAATCGTTTTGTATCGATCCCGTCTCTCCAGATCGCACCATGGTCCTCGATACAAAAACGATCTAGCATGCTTTGTCTCATTCTGTTCTTGAGTATAGCCAACTAGGAATACATTATTGTGATCAACTTGTATTCCATCTGTGAGATGAGTGTCAACTTTTCGAGAAGTCGGAAAACGAAAGGTTTTAAAATTTCCTTCCATTTGATAGGTTCACGTCGAAAATTATTTCTCCTATGAAACGAAATTCTTGGATTCTAATTTTCTTTGTTGTTATTGTAATTTTACTTATCTGTTTATTCTTTCGTCTTTGCGCACCCAGAGCTGAAGCCAATTATGATTTGTTAAAACAACCTCAAGAAGTCATTCTGGGAGATTCAATCCCAAAACAACTCTTTTTTACTATTCAGGATAAATCGAAAATCCCTCAAAAGGTTTTTGTAAATTGGAGACAGTTTTGCCAAGGATTGAAAATTGAAATATTTGATGATCAAGAATGCGAGGAATTTGTGAAAAGATATTTCGCAAAACATGTGATTCAGAAATTTCTCACCCTAAATGGCCCTCATCGAGCTGATCTTTTCCGTTATTGTATTCTATTCATAAGGGGTGGAATCTATCTTGATATCAAGAGCAAATTGATTGAACCAATTGAACATCTTTTTAAAGAGCCGAGGACGCTCTATACTGTCCTCTCTTCACGACGTAAATCAATCTATCAAGGCCTTTTGGCTTCTCCTCCCGGAAATCCTATTTTTCTCAAAGCAATTGATGCAATTGTCAAAACACCTCGATATGCTAACAAAATCTTTTATCATGTCTTTACAACTCAGTTTTACCGAATTCTAAATGAATCTACGATCAATCGACAATTGCTACCCGGTATCAACATTCTACAGGATGAAAGTCAATTGATTTTATTTGAAGAAGTTTGTACAAAGAAATGTGAAACTCGGGATCGCTATGGGAAATGTTGCTCAATCAATTCTAGCAACCGTTCTATTATGGACGTTCGATGGCCAGATTATCCTTGGAAATAAACTGTTTTATTGTTTCTATCAAAAATTTTAACATTCGATAAATGTGGGCTTTGTAAAAAACCCAAAATAATCATGGCTGGAATGTCGATGGGCATCTCTTGGACAATTGATTTGGGTTGATTGTCCATTCAAAAATCGACTGAGCGAGTGCATATAACACAAAGTTCTTGGAATGCTATGGCCTGCATCGAGCGATTCCCAAAGTATCTCGCATTGCTCCATACTGTCATTGACATCGTTTTGTCGATAAATGAATGCGGTTTCATTTTCCAAGCGATTTGCAAAATCTATCTCAACGGCATAACTGCATTGCTCATCAATAGGGGAAAGAATACGTTCCAAGTATAAATAATAAAAATTGCTTTGCGTTTGAATTTGAATTTGATTCCGAGGAAAAGTTTTGCTCTGCAAAACAATTTTGCTTTTCGATGGCGATGATACTTGAACCCAATTGCATTGACGTAAAATTTCATCCAATTCTTTCTCAGGGGTATTTTCATTGAATCCAATTTCAATTAGCTTTCTCCAAATCTCATCTCCTGTTCTTGAAGAAAGTACAATCAACAATGCTTCCAATATGGGGGAATCACAATTCAGCCCAATTCCAAAGAAAACTGCTAGCCATCGAGGATTGTGCATTTGTTTTTTGAGCAGAATTTTGTTTCAATTTTTTTGAATGGAAAATGACAAATACAATTAAGAAAAATGAATAAAGCTACTAAAAAATAATTTGCTTTTTATTAAAAATTTTCTTAACAACCAAAAATTATTTTTTCTAAAATACAATTTTTGGAAAGCCTGAAAAAGATTTAAATTTAATTTATTGAAAACAGAAATTGATCTTTTCAGAAATTTAAATTGGAGGGTATAGTTAAATTTCATAGAAATTTTCTATTTTTCATTGAATTAAAAATAATTAATTATTCTAAAACTCGTTTTCAGGGTTTCAGAAAATTTGTATTTTCGAGAAAAATATTTTTTGGTTTCAGAAAAGTTTTATGACCAAACAATTTGGAATTTAAAAGAATTAATAAATTCAATATTTCAATTTAATTTTCGTCGAAATAATTTCCTTATCAAACAATCAAATTAAAAATACGTTGTTCGGCTAAAATAAATAATATTTATGTATGTAGAACCAACACAATAAGATAAGGAAATTCAATATGAGTGACAAACAATACAAAGTTCCAGCACCAAATGTTTTGACATTGAATCGAGTTATTCGTCTTGTCTGGGTTACGGTGATGAGTGCAATCGCCGTGGCATTATTGATTGGGGCAATTCAACTGCTCGTCAAAGCTCGTTCCAATCCATGGGTTGAGATTCCCTTTCAAGGCGAAGTCAACAATGGAATGGTCGTTGGTAGCTACATTTGGAATGGACATGAAATTCCCCTTTCATTTCCAGGAGATACAGTTCCCTCAAAATTGGAAATCAATTCCAGTGATCCTAGTATGTTGCGTCTCGATGGTTTGACTGCAAAAGAGCAACAACGTGTGGCCATTCGAATGCTTCTCTTGGCTGGGGTAATTCTTCTTGTCGCATGGTATATCACCTATGTGGTTTGGACAAAAGGAAAATTAGTATCAATTGTTTGACAGGATAAATCGAAATATTATTTTCCAATTTTTTAAATTTCTAGTATTCAATAAGACACACAAAGATAAAAGGCTCAATGTCAGTCAGTGATCCGATCTATGATGTATCATTGAGACATCCTACGATCTTAGGACTTGATACAAGACAGAACAGTTTGAATCGATTTCTGAAGCAATTCAAGAAAGACAAATACTCCAACTATCGTTTGCATGGTGTACCAACTGACCTTTTAATTGATTACTTGGAAAAGACCAATAAGAAACAGATTACCTATAGTTTTAGCGAAAAGCTCTATGACACATTTGCTGAATTTGGTCCAAAACTTTGGCTTGTGAAAACTATTCTGGATGATCAATCCGAATCATTTACTCTGTACGAGATTCTCTCGCAACAATATGAGGTCGATTCAGATTATGCAATGATGAACTGGAGGGAGATCACTGACCTCAAGGTCATCAGTGAGCTATTGGGAGGTCGTAAAACCGATTCGTTCACAGAGACCCTGACATGGACAACAACTAGGGTTGTTTGGGATTCGAATACTGTGATTGATTCAGTTGGCTGCAGTGATTTCCTTGGCTTGGGTCCTACAACATACAATGTTGTTGTTTTCAATAATCCAAAAGGAAAACTCTTGGATCTTTGGGTTCCATGTTCCTCGAAATACGAGGTTTTGATGCACATCTTGCAAATGCCAAATGTCTCGCTTAAAGCAGTGGTTCAAGCAGTTACAGGTTCTACAAGTGAACTTTCGACCTCTACACAAACAACAACTACAGTTGCCGTTTCCTCTCCGCTTCAAATTGTCTCTGGCGTCGATTATCTTACCGGAGTTGTTCAAGAACCCTCTACAATCACAACAACGACAACCAGCAAATTGACTTCATTGTTTAAATAAAAATCTGAAGCATGAACTAAGACCATTAGTTACCATAAACAAAACCTGTTCTAATCATTGATTTTTTAGTTAATCGAAATTTGGCAGACAGAATGTATATTTGGGATCAACTTCCAAACCGGGATCAGGCGCAACCATTGGAAGACCATCAATGAAGATGACTTGTTCTTCACCCAGCTGTTCAGAGTCCAGTGACAAGATCAACTCTCCATTGTTGTTGTTTTGCTGCTGAGCAGCGTTGAAATAATCAACCAAGTTGGATTCAGCTTGCTGAGGTAGGGGAAGAGGCAATTGCAATTCTTGTTGTTGCTTCTTCTGCTTTGCTTCCCTCCTCTTTTTGTGCTGGCCAGTGGGTCGACGCTTGCACTCGGCCAGTTGAGCCTTTTTGGGCAGACGCTCCAACTCCAGTTGTTGTGGCATTGTCGAGGGACGGAGACTGCCAAGCGGAGAAGCCTTCAGATAGGGCGCAATCGATTTGATCGTCTGACGCTCGCCAAGCATATTCAGCTCTTTGATGTAGGTGTAGAAGCTCTTGAAGACGGGCATTGTGCCTTCGAGGCCAGGAACAAGAACAAACCAATTTTTTGGTTGGAATCCGCTGTTCCTCTTCATTGTCGAGAATGCAGTAAGCGCAGAGGGAGCACGAATTGTGACGTCCAATTCCGGCGTATTGTACAAAAGCTCGTAGCCAGCAATCTGAACCAAATGTGGAGACTCTGAGATAATCTTCATGGGAGTCTTCTTCATGCTGCCGTTCTCAAATGCCAGATGATGAATCAGAAGAGGCATGTAATGCTTTGTGAATTTCGCCTTGTTATTGGCAGCAGTAGGCGTCGAATTGGTCGACTCGGAAGTGTCCAAATCAATGGGAACAAAGGCAACGAAAGGACATTGGATTTTGAGGAGACCATCTTCTTGAACAACAGTCATGTAGTTTCGGCTACGGATTCGTTGAGCAACCTGTTGCATTCCAGGATTCTGGGTGGTGAAGAAGGAAGGAAGTTGCGAAATCAATCGTACATAGTTGGGCATATCCTTAAAGTTGACTTGAGTTTTGGATAAGCCTGATTTCCGTTCCGCTGAGATCTGCAGCATCATCTCTTCTTGCTCAGAGATTTGCTTTGGCTGCTCTTGTTCTTGTTGCTGCTCATGCTCAGCATTGGGCATTTCAGGTAGAGGAATCATGAATTGAGATGACGTCATTGTTGTTGGGTTTTTGCTTTTTGTGACTGATTTTTGTGTCGCGCTTCTGATGAATAAATGACTGACTTTGACGAACAAATGACATTGATGACGTCATAGTGATGATAAATTTCATATCATCAACATCTAAAATTTTATAAATGGAAAGAGATAAATCCCAACAAGAAAAGTCAAACAAAAGAATGAGTTTGTTGGAAATTGGAGTTTTGATTGGCTACAAACTTATTTCATGAGAGCTCTTGATTTATCTATGTATGTTTATTTCCGGATACAGCATTTTTGTGTTCTGCAATTTGATGAAAAATCAAGCACATTTCACGAAATGTGTCATCAACTTATTCTACATAACAATTGGAGAAAATTGTACTATCAATTGGATAACAATTGTTATGAAGCCAATTATTTTGAGTGGGAAATTGATGTGTTTAGAAAAGGAAAAAGAGAAATTGTATGCGGTCTTGATTGTCAAGGAAAGAGAGATTTCTGGTTTCAATCTGATCATCGGTACTGGGACATGAGAGGACTGTCTTTTACTATAGGGAGAAAGAGAAAGAGGAAGAGAAATGATCCAAAAGAAACCCATATCAGAAGACGATTTTAAAAGCGAAATTATTAAAGAAATTCTTCTCTAAAAGTTTTTATATTTACATAGACATTCAAAATATTGCATAATATTTTTCCGTATTTCTAACAAAACAATTGCTGAATTATAATTTTTGGTTTTTGAGACACAAAGTTATTTATTTTGCCAAATTGACATATTTCAAACACCCAAAAATATTAGTTGAGTTTTCAAATTGAAAATTTCGAAATTTTTATCTGAAAAAAAGAGTTTGATAATTTTGTGTAGACTTAGCCCACAATTGTTTATTCTGCAAAAACCTCTAGCCAAGAACAAACAATTCAAACTGCAATGAATCGCAAACCTTCTGTATCTAGCCTTTTCTTGACTTTCACGCAAGCTACCCATTTGCCAATGGCAATGATTTGGTGCCTCCTCCGCGGTCTGGCCACTCATCCTAGCTGGGAGAATTGGTTTGTTGGCCTAACTATTCACTTGGGCTCTTTCTTGGTCCCTTCGATTGAATATCGAAGTCAATTAACTGGCGGCTGGTTCAGCCCACCTGCTGGCGCCCGTGGAGCTGGAACTCGAGCTGTTCCCCTTTTGGAACAATTTCGAAATGTATTTCTGATTGGTCTCTATGCCGAGTATATGGCAGTCTGCTCAAGCTGGATCTACCATCAGCAAATCCCTCAAAACATGATCACTCGGGCTGCCGATTTGATTCGACCAGAGCTTGCTAATGCTCTGATGACAAGCTGCCTTTCCTTTGCTGACTCTTGGACCCCTCGAGCACTGGTTGAACAAGTTCCCATTGTTAGATTGGCTCTTTTCGCAGGAGCAGGCTATTTTGTTCTTTATGGTGCTTTGGCCACCGTTCTTGGAGAAGGACTTGAGAAATTCAAAAAATTCATGCGCAACTGGTACGAGTCTGCTCGCGCCCTCGATGTCCAACGAGGAATCAATTAGGATTGACAATAAAAATTTTCTCCTTTTCCGAGTTCAGAAACAACACTGAAATTTAGTTTGAAAGTTTTATTGAAAAGAATCTAATTAATAAAAATTAAATTACAAAATTTACTTTTTCTAAATTAAAATCAGAAACCAAAAAATATTTTTCTAGAAAATACAATTTTTTAGAAACCCTGAAAATCGGTTTTTGGAATAAATAATTAAAAAATTCAACTGAAAATGGAAAATGTCATGAAAATAAATTCTACTTGAAATTTCAGAAATATTTCTGTTTTTCAATGAATTT
>JACZCZ010053066.1_pt1 | contig 12896 bp, 11 predicted proteins | sample 8641811 | NCBI WGS metagenome assembly JACZCZ01 (sample SAMN15324610, study PRJNA640507) | soil metagenome | isolation source: intercropping peanut in the first line | place: China: Luxin town, Laibin City, Guangxi Province | collected 2019-07-25 | depth 10cm m | reverse complement strand
TCGGGCGACTGCTTGTCGTAGGCCACGAGCACGGCGCAACCCTTGTAGTCGATGCCGTAGTCGGTGTTGTCGTAACCGATGCGCTTGATCATTTCGCGGGCGATCGACTGGTAGTCGACGACGGCGTTCGATGTGATCTCACCTGCCAGCACCACGAGACCCGTGTTGCACAGCGTCTCCGCGGCGACACGCGAGTACTTGTCCTGCGCCAGGATGGCGTCGAGGATCGCATCGGAGATCTGGTCGGCGACCTTGTCCGGATGACCTTCCGAGACGGATTCCGATGTGAACAGAAAGCTTGCGGAACTCATAAGATTTTCCCTAGATCTCGTTGCCGATGAATACGAACGGGTTTAACGGTTGAAATTCGGTAATGGATCCATTGCCCATGCGATGGATCAGGCGCTGGCCTCGAGGGACAGCGGCCGGCCGAAGCTGGCCTGGAAGCGCTCCGCGAACTGCGCCGCCGTGAACGTGTGATTCTGGGTGCCGCGGGTTTCGATCTTGATCGCACCGATGAGCGACGCAATGCGACCCGTGGTCTCCCAATCGAGGCCGTGCAGCAAGCCGTGAATCAGGCCGGCACGATAGGCATCGCCGCAACCGGTGGGGTCGACGACCGCCGCGGGCTTTGCCGTCGGGATCACGATCTCGCGGCCCTTGGTGTAGATGACGGACCCTTCGGCGCCGCGAGTCACGATCAGCGCGTCGACCTGGCCGGTGATGTCGGAGGCGGAAAGCTTCGCCTTTTCCTGTACGAGCTGCCACTCGTAGTCGTTCACGGCGACCCAGGTCGCCTGCTTGATGAACGCGCGCAGGTCTTCACCGCTGAACAGCGGCAATCCCTGACCCGGATCGAAAATGAACGGGATGCCCGCCGCCGCGAACTGCGCGGCGTGCTGGATCATGCCTTCACGGCCATCCGGCGCAACGATGCCGATCCCGATGTTGCTGGCGTCGGCGACGCTGTTGTGATGAGACAGTTGCATCGCGCCCGGATGAAACGCCCAGATCTGGTTGTCGTCGAGATCGGTCGTGACGAAGCCCTGCGCCGTATGTTCGGTCTCGATCACCTTCACATGCTCGGTCGGCACGCCGTTGCTGGCCATCCAGTCGCCATAGAGCCCGAAGTCCTTGCCGACGGTCGCCATGGGCAGGCCGACATCGCCCAGCAGCTTCAGGTTGTACGCGATGTTGCCCGCACAGCCGCCGAACTCACGCCGCATCTGCGGGACGAGGAACGAGACATTCAGCATGTGGATCTTGTCCGGGAGGATGTGATTCCGGAAACGATCCTGGAACACCATGATGGTGTCGAAGGCGACGGAGCCGCAGATCAGTGCGCGTTTGCTCTTGGTTGTCATGTCGGACGAACAAAACTCCATTCAGGAAAGCGGGTGCGAGCCCAAGAGGCGCCGGATGCGGTCGCGGGGTCTACCCGGCATTTCCGGATCGGCGCTGCATTCACGGTCCCTGTCGGTGGTCGCGAACTCGACGGCCCAGCCTCGATGGCTCAGCCTCGATAGCTCAGGCGCAAAGCCGGGCACATGGCCGTATCGCCGGGCTTGCTGGCGGGCCGGATTGTAAAGTAAGCACAGGTCATCCGGCAGCCGTTTTCCGGGCTATTGCGACCGGATTCCCCCTGAACCGAGGCATTTTGCAGGGTGCATCGCACGGCGCCTGCGCGTGTCTGCATGAGGCCATAACCGTTGCGCATCGACACATTGCCGGTGAGGCAACGGGCCCCTTCTTACAGCGCAATACCGATGTGCCGAGGACAGGAGACGACGCCCATCCGGTCCCGTTGCCGCTCCGTCAGAACGTTGGACCCACAGAAAGGAGCGGCATCGACGCATCCGATCGAACGTCGACCAGCGATCGACACTCACGATCGGCTCGGGCGCACGACTCACCTCGAGGATTCCAAATGTCATCGGGAAGGGCCGTGAGCCATCCCCAGCGCATCGCCATCCGTATCAACGACGATGCGACCGCGGGCGTTTGTCGGCAATTTATGCGCGCCCATCCCCTGTACGGGTTCGCCTTAACACTCCTCGCTGAAACCCTGTCACCCATCTGTGCGTTAACAGCAGCGACTCCCGTATCCGCCTTCGAAGCGACGCGAATTAATGACAGAACCGATCAGCACGTCCGCCTCCGCGGATGGACATAATCCGGGAGCGCTCGAGCCCACGGAAACGTCGATCCTGATCGTCGAGGACGAAGGCATCGTTGCCCAGGATCTGCAGGAAACGATTGCGAGGCTGGGCTACAAGGTCGCAGGCGTGGCTGGCGAAGGCGTCCAGGCCGTCTGCATGGCCGAGGAGCTGCGGCCGCAGCTGGTCATCATGGACGTCGGCCTGCGCGGCGACATCGACGGCATTCAGGCGGCCCAGATGATCCAGGAGCGCGCCCGCATTCCCGTGATCTTCCTGACTGGCCATCGCGACCTGGATACGCTGGACCGGGCCGTGCGCACGGGGCCGCTGGGATACCTCGTCAAGCCCTTCCAGGAAGTCGAGTTGCGCTGTTCGATCGAAGTGGCGATCCACAAACACCGGGCGGAGATCGCGACGCGTGAGCGCGAGGAAGCGCTGCGCCGGAACGCCGATCTGCTCGTCAGCCTGTCGCTGGTCGACGAGCTCACGCAACTGCGCAATCGTCGCGGGTTCTTCGAGCTCGCGGAACAGGCGCTGAAAGTCGCGCGCCGCGAGCGGCACATGCTCGGTCTCTTCTTCGTCGACCTGAACGGCCTGAAGCAGATCAACGACCACCTCGGCCACCTCGTCGGCGACCAGGCTTTGCGCGATACCGCCGATGCATTGCGCAGCACGTTCCGTGAATCGGACATCGTCGCCAGGCTGGGCGGCGATGAGTTCGTCGCACTTGCCCATGTCCAGAACGATACGAGCACGCTGCGCGAGCGACTGCGTGAACAACTGGCGGTGCTGAACGCCGGCGCGGGCCGGCCCTATAAGCTCGACGTCAGCATCGGCACGACACTGGTGAATGCCGCCTCCAACGAAACCATCGAAGCATTGATCGCACTGGCGGACGCCGACATGTACGAGGAAAAGCGGGCTTCGAGCGGTATCCGCTACGTGGGCGACTTCACCAGCACCAGCAACCTGTAACGAGCACCTGTGGCGAGCGGAGGGGACGTCCGTCCCGGCCGCCGCATGGCTTGGAACGCATGCGCGGCTATCATTGGGGCCGCTTCCAGTCATGCCGGGCCGACGATGCCGTTCTCTGCGCCTTCCCCCCTCGATCCTCTGCATTGGCTCGATCGCGTGCTGCGACACGAGCCCGGGCGCCCGTTGCTCACGACGCCCGGCGGTCGCACGCTGACTTACGGAGACTTCGACGGTCTCGCCTCGCGCCTGGCGCAGGCGTTGCTGAAGCGCGGCGTCGAGGTCGGCGATCGCGTGACGGCGCAGGTCGACAAGTCGCCGGAAGCAATCGCGCTATACGCAGCCTGCCTCAAGGTCGGCGCGGCGTTCGTCCCACTGAACACGGCGTACACACTCGTCGAACTCGAATATTTCCTTGGCGATGCGCAGCCGCGCGTAGCAGTCGTGCGGCCCCAGACGCTGGCCGACGTTGCTCGCCCTGCAACATCGATTCAGTTCGAAACCCTGGATTCGACCGGCGGCGGATCGCTCATGGACCTCGCTGCGCAGCCCGGAAATGCGAGCCTGCCGGCGGCAATCGAGCCTGCAGCGCTCGCGGCGTTGCTGTACACCTCTGGCACGACCGGACGATCGAAGGGCGCGATGCTCACGCGCAGCAACCTCGCTTCGAATGCGGTGACGCTCGCTTCCGCATGGCGCTTCACCGAGCGCGACGTACTGCTGCACGCGCTGCCGATCTTCCACGTGCACGGCCTGTTCGTGGCAGTGAACACCGTTCTCGCCTCGGGCAGCTCGATGCTGTTCCTGCCGCAGTTCGACGCCGCCGAGATCCTGCGCTACCTGCCGCAGGCGACGGTGATGATGGGAGTGCCAACTTTCTATACGCGACTGCTGCAACAGCCGTCGCTCGACCGGCACGTCGTTCGCAACATGCGCCTGTTCGTCTCAGGCTCCGCACCGCTGCTGCCTGAAACGCACCGCGAGTTCCATGAGCGCACGGGGCACGCCATTCTCGAGCGCTACGGCATGAGCGAGACGCTCATGAACACGTCGAATCCCTATCAAGGTGAGCGCATTCCCGGCTCCGTGGGGCCTGCGCTGCAGGGTGTCGACGTCCGGATCGCGGATCCGCAGACGGGCTTGCCGGTCGATACACGGGACACGATCGGCATGATCGAAGTGCGCGGACCGAACGTGTTCAGCGGTTACTGGCGCATGCCGGAGAAAACAGCCGCTGAATTCAGGGCCGACGGGTTCTTCATCACCGGCGATCTGGGGCGCATCGACTCGCGCGACTATGTCCACATCGTGGGTCGGGGCAAAGACCTCGTCATCACTGGCGGCTACAACGTGTACCCGATCGAAGTCGAGGCCGAGATCGATGCACTGCCCGGCGTCGTCGAAAGCGCCGTCATCGGCGTGCCGCATCCGGATTTCGGCGAGGGCGTGACTGCGGTCGTCGTGACGAAGCCGGGCGCTGCGCTCGACGAGGACTCGGTGCGCAAGGCCCTCGAATCGCGGCTCGCGAAGTTCAAGCTGCCGAAGCGAGTCTTCTTCGTCACGGAACTGCCACGGAACACGATGGGCAAGGTGCAGAAGAACGTGTTGCGGGACACTTACCGCGAGCTGTACCGTTCCGGATGAGCAAGTCCGTCCAATACGCGTCAGCACCGCAGCCGCAGACTCAGGGGTCGCGGGCTGTCCGCCGCGCAGCAGGTTCCCAGTATGAGCGAACTCTCCAATCCCGCCGTCGAACTGATCATCGTCCCCCCGACGCGCGACCTGGGCGGCTTCGAAGTCCGGCGCGCGCTGCCGAATCGCCGCCGTCACATGGTCGGGCCGTTCATCTTCCTGGATCAGATGGGGCCTGCACGATTTCCGGCGGGCGGAGGCGTCGATGTCCGCCCTCATCCTCACATCGGTCTCGCGACAGTGACGTACCTCTTCGAGGGCAGCCTCATGCACCGTGACAGCGAAGGCAACGCCATCGAGATCACTCCGGGTGCGATGAATCTGATGACCGCGGGCCGGGGCATCGCCCATTCCGAACGGACACCCGCCAACGTGCGCGAGCAGTCTTCGCCGCTGTTCGGCATACAGAGCTGGCTGGCATTGCCCACCGCCCATGAAGAAGTGGCACCGTCGTTCCAGCGCTTCACGGCGGACAACCTCCCCGTCATCGAAGACGGTGGCCTGCGTGCGCGCCTCATTGCAGGGTCCGCTTTCGGCCAGCGCTCGCCGGTTTCGACTGCGTCGGAATGGCTCTACGCCGAGGTCAATCTCGAAGCGGGCACGAGCGCGCCATTCGAATCGGAACAGGAAGAGCGCGGTGTCTACATCGTCGAGGGCGCAGTCGAAGTCGCAGGCGATGTTTTCGAGGCCCCGCAGCTGATCATCTTTCGCCCGGGTGATCGCATCACGATCACCGCAGTGCGCGACTCACGCCTGATGTTCCTCGGCGGCGCGGGAATCGACGGCCCGCGCTACATCTGGTGGAACTTCGTCTCCTCCAGCAAGGAACGCATCGAGCAAGCCAAAGCGGACTGGAGGGAAGGTCGCTTCAAGGCGGTGCCGGGCGAGACCGAGTTCATACCGCTGCCGGATCTTTGAGAAGTAGATGGCGGATAGCGGATGGTGACTGGTCACTCTTCCCGGGCCTTACCCACGCGGTCGTCACTGCCGCGCAAGGGGGAGTCCATCTGGGCTGTCGGAATGGATTCCCGCTTACGCGGGAATGACGGAATGCTCCAATGATTTCCCTCCTCGAAGCCCATCGCGCCGGACTCCTCGCACGGACTCACTGGACGCGGAACATCGTTGCTGGAGCGATCGTCGGCGTGGTCGCGCTGCCGCTAGCGATGGCATTCGCGATTGCATCGGGCGCGAAACCCGAGCAAGGGCTCTACACGGCGATCGTGGCAGGACTTCTCGTTGCGATGTTCGGCGGCAGCCGGGTGCAGATCGCCGGGCCGACCGGCGCTTTCATCGTGATTCTCTCGGGCATCACGGCACAGTACGGCATCGATGGCCTGCAGATCGCCACGATACTCGCCGGGCTCATCCTGCTGTTACTCGGCATGGCGCGGCTGGGCGCGATCATCCGCTTCATTCCCGATCCGGTCATCGTCGGTTTCACGGCGGGCATTGCCGTCATCATCTGGACGGGACAGTGGCAGTACTTCTTCGGACTGCCCGGCGTGAGCGGTGAACACTTCCACGAAAAGCTGCTGAGCTCGTTCGCGGCGTTCCCGAAGCTGCACATCGCAACCACGGCGATCGCGGTACTGACGCTTGCAGTGGTGATCGTCGTGCCGCGTACTCCGGGATTCAAACGAGTGCCGGGCCCGCTGGCCGGGCTCGCGGTCGCAACGCTCCTGATGACGCTGCTTCAGCCTGAAGGAGTCGCGACGATCGGCTCTGCTTTCGGCGGCATCCCGCGCACGCTGCCCAGCTGGCAATTTCCCGAGATCACTGCCGCGAGATTGATCGAACTGATGGGCCCCGCCTTCACGATTGCGATGCTCGGCGCGATCGAATCCCTGCTGTCCGCTGTCGTCGCGGACGGCATGGCCGGTACCCGGCACGACTCCAACCAGGAATTGATCGGGCAAGGAATCGCCAACATCTTCGCACCGCTGTTCGGCGGTTTCGCCGCGACCGGCGCGATCGCACGCACGGCCACGAACGTGCGCAACGGCGGCAACAGTCCGATCGCAGGAATCGTTCACGCGCTGACACTGGTGCTGATCATCGTACTGCTCGCACCGCTCGCGGCGGATGTACCGCTCGCCGCACTGGCTGCGATCCTGTTCGTCGTCGCCTGGAACATGAGCGAAGCGCGACACTTCGCACGCATGGTCCGGCGCGCGCCGCCGGCGGATGTCGTGATTCTCCTCGTCACGTTCGGGCTGACGGTGTTCGTCGACCTGGTCGTGGCCGTGAACATCGGCGTGATTCTCGCGACCCTGCATTTCCTGCGCCGGATGGCCAGCAGTGTCGACGTGCACCAGCAATCGCCGCAGGAACTGAATCAGGAACTCGAGCATCGCGGCCTGAAGTTGCCGGAAGGCGTGCTGGTCTATTCGGTGGAGGGTCCGTTCTTCTTCGGCGCGGTCGAGAACTTCGAGCGGGCGCTTGCCGCTACGCATACCGACCCGAAGGCCGTGATCATCCGCCTCAAGTGGGTACCGTTCATGGATATCACGGGCCTGCAGACGCTGGAGGAAGTCATCCGCGATCTGCAGCGCCGCAAAGTGCGTGTTCTGCTCACCGGCGCCAATCCCAGAGTCGCGAGCAAACTCGAGCGAGCCGGCTTGCGCGACCTCATCGGCGTGGACAACTATTTCGCGACGCTGCCCGAGGCGTTCGCGGCCATCGACGCCAGTCGCGCCCATGGGCCGGGATCTACGCCATGAAGACACCGAAAGCGCACATCGAACTGCTTGCCCGCAAGCTTCAGCAGCTCTACTCGATCATCCTGCGCACCGAGCGCGAGTTCGATCCAGGCCCCGGAGGCCTCGCCCTGCTCGACCGGCTCATCAACGATCCGGCCTGGGCATGGCTGCGTCCCGTCTCGCTGCTGACGGCCGAAATCGATCACGTGCTCTCCCAATCGCAGCCGCCTACGGAATACGACCATGCGGTCGTGGCCGCTCATCTTCGGGGGCTGCTGATGGGCGAAGGCGATTTGCGCGGCGATGCGTTCCTCGAACGCTATCGACCCTTGCTGCAGCTGAATCCGGAACTCGCGAGCGCGCACGGAGAACTGCGGGCACTGCTGCGCGCGGCACCGACGGAATCTGCCAACGAAGCGGAACGGCTGCACGCGCGACATCAGTGGGCGATGCGGGCAAAGCAGAGAAGGCCAACCGGCTAGCTGGCCCCTCTTCAACGAAATACGAATGTCCCAATCCAGCAACCGCCTCACCCGCCCCGTTTCGAATCGCGATCACCTGCTCGGCCCGCAACGGGCGGCGATCACGCTGGTCGAATATGGCAGCTACGCCTGCCCTCACTGCCGCGCCGCCAATGAACGCATTGCGCAGGTTCGGGATCAGTTCGGCGAGCAGCTGCTCTATGTATTCCGGCATCGCCCGGTCACGGGAAGCGATATCGCGAGGCGCGCCGCCGAGCTGATCGAACACGCCGACACGCCGGAGAAATTCTGGGCGGCTCACGTCAAGCTGATGACGCGCTCGGAGACGCTGACCGAGGACGATCTGGATGCAGTAGCGGCTGATCTCGGTGTAACCAAGTACGACGAGCAGCAGCTGCATGCTGCTTCGGAGCTGGCACGGGAGCGCGTGGAAGCGGACATCCGCAGCGCCAGGGACAGCGGCGTGATGATCACGCCCACGTTCTTCATCAACAGCCGCCGCTACGACGGTCCGTGGGACGAAAGTTCGTTCGCCGACGCCATGCTGGGTTCGCTCGGTCACCGAGTGCGCAGCGCAGCGCTCGATTTCGCGCGCTGGGCACCTTCAACCGGCGTGCTGCTCCTGTTGGCGACGGTGCTCGCCGTGGCCCTCATGAACTCGACCCTGGGGCCCGCCTTCGATGCTTTCTGGGAGTCGCATGTCGGTTTCTCGTTCGGCGACCAGCATTTCGCGATGTCGTTGCGTCACTGGGTCAACGACGGTCTGCTCACGATCTTCTTCCTCGTCGTGGGCCTGGAAATCAAACGCGAGTTCACGGTCGGACACCTGGCGAGCCGGCGCTCCGCTGCACTGCCGATCGCCGCGGCAATCGGCGGCATGGCTGTGCCAGCGGCCCTATACGCACTGCTGATTCCCGCAGGCTCGTGGTCGCACGGCTGGGGCGTCCCGATGGCGACCGATACGGCATTCGCGGTGGCGCTCATCGTCATGCTCGGACACCGGGTGCCGATCGAGCTGCGGATCTTCCTCACAGCGGCGGCCATCGTCGATGACATCGGCGCCATCATCGTCGTTGCCGCTTTCTATTCCAGCGAGTTGCACCTCGGTTTCCTCGCCGGTGCGGTCGCCATCATCGGTGCGCTCGTCCTGCTCAATCGCGCACACGTGTATCGCACCTCGCCGTACGTCATCCTCGGAATCATTCTCTGGGTCTGCGTATACGGGGGCGGATTGCACGCGACGCTGGCGGGCGTGCTGCTGGCGCTGTTCATCCCTACGCGACCACCCCCTGACCTTCGAACACTCATGATGCAAGCGGATCAGATCCTCGCCGCCGAAGCGCGTCATGGCACCGAGGTGTTGCGCCACGGCCCGTCCGAGCCGAGCCTGATGGCGCTCGACGCCATCCATGATCGACTGGAGTCACCTGCGGATCGCATGCTGCGACATGTGGGTCCGCGATCGAGTTACTTCGTGCTGCCGCTCTTCGCGCTGGCCAATGCAGGCGTCGCATTGAGCACCGACGTTCTCACCGGCCACGAGCCCTTGATGCTCGCAATCGCTGGCGGCCTCGTGATCGGCAAGCCACTCGGGCTCGTTGCCGCATGCGCAGTCGCTGTGTGGACAGGTATCGCAGTGAAGCCCAGCGAATATTCCTGGCTGCAGCTTCTCGGTGCCGGCGCGCTCGCCGGCATCGGGTTCACGATGTCGCTCTTCATCGCGGGCCAGGCGTTTCCGGTGGCTTCGGATTTCGCAGCGGCGAAGATTGCGGTGTTCGCAGCGTCGGTGCTGTCAGCCGTGATCGGCGTGCTCGTTCTGTGGCGCGCGGGACAAGAGCCGGATTCGGACCGGAGTTCCCCGGGGGACACGGGGACGTCGGGGTAGAACAGGAAGCATTCTTTCCCGTGGCACCCCGTGCACCCCGCGGAAATTCTTTATCCCGTCCTACTTCCGCGCGATCTCAGTCGCCGTCAGCCCGCCCTTGAGCACGCTTGCCTGGAAGCCGCGTTCGGAAAGGATGTACGCGCACGCCGAACTGCGGCGGCCGGTATCACAACAGACGACGTAGTGGCGGTTGCGATCGAGTCCCGCGAGCTTCAGGCGCAGGGAGTACAGCGGAATGTTCGCGGCGCCTTCAGCTCGATAGTGTTCGAACTCCGAAGGCAGTCGCACGTCGATCCATTGTCCGCCCGAGGCCGCGATGCGCTTCGCCTCGTCGAAATCCACCCAGTGCAGCAGCGGCTCGTGCAGAAGCTTGCGGAAGTCTTCTTTCGCCAGTCGCATGAGGCAGCCGTCCGTGACCATCGTGACGGTGGCATTGCGACGGGTCTCGGAGATGAGGGCCTCTTCGCCGAACGTGTCGCCCATGCGCAGTTCCGCGAGCTTGATGCCTTCCTTGTTGAGCGGCGTCTCGCGCGTGACCAGGCAGGTGCCCTTCACGATGATGTAGAGGCAATCGCCTTCACCGCCCTGCTTGATGACGACTTCGCCGGCGCGATAGTCGACGCGCTGCAGCCGCATGAACACGGCCTGCAGGTTGGCGGGAGGAATGCGATGAAATGCTTTCGACTGCAGCAGCGCCGTCATCCAGTCATCCGGCGCCGGCCGATCCTCTTCCTCGATCCCGCGCAGTTCGGAGACTTTGTAGCTGCCCGTCTGGTCCCAGGTCACGACGACATCGAGAAACTCGCTGTCGATGTGCAGGTATTCGATGCGATCCGAAGTCACGACCGCCGAGTAAGGGCGCGGCAACGCATGCGCCAGCGGGTTCTTCGACTTGGGCGTCCCGCTGCGGACCGTACCGACGACCTCGCCTTCGCTCATCAGGTCGATGGTGCCGCTCAGCAGGTAGAAGGTGTGCTTTTCCTCGTCGCCTTCCGTGAACAGCAGACGGCCCCGGGGAGCCTGCAACCGTCTCATTCTCCGGGCGAGCGTGAGGAGGTTCTCCGGACGCATGGCGTCGAGCGGCGAGAACGTCTTCAGCAGCGCCAGTTCCTTCGAGTTCCCGGAGAGCTCCATAGACAGTCTTTGTTATCAGTAGGTTGTCTCAGTATAGGGACGCCCTGCGGTGAAACAGCGATGCATCTCACAGAGCCACCGCCCGCCAGGCGCGGCGGTCGGCCTCGGGAATCTGCTGGTGCGCAGCATCTGTGACGTAGTGAGCATTTTCCGGCCCGCCGGCCAGAAGAGGCGATGCGTCTTCCGGCCACGTGGCCGGTTTCCGGGCCGGCTACACTCGCGGGATTTCCTGGCCAGCTTCTTGAGACGAACTGCAGTGCCGATAAACGTTCGATTGCTGACTCCCGACGATGCCGACCCGCTGTTCCATCTGCGGCGTGCGGCATTGCTCGATTCGCCCCTCTCCTTCTCGGCGAGCCCCGAGGATGATCGCTACTCGTCGCCCGAAGCGGTACGCGGGCAACTGGGCGAGACTCAGTCGCCTGTCTTCGGAGCCTTCGACGAAAAGCTGGTCGGCATGCTCGGCATGTACCGCCTGCCGCAGATCAAGACTGCACATATCGCGATGATCTGGGGTGTCTTCGTTGCACCATCCGCGCGAGGCCGGGGCGTAGCGGCCCAGCTGTTCGAGGCAGCCATCGCACATGCCCGCACCATTCCGGGAATCGCATCGTTGCAGCTCTCCGTGAACGAGACGACGCCGGGCGCGCGGCGGTTGTACGAGCGAATGGGCTTCCGGGTTTGGGGCGTCGAACCCGATGCGCTGCGCGCGAACGGCCGATCGACCAGTGAAGCCCATATGAGCCTCAGCCTGAACTGAGGCTTCGCATCGCAAATCCGGCGCGATCCCCGCACAATACCCGCCGCAATCCTCGCACCTGCAGAGAACCTGAATTGAGCGCCACGATCATTGACGGCCGCGCGGCCGCCGAACGCCTTCGTCATCGCGTCGCCGGACGTACCGCGGAACTGCGCGCGAACGGTATCGTACCCGGCCTCGCTGTTGTCCTGGTCGGCGAAGATCCCGCCAGCAAGATCTATGTCGCGAACAAGACGAAACAAGCCGAAGAGGCCGGCATTCGTCATTTCGATCATCGGCTAGCGGCCACGACGACGACCGCCGAGCTGTTGCAACTCGTGCGCGAGCTGAATGCGAATCCTGATGTCCACGGCATTCTCGTGCAGCTGCCGCTGCCAAATGGCGTGGACAGCGCCGCCGTGCTCGCGGCAATCGACCCCGCCAAGGACGTGGATGGCTTTCACGCTGTGAACGCCGGCAAGCTGGCGCTCGGCGAAGAAGCGACCGTTCCATGCACGCCGCTCGGCTGCCTCATCCTGATCCGCGAAGTGCTGCCCGACATGCGCGGCAAGCGTGCCGTCGTCATCGGGCGATCCAACATCGTGGGCAAGCCGATGGCGCAGCTTCTTCTCCAGAATGACTGCACAGTGACGATCGCGCATTCGCGCACTCGCGACCTGCCCGCTCTCTGCGCCGAGGCGGAAATCCTCGTGGCCGCCATCGGCCGGCCGAAGGCGATTCAGGGGGAATGGATCCGACCGGGCGCAGTTGTCGTGGATGTCGGCATCAACCGCATCGACGACGGGAGTGGTAAATCGAAGGTGGTAGGCGATGTGGACTTCGCCTCTGCCGTGACACGAGCCGGAGCCATCACTCCCGTACCGGGCGGCGTCGGCCCGATGACGATCGCTTGCCTGCTGATGAACACAGTGAATGCCGCTATCCGTTCGCGACCCGGCTCCTCGCTGGAACTGCTCCGTCCCTGAGTTCCGCGGGCTTGTTCTACTGTGGGCCCGGCTTCAGCCGGACGTTATCGCCCGGGGGCGGGGCCCCGCATGACGGTCGGGTGGAGCCGGGCCCACCCGCTGGAGGCCGCTCCCTTCCCGGCCGCAGCCCGGCGCCCGCCGCCAG
>JACZCZ010130684.1_pt1 | contig 12898 bp, 14 predicted proteins | sample 8641811 | NCBI WGS metagenome assembly JACZCZ01 (sample SAMN15324610, study PRJNA640507) | soil metagenome | isolation source: intercropping peanut in the first line | place: China: Luxin town, Laibin City, Guangxi Province | collected 2019-07-25 | depth 10cm m | reverse complement strand
CGGTCGGCTGTGGGCAATATGCAGCCATGACGATTTTCAGCTTTCATCCGGTCAAGATCATCACCAGCGCCGAAGGCGGCATGGTGCTGACCAACAATCCCGAGTATGCCGAACGCCTGCGTCGGTTGCGCAGCCACGGCATTACCGGGGATCCGGCGCTGATGAAGGTGCCGCCAAGCGGTTTGTGGTACTACCAGCAACTTGAGCTGGGCTTCAATTACCGCATGACCGACTTGCATGCGGCACTCGGTCTGTCCCAACTGAACAGACTCGATGACTTCATCGCCCGTCGCCGTGAATTGGCGGCCCGCTATGAGCGATTGCTGGCGCACTTGCCAGTGACGTTGCCGGGCGCGCAGCCGGGGGCTGAGTCGGCGTGGCATCTGTATGTGGTGCGGTTACAGACCGAGCGGATCCACCTCAGTCAGCGTCAGGTGTTCGACGGTTTGCGGGAGGCCGGAATCGGCGTGAACCTGCACTATATTCCGGTGCATTTGCAGCCGTACTACCGTGACCTGGGATTTGCCGAGGGTGATTTTCCCCAGGCCGAGCGTTATTTCACCGAGGCCATCAGCCTGCCGATGTTTCCCCTGCTGAGCGATCAACAACAGGACTTCGTGGTCGAGCAGCTGCAGCGTCTGTTACTCGACGCGTAGAAACCGTTGAGCACGGTTGCAATCATTTCGGACCGCGGTCCAGGGCCGTGGGTCCTGACCATTTTTTGATGAGCCAGCGCTATGGGGGCATTGTGAAAGGCAAGAACGGAACACGGGGAACAGTGGCGGATAGCGCCCGGCAACCGACCCTGAGCATCGCCGGGCGTCGCATCGGTCCGACCGAGCCTCCCTACATCGTTGCGGAGATGTCCGGCAATCACAATGGTGACATCAACCGCACGTTTCGAATCATTGAAGCCGCCAAGATGGCGGGCGCCGATGCGGTGAAGCTTCAGACGTACCGTGCCGACACCATTACCATCGATCACACGGGCCCAGAGTTCCTGGTGCGTGGAGGCCTTTGGGATGGTCGTCGCCTCTACGAACTCTATGAAGAAGCGCACACCCCGTGGGAGTGGCACGAAGCGATCTTCGAGCACGGCCGCAAGATCGGCATCACGGTGTTCTCATCACCCTTTGACGAGAGTGCGGTGGATTTTCTCGAGTCGCTGGGGGCGCCCGCCTACAAGATCGCATCGCCTGAACTGATAGACCTGCCGCTCATTCGCAAGGTGGCTCGTACCGGCAAGCCCATCGTGATGTCCACGGGCATGGCGACACTCGAGGAAATCGCTGAGGCGGTCGAGGCGGCGCGTGGCGCCGGGGCGACAGACATCGTGGTGCTTCACTGCACGGCCGCTTACCCTGCGCCGCCAGAGGAGGCGAATCTGGCAACCATTGCGCAGATCGCCGAGCGTTTCGACGTCGTGGTCGGGCTCTCCGACCATACGCTCGGTACCGTGGTGTCTGCCATCGCGGTAGGGGTGGGGGCCTGCTTCATTGAAAAACACTTCACCCTGTCTCGTGCAGAGGGTGGGGTCGATAGCGCTTTCTCGCTGGAGCCTGCCGAACTGGCGACGCTGGTGACGACGGCGCGCATTGCTCATGTAGCGATCGGCGCACCGGCATTCGAGCCCACGCGATCAGAAGAAATTGTCCTGAAAAATCGTCGTTCGCTTTATGTCGTGGCACCCGTGGCCAAAGGCGGGGCGTTTACAAAGATGAATGTGCGTTCGATCCGGCCGGGGAATGGGCTCAAACCCAAGTTTCTTGACGTGGTGCTTGGGCGTCGGGCGGTGCGCGACCTTGCCTTTGGCGAGCCACTCGAGGCCTCGATGGTCGAAGGAGGTATTGATCCATGACCGGCACACCGACCGCCGTCGCGATTATTCCTGCCCGAGGTGGCAGCAAGCGAATCCCACGCAAGAACATCCGCCTGTTCCGTGGCCGGCCGATGTTGGCCTGGTCCATCGAGGCTGCCCTTGCTTGCGGCAAATTCGACACCGTGATGGTCAGCACCGATGATCCGGAGATTGCTGAAGTGGCGCGCGGCCTGGGCGCCGAAGTGCCATTTCTTCGCTCGAGCGCTGCCGCCGATGATTACGCGACAACGTCGCAGGTGCTCCTTGAAGTGTTGGATCAGTACGCGCAGACGGGTGTGCATTTCGATCTCGCCTGCTGCCTCTATCCGACGGCGCCTTTCGTTTTGCCTGAAGACCTTGTCGAGGGATGCGAGCAACTTCTGGGCAGTGGGTTTGACGTCATCATGCCCGTTGCTGCGTTTTCCTATCCGATCTGGCGTTCGCTTCAGCGTGATAGCGATGGTCGCGTTGACCTGAATTTCCCTGAAAACCTCAACGCCAGGTCCCAGGACCTTCCGGTCGCTTATCACGATGCTGGCCAGTGGTACTGGTTCCGCACGAACGCTTTTCTGCGCGATCGCGTGTTGATGGGCGAGCGCACCGGCTCGAGGGTCGTGTCTTCCATACGGGTGCAGGATATCGACACTGAAGAGGACTGGGCGCTGGCCGAGCTGAAACACGAAAGGATGCTGGGATGAACGACGCGCGCTTACGCCGACATTCCTTCGGTTTCCTCGAGGCGGTTGATCGTCCCACCCCGCAGGCGCTGAGTGAATATTACGAGCAGGCCTATTATCAGAACGAAGCCAGCAGCAGTTTTCGGAAATCCTACTCGCCAGAAGAGCTCGAGGTCATTGAGCTGCGGATCGCGCAAAAGGCCGCTCAAGCCCGGATGCTCCTGAGCAATGACCAGCCCGGCAGCCTCCTCGATGTGGGGTGTGGCGAAGGGTTCGTGCTCAGGTTTTTCGAGCGGATCGGGTGGCAGGTTCAAGGCATCGACTACAGTCGTGCTGGCGTGCAACAGGTCAATCCGGATTACATCGACCATGTCGAGCAAGGTGATGTCTTCAAACTGCTTGAAGCCCGTATCGCCTCTGAAAAGCAATTCGATCTGGTCTGGTTGGGCAACGTCCTCGAACATGTCCTGGATCCGGTAGGCCTGCTGCACTCACTGCGCCAGTTGGTGGCCCCCGGCGGTCTGCTGGTGGTGACGGTGCCGAATGATGGCACGGCCTATCATGAGCAGCTTTACGCCAGTGGCGTGATAACCGATCGGTTCTGGATCGCGATGCCCGATCACCTGTCGTATTTCAACGCCGATAGCCTGCGCCAGATAGCCGAGGCTACCCGGTGGGATTGCCTGGCGATTCTGGGGGATTTTCCAATCGACCTTTTTCTTGCCCATGAAGGATCGAACTACGTCGCCGACCGTTCCCGGGGGCCCGCAGCGCATCGGGCCCGTCTTACCCTCGAGCGGTTGATCGGTCAGGCCGGCATCGAGGCCTCCAACCGATTCTATGCAGCACTCGCTGATGTAGGGTTCGGTCGCAACCTGACCGCGTTCCTTAGACCGAAGCCCTGAGAAGTCACCCAATGACAGACAAAACCATTCGAACACTCGTTGGCTCGACGCAGTCCGAGACTGAACGCAAACAGTTGCTGGTCGATCGGCTACGCACGTCACGAATTCCCGACCGCGAGCTGCTGGACAACCTCGGCCTGTACCTCACCCGACAAACCCTGTCCCGAATCAATTTCATGCAGAAGCTCTACCAGATGATCGTGCCGGTCCATGGGGTCATTATGGAGTTTGGCGTGCGTTGGGGGCAGAACATGGCGTTGTTCTCGACATTGAGGGGAATACACGAGCCCTTCAATTACAACCGCAAGATTATCGGCTTCGATACGTTTGACGGTTTTCCTTCCGTTGCGTCCCAGGATGGCGACGGCGTGCAGGCGGGTGACTACGGGGTGGTCGAAAACTGGGAGGAGGAGCTCGAGGGCATTCTCGATTTCCATACACAAAATGCGCCTATCCCGCACAAGAAGAAGCACGAGCTGATAAAGGGCGATGCCACCTTGACCCTGCCTGATTATCTGGAGCGTCATCCCGAAACCATCGTGGCGCTGGCCTATTTCGATTTTGATATCTACAAGCCGACCCGTGACTGCCTTGAAGCGATCATGCCGTATCTGACGAAGGGCAGCATCCTGGCATTCGATGAACTCAATACCCCGCAATTCCCCGGGGAAACCATCGCCGTACGCGAGGTGCTGGGGCTTTCCCGTTACGCCATACGCCGTGATCCTTCCAACCCGCTGACCTCTTACCTGGTGGTCGAATGAGTGCGCAAGCGGTGCGATACAGGGTGATGCCTTATCCGCGCCTGTCGGACGGAATGCTTGATGTGCGGGCGGTGCAGCCGGCCGATATCGAGGCAATCAGGCAGTGGCGCAATGCGCAGATGGATGTACTGCGCCAGACCGCGCCAATATCGCCTGAACAGCAGACGCGCTATTTCGCTGATCATGTCTGGCCACACGTCGCGAGCCAGGAGCCGGTGCAGATTCTGCTCGCACTGGAAAGTGCCGGGGTTTTGATCGGTTATGGAGGGCTGGTGCATATTTCCTGGCCCAATCGCAGGGCTGAGGTCTCATTCTTGCTCACACCGGATCGCGAAAGACAATCTGATGTGCTCATCGAGTTTTTCTCACGGTTTCTGAACCTGATGAAGCAACTGGCCTTCGAGCATCTCGGGCTGCGACGCCTCTGCACCGAAACGTTCGCGCATCGTCTGCGCCATATCGCGGCATTGGAAGCCTCGGGTTTTCAATGCGAAGGTCGGTTGCGTGAGCACGTGCTGATTGACGGCACGCCCACAGATTCCTTTGCCCATGGTTTGCTGGCCTCCGACTGGAAAAGTACGCGGTGAACGAACTTCCGATTCAGCCCGCGCGCGCGGCGTGCAATGTGCTTGTCACGTCCGCTTCGCGCAAGGCACCACTGGTGCGAGCCATGAAAGATGCGCTCAAGCGGATACACCCCGATGCCCTCGTGATTGCCGGCGATCTGGGTCCAGAGGCGCCGGCTCAGTATGTGGCTGACGGCTTTTGGCATATGCCGCGGACGACCGACGCAGAGCTGCCCGCGCTGATCGAGGGGCTCCAGGAGCGCCAGATAGCCGTGGTTCTTCCAACCCGTGATGGCGAGTTATTGTTTTGGGCCCGGCATGCGGCAGCACTGCGGGAGGCGGGGGTCTCGGTCGTTGTCTCGACGCCCAAGGCTGTCGAGCGATGCCTTGATAAGCTCGAATTCGCCCGCTTCGGCAAGGAGGCCGGACTTGCGGTCATTGAGGTCGCGATGACACCTGATGCCCTTGGTGTCGGGCCTTATGTGGTGAAAGAACGCTACGGAGCCGGCTCCCAGGGCATCGGGCTCGATTTGCCGGCCGATGCAGCGCTTGTTCACGGGAAAACCCTGGAAGCGCCGATCTACCAGGTTTTTGTGCCAGGGCCGGAAATCAGTATCGACGGTTGGGTTGATCGCAGCGGCAAGGTCGCAGGTGTGGTATTGCGCCGGCGCGACCGTGTTGTCGGCGGGGAGTCGCAGATCACAACCACCTTGCGCAGCGAAGGGCTTGAGCGTGAAGCCATTCGCGCGCTTCAAAAGCTGGAATTGCGCGGGCCGGTAGTGATGCAGGCCATCGTCATTGACGACACGCTGCGCATCATTGAATGCAATCCTCGTTTTGGTGGGGCTTCCACGACCGCCATCGCTGCCGGGCTCGACAGCCTTCACTGGAGCCTGATCGAGGCTTTCGGCGAGGGCCAGCCTCCTGTTTTCAAGCGGGTTTCAGGTGAAATCAGACAGATTCGCCTGCCCGCTGACCTGGTGCTGCATGATTCTGATTTTTGACCTCGACGATACGCTCTATGACGAGCGCAGCTTTGTCACAAGCGGGCTCGGCGCCGTCGCCCGTCACGGCGAAGATGCCCATGGATGGAACGCCGGGGAATCGCTGGCGTTCATGCTGAACGTACTTGAGAACGAGGGGCGAGGGCGGGTTTTTGATCGCTGGCTTGATTCACATGGACGGTTGTCGGGCGCACGGGTCGCCCAGTGTGTGAAGGTTTACCGGCATCATCGGCCAAATCTCGAATTGTTCCCGGCTGCCCGGGGCGTGATCGACTGTTACCGTGGCCAGGCGCCGCTCTATCTCGTCACCGACGGGCACAAGATCGTGCAGAAAAACAAAGTCGATGCGTTGGGCCTGCTTCCTGACTTCCAGCGGGTGCTGATCACCCATCGTTTTGGCGTCCGCCACGCTAAACCTTCCATCCATTGTTTCGAGCGCATTCGTCAGGCAGAACGCTGTCGCTGGACCGACATGGTTTACGTCGGTGACAACCCCGCCAAGGACTTCGTGAGCCTCAACGGACTCGGCGTCCTGACCGTCCGGGTGCGCACCGGTGGGCATCGCCACGTGGTGGCGTTGCCCGGCTACGACGCGCAGATATCCATTGCTGATCTTGATTCGCTGCCCGAAGTGTTGTCCGCCAATTTTCAGCGGCCACGCAACAACTTGTCGGTCTGAATCGGCAAAATAGCGTGACCTGCGAGTCATAACGCGCATCTTCACTGTATTGTATTGATCGGGAAGATGGCGCCTGGCCGGTTTCTGGCCCAGTGATAGCCCTTTATTCTTCCCGTCGTTGTCTCCATGGACGACGTTTTTCTCTGTTTGTCGGCGCCCCTCGAATCATGACGAGCGGTGGTATTGGGCTGTTTATTATTGGGAAGCCGTAATGATTGGCATAAAAAGCATTGCGAGCTACGTTCCTGTAGCCGGCGTGGACAACTACGCACAAGGTGCAAAATTCGAGAAGGATGAAGAATTCATCCTGGGCAAGATCGGTTCGGCCTTCCTGCCGCGCAAAGACGCCGGCCAGGAAACTTCGGACCTGTGCGTCGAAGCAGCCAACGCGCTGTTCGCCAACAACCCTGACTTGAAGCGTGAAGCCGTCGATGTACTGATCGTTGTCACCCAGAACGGTGACGAAGAAGGCTTGCCGCACACTGCCGCCATCGTCCAGGACAAGCTGGGACTGTCGACCAACGTCGCCGCGTTCGATATCTCCCTGGGATGCTCCGGTTACGTCTATGGCATCTACGCGATCAAGGGCTTCATGGAAGCCGCGGGCCTGAAGAATGGCCTGCTGATCACCGCGGATCCCTACTCCAAGATCGTCGATCCGGAAGACCGCAACACCACCATGCTGTTCGGCGACGCGGCCACCGCGACCTGGATGGGCGAAAACGCCCCCTGGCAGCTGGGCAAGTCCAAGTTCGGCACCGACGGTTCCGGTGCGCCGCATTTGAAGGTGTCCAACGGCGTGTTCTTCATGAACGGTCGTCAGGTGTTCAACTTCGCTCTGCTCAAGGTTCCGGCCCATTTGCATGAACTGCTGGCCGACTCGCAACTGACGGCGGATGACGTCGATGCGTTCTGCATCCACCAGGGCAGTGCGGCGATTGTCGATGCCGTAGCCCGTCGCTTCGAAGGCGAACCCGAGAAGTTCATCAAGGACATGGTCGAAACCGGCAATACCGTGTCGTCGAGCATTCCGCTGCTGCTGGAAAAACATGTCCTGGATTCCAGCTGGAAGCGCGTGGCCCTGAGTGGTTTCGGGGTGGGCTTGTCCTGGGGGTCGGCGATCATCTACCGTCCTTGAATCTCTGAAGGCCGGGCACAAAAGCAGCGTTCAAGGTGTAACCTTGAACGCTATTTTTTTGCCCGAATGAAAGCGAGGCTTCATGAGCGAGTTGTTTGAGCACAACGCTGACGTCATACGGTATCGCTGGCCTGCGCTGATCAGCCGTTTGCAGGGGGAAGACTCAAGCCTGCTGCAGGCTGATCTGGTGGAGGGCCTCGGCTCGACGCTAAGCATCAACGGTATCCAACTGACCAGTCGCCATGACCGCCTGCGCGAGGCCCGGCTTCAGGCCGACAGCCTGCCGCCCGATAGCTCCGAGCTGCATGTCTACGGCACCGGGTTGGGCGATTTGCAGGTGCAATTGCTGGAGCGGGCCGAGCTTCGGCGCCTGTACGTGCACATCCTCAACGGCGCGGTGTTTGCGTTGGTGCTGCAACTGCTTGATCAGCGGCAGTGGCTGGAAGACCCACGGGTGGAATTGGTGTATGCCGGCGACCTGGCGGAAATCCGGCTGCCGTTTTTTGCCTTGCCATCCGAGCTGGTCCTGGCCGATGACTTCAACGCCAAGATTCGTGACCGGCTGATCAGCGAAACTCACCTGGCGTTCAATAACCGTGAATTCGACCCCCAGTCAGCGGAAGTCGTCCAGCGTTTGCAGGCCAGTGCGGCCCTGGTCCAGGCCGATGGCGATGTGGCCGAGCTGGTCGGGTCCCGTCCGGGCCAGGAGGTGTTCATCATCGCCACGGGACCGAGCCTCGAGTCGCACCTGGAGCGCTTGCGCACGATACGCGAACAGGCGGTGCGACCGCTGTTCATCTGTGTCGACACCGCTTATCGGCCGTTGCTCAACCATGGCATTCGCCCGGATGTGGTGGTCAGCATCGACCAGCGGATTTCGTTCCGTCACCTGCCGGCCGAAGGCACGTCCGCGATTGCCCTGGTGTACATGCCCATGGGCGATCCATTGGTGATCGGCGCCTGGCAGGGGCCACGCTTTACGGGTTATTCCAGCAGTCCCGTCTATCAGCAGATGCGCACGCAATGGCCCAAGGGGCTATTGCATGGGGGGGGGAGCGTGATTCATCCGGCGGTCGACCTCGCGGTAAAAATGGGGGCGACGCAGGTCACCCTGTTCGGTGCCGACTTCGCGTTCCCGGGTGACAAGACGCACGCCGGTTGGAGTGATGGCGATCTGGGGCCGCAGTTAGGCGCCGCCAGGCACTGGGTGCTCGACGGGCAGGGCCAGCGGATCAAGACCCAGCTCAATTTTCGCAGCTACCTGTGTGAGCTGGAGCGCTACATCTCGGCCCATCCTGAGGTGCGTTTCTACAACAGCAGCCGGGCAGGGGCGATGATCGCAGGTACCACGTTTCATCCGGAGCTGGCGTCATGAGTAAAGGTGAATACTTCATTGTCGATGCGCAGCAATGCGCGGCGCTGTTTCGCCTTGGGCGGGACGTTGAGGCCGGGATCGCGATGACTGAACTGCTCGGTGCGCTGCAGTCAGTGATCGATCAGGCAGCGCCCGCCGTGCAGCAACAGTGGGTGGTCGTGCTGGGACCGATGCTCGAATGCCAGGAATCACAGAACTGGCTGGCCCTGGCCGACTATCTGGAATACGAGCTGGTTCAGGTGCTGACTGACGGTCTGTCCATTTAAGCAATTTTCGTGTCGGTCCGTGCCGTCAACCCGCGCGGACATTTCCCTGGCGCCATTTTTTCGCTGCCTGAATGCCGCCAAGCCTTTGATTTGTGGGGGGTGGCACCCTGATGGCAAATATTTTTGAAAATCCCCTAAAGCAAGTTGCGATCCCGACGATAACTATTACGAAGGTTCTCTAGGCCATACCCGGCGGTTGCCAGGGCCGGAAGCCGCAGTACCCAACCAACGAGGAATTCGTCATGGCTTTAACAGTAAACACCAACGTCACGTCGTTGAACGTTCAGAAAAACCTGAACCGTGCTTCCGACGCTCTGTCGACTTCGATGACTCGCCTGTCTTCCGGCCTGAAAATCAACAGCGCCAAAGACGACGCCGCCGGCCTGCAAATCGCTACTCGTATGACTTCGCAGATCCGTGGTCAGACCATGGCGATCAAAAACGCCAACGACGGTATCTCGATCGCTCAGACCGCTGAAGGCGCGATGCAGGAATCGACCAACATTCTGCAGCGTATGCGTGAACTGGCTGTTCAAGCTCGAAACGACTCGAACGGTACTGATGACCGTGTTGCCCTGAACAAAGAATTCGCGGCAATGTCGGACGAGCTGACTCGTATCGCCAACTCCACCAACCTGAACGGCAAAAACCTGCTGGACGGTAAAGCTGGCACCATGACCTTCCAGGTCGGTTCCAACACCGGTTCGTCCAACCAGATCACCCTGAGCCTGCCAAGTGGCTTCGACGCTGCTACCCTGTCTGTTGACTCGGCTACCCTGCAGATCACTGGTAACAACTCGACGACTGCCGAAGCTTCGTTCTCCAAGGCCATCGGTGCAATCGACAAGGCTCTGCAGACCATCAACTCCAGCCGTGCCGACCTCGGTGCTGCACAAAACCGTCTGACCAGCACCATCTCCAACCTGCAGAACATCAACGAAAACGCCAGTGCTGCACTGGGTCGCGTACAAGATACCGACTTCGCTGCTGAAACTGCACAGCTGACCAAGCAACAAACTCTGCAACAGGCTTCCACCGCAGTTCTGGCTCAAGCCAACCAACTGCCATCCGCTGTACTGAAACTGCTTCAGTAATAGCTGATGAGTTTTGGCGGGGGAGTGCGCTTGTCGCACTCTCTCGCTTTTTCGATCAAGTGAGGTGATGGACATGGATATGAGCGTCAAGCTGAATTTGTCTTATCCTGCGGCCAAGCCGGCGACGCCTATTGCTGACGCGGCCGCTGAAAAGCCTCAAGTCGATGCTGCGCCAGTGGCATGGGTCAGGGATGAGCCCAAGAATGCTGTAAGCGAACAGGACAAGCTGAAAACGGCGGTCCAGGAAATTGAAAAGTTCGTTCAGTCGGTCAAGCGTAACCTGGAGTTCTCTATCGATGAGCCTTCAGGCAAAGTGGTCGTCAAAGTCATTGCCAGTGACTCCGGTGAGGTGATCCGCCAGATCCCCAACGAAGAAGTCCTGAAACTGGCCAATAGCTTGAATGACGCAAGCAGTCTGCTGTTCAGCGCGAAAGTCTGACAGCTGGCATGAAATTTGTTGCTATGTTCTTTTGGGCGTTGTAGTGGTCAAAAGACCGGCGAGACACTGAAGGGAGATCTACATGGCAAGTCCAATTCTACCAGGCACGGGCTTAGGCTCTGGCCTCGACACCGGCGCCATCGTCAAGGCGCTGGTCAACGCTGACAAAGCGGCCAAACAGGGTCAGATCGACCGTGGCACTACCGCCAACACCGCGTCGATCTCCGGTATTGGCACCTTGAAGTCTCTGCTCGCCACGTTCCAGGCGTCCATGAAGACCCTCGGTAACACCACCGAACCTCAATTCACCGGTTTTGCAGCCTCTTCGTCCGATACCAAGGTACTCACCGCTACGGCCAACAACTCGGCGGTCGCGGGTATCTACAAGATCAATGTGACGCAACTGGCAACCGGTTCGAAGATCGCCACGGCGGCGTTCGATGGCGGTTCCAAGGCTGTCGTCAATGGTGGTGCTTCCGGCACGCTGACCATCTCTCAGGGCGTGAAAGGCGGAACCCCCAAGGTCTACAACCTCGATGTTCCTGCGGGTTCTACCCTTGAGTCCGTTGCCAAAGCGCTGAACGACAAGTATCAGTTCAGTGGCTTCAGCGCCAACGTGGTGACCGATAACTTCGGCTCCCGTTTGGTGGTGAGTTCGTCGAACACCGGCGAGGGCACCGATATCTCCCTGAGCGGTGTCGGCCTCGACGTTGATGGTACGAAAGTGATTCCGGCCACCTCGACGAAAGCCTCGGCAGGGTCGGTGGGTGCGCTGGCGGTCGACGCCAAGTTCACGCTGGATGGTCTGTCGATCAGCAGTCCCACCAACAAGCTGGACGGTACGGTGTCCGGTTTGTCGATGACACTGCAATCCACCGGCAGCTCGCAAGTTCTGGTAACGACGAACACCGATGGCCTGAAGGCTTCGATTCAGAAATTCGTCGATTCCTACAACGCCGTGGTCAAGGCGATTGGTACGCTGACCAAGCCTTCGCTTGATGACGACGGCAAGCCGACCATTCCGGCAGCTCTGACCGGTGACGCCATGCCGCGTGCAATCCTTGCAGCGATGCGTGGCCCGCTGACCGAGACCGGGAGTGGCGACAAGCTCACCGTGCTTTCGCAGTTGGGGATAACCACCGACCAGAAAACCGGTGAGCTGAACTTCGATTCCGTCAAGTTCGGTACGGCCATGAATGACAAAAAACTTGGCGGTGAAGTGCAGACGCTGTTCTCCGGTGACAATGGCCTGCTGTCCCGCATGGACAAGGCCATCTCGTCCTACACGGTGACGGGCGGTATTCTCGAGACGCGTACCACCGAGCTGAACAAGACCAAGACCAAACTGGCCAACGATCAGCTCGCGCTGGATCGTCGGATTGAGTCCCTGACCGCTGTACTGACCAAAAAGTACAACGACATGGATACCCTGGTCGGCAAGCTGAAGGCGACGGCGAGCAACATCACTTCGATGTTCGAGGCGCTGACCGCCCAGCAGAAGAGCAGCTGATAGCCCCATAACGCCAAAAGCCCGGCAGCGTTTTCAAGCGCTCCGGGCTTTTGTGTTTGGCGGCTAAAGTTTTTTGACGCATCGTCGATACACTGGTTATACGAACCAAAAGCTTTTTGATGAGGTAGAACATGAATCCAATGTTAGCCCTTCGCCAATACCAGAAGATTGGCGCCCAGGCGCAAACTTCCGAGGCCAGTCCTCATCGTCTGGTGCAGATGCTGATGGAAGGCGGCCTGGATCGTATCGCGCAGGCCAAAGGTGCGATGGAGCGCAAGGATATTCCGGCCAGAGGTATCCTGATCGGCAAGGCCATCGGCATCATCGGTGGTTTGCTCGAAGGTCTGGACCTGGACAATCAATCGGAATCGGTTGGCGAGCTGGCCGGTCTGTACGAATACATGATGAAGCGCCTGACCGAAGCCAACGCCAAGGCCGACCCGAAGATTCTCGACGAAGTCGCTGACCTGCTGCGCACGGTCAAGGACGGTTGGGATGCCATCGGAACGCCGGCTCCGCAGTTTTAAGGAGATCACCCATGAGTCTTGTATTGCAGCGAATCGAACAAACCCGCGAAGGCCTGGTGGATGCACTGGCCCAGCGAAACTGGGAAGCCATCGGTG
>JACZCZ010009131.1_pt1 | contig 12907 bp, 9 predicted proteins | sample 8641811 | NCBI WGS metagenome assembly JACZCZ01 (sample SAMN15324610, study PRJNA640507) | soil metagenome | isolation source: intercropping peanut in the first line | place: China: Luxin town, Laibin City, Guangxi Province | collected 2019-07-25 | depth 10cm m | reverse complement strand
TACCGCTTCGAGTACAAGCGCGAGGCGTTCGAACTGTTCGCCGCGATGCTCGATCGCATCAAGTTCGACACCGTCACCATTCTTGCGTCGCTCAACATCGAGGTGAAGAGCCGCGAGCAGTTGGAGCGCGAAGAGGAAGCGCGCCGCGAGCGTCTCAACCGCGCGTTGCAGGCGCAGCATGCTGAAGCCGCTTCGCTCAGCCAGCTCGGCGCGGCGGGGGACGAACCGCAGGCCCTGCCGCCCGGCGCGCGTCCCGCGCAGATGCCGCAGCGCCCCCCGGCGCAGCAATTGCCGCCCCAGCAGCCCGTGCGCGCTGCGCCCAAGGTGGGCCGCAATCAGCCCTGCCCGTGCGGCAGCGGCAAGAAGTTCAAGAACTGCCACGGCGTCCTCGAAGGAGTCGAGTGAAAATGGGGACATTCTCCGTTTCCTAGCAAATGGGGACAGACCTCGTTAAGCCGCGGCTGCGCGTTGTCGCAGCGGCGATATTCGACGCCTCGGGTCGCGTGCTCATCGCGCAGCGGCCCGAGGGCAAACACATGGCTGGCTGGTGGGAGTTTCCGGGCGGCAAGGTTTCGAATGGTGAGAGCGACAGCGACGCGCTGGTGCGCGTGCTGCGCGAGGAGCTCGGTATCGAGGCGCTCGCGCAGCGCGAAATCACTTCGATATCGCACGAGTATCCCGACCGGATTGTCGATCTCGTGTTGTGGCATGCGTCGTCCAACGATGCGCCGCATGGGCTTGACGGACAAAGTTTGAAATGGGTGGATTGTCAGAGTCTCGGCAGTGAACGCCTCCTGCCGGCCGACCTGCCGCTCGTCACGGCGATACAGGCGTTATCATCCAGGCACGATTGGTGTCTGACCTCAGCAATCCTGAACGGTGAAATCGATGGCCGCTGAACAACAACTCCCAGAAATCAAACTCGACGCGACGCAGCTGTATCGCGAAGAGATCTTCACCGATCGCAAGGCCGGCACGCTGCGGCGGCTGACGCCTGTGAAGGGCGACGGCAGCGATGATTCCGCGCGCCCCGTGTTGTACTCCGGACAGACGCAATTGCTCACGCCCGCGGGTGTGTTGCCGCTCGCATTCGAACTCGAAGCCGAGTCGCTCGAAGATGCGTGCAACAAGTTCCCCGAGGCCGTGAAGATCGCGATCGAGCAGGCGATTGAAGAAGCGCGCGAGATGCGCCGTGAAGCCGCGTCGCGGATCGTGGTGCCGGACGCCGGTGGCATGGGTGGACCGCCGCAGGGCGGGGGTCGCATCAAGTTGTAGTGAGGTCTGTCCCCGTTTGCTAGCAAACGAGGAATGTCCCCATTATTTCAGTTCGCGGTCGAAGAAGCGCACGATGTTCGCGTGAGCATGCCAGCCGCTGACGTTCTGTCGGATCAATCCGTGTTTGCCGCCCGGATACGTCATCAGGTCGAAGGGCTTCTGCAGATCCTGCAGATGTTTCATCAGCGCGGTGCTGTTCGCGAACAACACGTTGTCGTCCGCCATGCCGTGCACCAGCAACAGCGGGCCGCGCAGGTTCTGCGCGTACGTGAGCACGTTGCTCGCCCGATATCCCGCGGGGTTCAGTTGCGGAGTAGATAGATAACGCTCGGTGTAGTGCGTGTCGTACAGCGTCCAGTCCGTGACCGGCGCGCCGGCGGCTCCGGCGGCGAACGCATCGGGATGCTGCATGAGGCACATGAGTGTCATGTAGCCGCCGTAACTCCAGCCGAAGATGCCAATGCGCTTCGGGTCCACGAACGGCAGGTCACGCAGAAACTCGACGCCGCGCAACTGGTCCTGGACCTCGACCCCGCCCAGTCGCAAACCCAGCGCCGTCTCGAACTTCGTGCCGCGCAATCCGGTGCCGCGATTGTCGAGCGCGAACACGACATACCCGTGCTGCACGAGATACTGGTGAAACAGGTTTCCCCACGTATTCATCACGCGCTGCACGCCGGGTCCGCCATATACATCGATCAATACCGGCAGCTTCGTCCCCGGCGCGATGTTGCGCGGCTTGAGGATCTTGTACTGCAGTAGCTGGCCGTCCGCGGCCGGGATCGTGCCGAACTCGGCATGCACGTGTGCGTCGAGATAGGGCGCGTACGGATGCAGCGCATCGAGCGTATTGGGCGACAGGCTCGCCAGCACCGCGCCCGACGTGCGCCGCAGCGTGACGTTCTTCGGGGTATCTACATTGGAATACGAGTCGACGAACACGCGCGCGTCGGGAGACATCGTGATCGCGTGCCAGCCCGCGCCGGCCGTCACGCGCTGCGGCGGGGCGCTGCCATCCAGCGGCGCGGAATACAGCTGCCGCTCGACCGGCGACGGCAGATTGGCCGTGAAGTACACGCGCCGCGCGCGCTCGTCCACCGCCCGAACGGCCGATTCCGAGGCCTCGCCGACCACCATGAATTCGCCACTCGTGATCTGGCGCACGAGCTTGCCGTCATTGCCATATAGATAGAGGTGCTGAAAGCCGTCGCGCGACGACGCCCAGATGAACTGCGGCGAGCGCGAGAGAAATTTCAGCTCGTGATGCAGCGGTACCCAGTGCGGGCTGTGTTCGGTGAGCAATACACGGCCGCGGCCGGTGAGTGCATCGAAGCGCAGCAGCTCGAGGGTCTTCTGGTCGCGACTCTGCCGCTGGACGGCGATGCCGCGGCTGTCCGGAAACCAGTCGACGCGCGGTAGATAGATGTCGCGGTCGGGTCCGAGATCGAGCGGCAGCCGGCTCTCGGAGGCGATGTTCGCGACGAACAGGTCCACGCGCGCATTCGTGGCGCCGGTGGCCGGATAACGCTGGCGGACGACGGTGGCGCCCGTGGCCTGAATCTCGAAACGTTCGACTTCCGCGACGGCCGATTCGTCGACTCGCGCCAGCACAATGTTTCGCTCGTCGGGCGCCCACCAGTAACCCGTGTCGCGGTCCATCTCTTCCTGCGCGATGAATTCCGCCATCCCGAAACTCAAGCTGCCGCCGCCTTCGCGAGTGATCGCGCGCTCGACGCCGTTCTCGAGATCGATGATGTAGAGGTTCTGGTCGCGCACGAAACTCACGTAGTGAGACCGCGGCGAGAAACGAGCGTCGGTTTCGTAACCCTCCGTGCTCGTGAGTCGGCGCACCGCGTTTTCGGGCTTGCGGCCGAGGTCGTAGACATAGAGGTCGCCATTGAGCGGGATCAGCAACTGCCGGCTGTCGGGCGCGAAGCTGTATTCCACGATCCCGGAAAAAGCCGAGGTGCGCTGCCGTTCGCGGCGCGCTTCCTCGTCGGCCGACAGCGCGCGATCGGCGCCCGCCAGCACGCGCGAATCCACGAGGCGGCGATGTTTCGCCGCGGGCACGTCGTAGGCCCACAGATCGAAACGGTCCTTGTCGTCGTCGCGTGCGCGCAGATAGGCGACGAGCCGGCCATCCGGCGAAATCTTCACGCCGCGCAGCGTCGGACCCGAGAGGTCCGGCGCCGAGAACAGGCGCTCGAGAGGCAGGTTGCCTGCGTTCGCCGGCGCCGGCACCAGGAAGGCCACTACGGCAATTCCTATGGCGCCCACGATGGAACGAAATGAAAACACGGCGTCCCGGACCGGGACGGGCGCACTGTTTGATAGACTGACGTGCAAAATCATCATCGGAGTTTAGGGATGGCCAACAAGCATCGCCAGTCGTGCGTCGCACTTGCAGGCGCGCTCACGATTGTGCTGGCCGCGTGCGCAAGCGCTCCCCTATCTGAGCCGGAAACGGCGGAGCCCGCATTGCCACCGACTATCCAGTATCCCGCGACGCCGCGCGGCGGCGTCATCGACACGTACCACGGCGTGAACGTTGCCGATCCATATCGCGCACTCGAAGACGCCGGCGCGCAAACGACGCGCGACTGGGTCGCGGCGCAGAACGCGTTATCGCAACCCTTCCTGGAAGATCTTCCGCAGCGCGCCTGGCTCGGCAACCGTCTGAAGCAGCTCTGGACCTACGAGCGTTTCGGCGTGCCGCGCCGTGAAGGCGGCAAATATTTCTACATGCGCAACGACGGCACGCAAGACCAGAGCGTGTTGTACGTGGCCGATTCAATCGACGCTCCGCCGCGTGTGCTGGTGGACCCGAACGGCAAGCGCGACGACGCGACGATCGCGCTTTCGCAGTGGGAGCCGAGCCCGAATGGCCAGATCCTCGCTTACGCCTATTCTGATGGCGGCACGGACTGGAACACCTGGCACTTCCGCCGCGTCGCGGATGGAGTCGATCTGCCGGTGGTGCTCAAGTTCAGCAAATTCTGGCCGGTCTCCTGGGCGCGCGACAGCTCGGGCGTCTACTACAGCCGTTATCCGCTGAAAAAAGGTGATAACGCCGACACCGCCGACCGCGGCGACGATGCGGGCCGGCCCGAGGTGTTTTTCCATTCCCTTGGCCAGCCGCAGTCAGCGGATCAACTGGTATTCCGCGTCACGGATCACCCGACGCGCGTGCCCGCCGCCCTCGTGACCGAAGACGGCCGCTATCTACTCATCGGCCTGTTCGACGGTTACCAGACCAATGGCATGCTGATCCAGGACCTCACGAAGCCCGACGCGAAACCACGGCCGCTGTTCGTCGCCTGGGACGCGTTGTACAACTTCCTCGGTTCGAAGGGCGACGAGCTCTATTTCCAGACCACCAACGCAGCGCCGCGCGGCCGCGTGATCGCGGTCGATGCGCGCAATCCCGCGCCCTCGGCGTGGCGCACGGTGGTGCCGCACGGCGACCTCGCCATCAGCAACGCCGCGTACATCGGCGGCCGCATGGTCATCGAATACCTGCGCGACGCGCGCAGTGTCGTGCGGTTGTTCGACGTGAGCGGCGCCGCGGCGGGCGAGGTGACATTGCCCGGACTCGGCACCGCCAAGGATTTCCAGGGCAGCGGCACGAATCCCGAAATGTTCTTCACGTATTCGGACTTCCTGTCGCCGACGCGCGTGCTGCGGCTCGACGTCTCGAAGAACTCCCTCACGGATTTCCGCACGCCGAAAGTGCCCGCGGACTTCTCGCCCTACGTCACCGAGCAGGTGTTCTATCCGGGCAAGGACGGCACGCGCATCCCGATGTTCATCACGCGCCGCAAGGATGCGAAACGTGACGGCAACCAGCCGGTGATGTTGTACGGCTACGGCGGATTCAACGTCACCTTGTCGCCGTCATTCAGCCCGGCGATCCAGTCGTGGCTCGAGCTCGGTGGCATTTACGCGGTCGCGAACCTGCGCGGCGGCGGTGAATACGGAGAGGAGTGGCACCAGGCCGGGACGCGGCTCAAGAAACAGAACGTGTTCGATGATTTCATCGCCGCGGCCGAGTACCTGATCGCCGAGAAATACACCAATCCGAAACGTCTCGCGATCATCGGCCGCAGCAACGGCGGTTTGCTGGTGGGCGCGGCGCTCACGCAGCGGCCCGATCTGTTCGGCGCCACGCTGCCGGGCGTCGGTGTGCTCGACATGCTGCGATATCACACGGCCAGCGCAAACGCGCGCCAGTGGTCGAGCGACTACGGACTCGCGGATGACGCCGAGGATTTCAGGGCGCTGCTGGCGTATTCACCCGTGCACAACGTGAAGCCGGGATGTTTCCCGCCCACGCTCGTGACCACCGCGGACCGCGACGATCGCGTCGTGCCCTGGCACAGCTACAAGTTCGCGGCGGAGCTGCAGCGCGTGCAGAGCTGTCCGAACCCGGTGCTGATCCGCATCGAGACACGCGCCGGTCACGGGGCGGGCAAGCCCGTGTGGATGCAGATCGAAGACTACGCGGATCAGTTCGGATTCGCGGCGAATGCGCTCGGGGTGGAAGCGCCGCGATAAGGGGGCTACGCCAGGCCCCCTGCGCGATCGCTCGCGCGCCTGGCTGGTCAGCTACCCAATTCGGGTAATAGACTACCCAATATGGGCATGAAGCCGGCCGCCAAACGGGACATCGCATCGGCGTTGTTCACGACCACGCAACGAAACGTATTCGAGATCTTGTTTGCGGATCCCGCGCAGAGCTTCATCGCGAGCGAAATAATCGAACGTGCCAGGGTGGGATCCGGCTCCGTGCAGCGCGAACTCGCGCGCCTCGTCGAGAGCGGATTGGTGACGGCGCAGTTGATCGGCCGTCAGCGTCACTACCGCGCCAACGCGGCTTCCCCGGTGTTTGAAGACCTGCGCAACATCGTCATCAAGACCTCCGGCATTCCGGCACTGATTCGCGGCGCATTGGGCGCGTTTGCAAGCCGCATCACACTCGCATTTCTTTTCGGTTCCATCGCCAAGGGCGAGTCGCGCGGTGACAGCGACATCGACTTGCTCATTGTCGCCGACGGTCTACTGCTGGAAGAGCTGTATTCCTCGCTCGAAAGACCCGAAATGAAGCTCCGGCGAAAGATCAGCCCGACGCTATATTCATCGAAGGAATTCGCACAACGGCTCGAGAAAGGGAATGTCTTCCTGACGAAGGTGCTCGCGGGCGCGACCATTCCGCTCCTCGGAAACCTGGATGCCGTCAGCGCAGCTCGTCAATCTCGCGAAGATCGGAAGGCTGAAAGCGGAGCCCGCCGCCCGCGTTGAGCTTGACGGACTCATCCGCTCGGGCAGCGTCCGCCTGAAGGACGCTGCCATCGAAAAGCTCAGCCGCGAAAGTCGTTTCGATCTTGCGTACAACGCGGTGCATGCTCTCGCGCTGGCCGCGCTTCGCTGGCATGGCTTCCGCTCCGAGAACCGCTACACCGTGTTCCTGTGCCTGGAGCATACGATCGGATTGCCACCACACGAGTGGCGCGTCCTCGACCACGCGCACCGCAAGCGCAATCTCGCGGAATACGAAGGCGAGATCGAAATCGATGATGCATTGGTCGATGCGCTCATTCGCGTCGCGAATGACGTCCGCTCGCGCGTGATCGCCCTCGTGGAAAATCGCGGCTAAGGACTCAGTGCCCGACTAGTTGGACTTCTGCCGGAACGCGTCACCGAGCAACGCGCTGTCGAAGCCCGCGCCGGCGTTGCCCATCGTCGCGAATCGAAACAACGCGGCGGAATACACGCCCTGCAGCGCGGCCTGTATCAAGGCCAGCAGGATGAATGCGGCGATGAACATCGCGCCTGTCGTGATCGCCAGAAGGCCACTCTGAATGTTGACCAGGCCCACGACCGTCGCGAAGCCGAGCGCGATCAGTGCGAAATACGCCAGGCCGAAAACCAGCCCCATGCCGGCATTTCCGATGATGCTTTCACCCCAGGTTTTCTTCAGCAATGAGGCGCTTTCCTTGACCGCATCGACCGGGCCGATGTCGCGTGTGACGAGCAGCGGCACGACGAGGAAAGTTGCCAGCGTGAACGCGACACCCAGGAGCCCGGTCACCCATCTACCGACCACGCCCAATCGCTCCTCGATCATGCGCAGCACGATTCCTACCGTCGCTGCGATGGCGGCGTAACCCAGGATCGCGCCCAGCTTCGAGTTCGCGATGCGCAGGCCGTCCGACACCGTCGGATCTCCGCCCTCGAGGCGGATCATCGCGGCGCCGACCAGCGCGGCGTTGAAATAGAAGATCACGAAATTCTGTGAGAGATAGAACGCGAAACCCACCACGACGTGCAGCGGCTGAAGCTCGCCGTTGTCGTGCAATTGCGCGAAGGCGCCGGTTGCGACCAGTGGCAGGATGAAGCTCAGGGCTACGACAATAGCGGCGAGGCTCGACAGCAGAGGGAACACCAGCAGTTCCTTGTCCTGCCGCAGCACGGCGCTGCTCGCCTTGATGAGCTCCCAGCTACGCGAGAATTTGTCGAGCATGGGCCCCTCCCAGGTACCGCATATGTTGGCAATGAGTATCGAAGAATTCGGCGCGGTAAGCAAACCCGTGAGGACATCTCTTGTATATCGAACTACTCAGTAGCCGGATTCCGGAATCGGAGTAGTAGTTCAGTCCGAAAAGCTCATTGATTCATTCGCAAGTGAGTCATTTCCAATCCTCGCGACACATACCTTGAGAGCGCGCCCGGGGAGGGATGCGCCCGGGAGGAGAATTTGAAAAATCAGTCAGTCGCCGTTCGCCTTTTCGTTCTGATTTTCTTGTGCATCATGTCGACGATGTACAGTGCACCCGCGCAAGCCGCGGATCCCGAGTGCTCGGCGACTTATGATGCGGGCAAGCGATATTGCATTCCTCCGATTGTCACGGAGTGGCAGTGGACGGCCACTTTTGGGGTCTACAAGTGGGGACCCTTTGCTACCGAGGCTGAGGCGGTGAGCGCTGGAATAGCAGGTCGCAAAGCTATCTACACAGCTGCGCCCAGCACGGGGTGTGACTTGGTGTATGCAAATACGGCAAGAGATATAACGGTCGGATACGACGCCGGCTTCGACGTGACTCGTAGTCACGGAGTCAGGGGCGACTTCACGGGCTATTCGGATGAAAATCCGCCGTGTTCTCGAACTACCACCCTCAGCGCTCTCGATCTCGTCCAACGGCGGAAGGTGAGATGTCCCGCACGGCCACCGGGAGAATATCAATTCGGCCTCTTTGCCGACCTGAACAACTCGGCGAACACCGTTTGCGCGATCCCTTGGACGAGAGCACGCAAGACTCCTTGCGACAGCTGCCAGCCGACAAAAGGCAATCCGGGAGAGGTTTTCACTGGAGTCAAGACCGAATCGAAGACTGACTACGCGGCAGGAGGATCGTCTCCTCTTCGATTTCAGCGCTTTTATCGTTCCGATGCTGCACGCAGCAACGTGTTGTACAGCACCTTTGCGGTGGATTCATTGCAGCCGCTCGGTATCGGCTGGAGCGCCATGTACTTTCAACGGATAACGTTGAATTCATCGGGTGCGAACCCGACTGCCATTGTGTTGCGGCCGGATGGCACTGAGATCCTCTTTCGGTTCGACGGATCGGCATTCTTGCCGGACGACGACATATCCATGCGCCTCATCAAACTCGTCGACGGTGGAGGCGCCCACACAGGATGGGAGCTCAAGGACCGAGGCGATAACGTCGAGACCTACGATGCAGCGGGCCGACTCCTCACGATTCGCGATCGAAGCGGGCTGACGCATACCGTCTCCTATTCCAGCGCGGCATTTCGGTCGCCGTCGAATGTGCAAGATGATTTCGGCCATACGCTCGCGTTCTCATACGACTCCAACTTGCCGTATCCGCGCGTTAGCACGATGACGTTGCCCGATAGCACGCAGGTCACGTACGCATACGACGCAAAGGGTAACCTGACGACGGTCACCACTGCCGACGCGACGGTGCTGACGTATCACTACGAGCTAGATACGTCCGGGGGTCAGCAGCAGAGTCTGCTGACCGGCGTGACCACCGAAAACTCCATTCGATACTCGACATTCACGTACAGCGGCTTTCAGATCGCGTCGTCGGAGCATGCTGGTGGTGTCGGGCGCTACACTTTCAATTTTTCGCAGCTGATGTCTTCGGGACGGACTACCGTCACCGATCCACTGAACGTTTCGCGGCAATACGTCAGCGCAGTCGTTGCAGGCACTCGACGCCTCACTTCCGCGCCCTCTACTTGCGCTGGCTGTTCGGAACCGAAGTCCCAAACCTTCGACACCGACGGCAATGTCACCGCGCGCCGTGATTTCAACAACAACCTGACCTGTTATGCATACGACACCGCGCGCAACCTGGAGACTGTGCGGGTCGAAGGTTTCGCGTCGAGTGTTGCGAGCTGCCCCGCGAACCTCGCGACTTACACCCCGGCTTCAGGCGCACGCGAACGCAAGATAGAGACAGGCTGGCACTCCACGATTCGTGTACCGACGTCAATCACCGAAACCAATCGCACTACGTCATTCACGCACGATGGAAATGGCAACATCCTCACCCGCACGGTGACGGACACTGCCGCATCGCCGAATGTCTCGCGCACCTGGACATACACGTACAACTCGTACGGTCAGGTGCTCACCGAAGACGGTCCGCGTACCGACGTGAGCGACGTAACGACGTACACGTACTACACCTGCACGAGCGGCTTTCAGTGCGGCCAGCTTTACACGGTCACCAACGCGCTCAGCCACACAACGACGTACAACTCGTGCAACGCGCACGGCCAGCCCACGCAGATCACGGATGCGAACGGGCTCGTCACGAGCCTTGCGTACGATGCGCGTCAGCGCATGACGGATCGCTGTGTCGGCGGCACTTTGCCGTCCTGCGCGGGCGGCGAGCTCACGCATCTCGACTATTGGCCGACGGGGCTGCTGAAGAAGGTCACGAGCCCAGATGGCAGCTACATCGAGTACACCTACGATGCGGCGCATCGCCTCACGCAGATCAACGACGGGGCGAACAACAAGGTTGTCTATACGCTCGATGCGACGGGAAACCGCACGGCGGAGAACACGTACGACCCGAGCAACGCGCTGCGCCGCACGCACTCGCGCGTGTTCAACACGTTGAACCAGCTCTGGAAGGATGTGAATGCGGCGGGCACGGCGGCGGTCACGACGACGTTCGGATATGACACCAACGGCAATCTAACGACGACGAACGCGCCGCTTTCGCGTAACAGCACGAGCCTGTACGACGAGATCAACCGTCTGAAGCAGATCACGGATCCGGCCTTCGGCGTCACGCAATTCGGCTACGACGCGAACGACAACCTGACCTCGGTCACTGACCCGCGTTCGCTCGTGACCAGCTACACGTACAGCGGCTTCGGGGACCTGAAGACGCAGACGAGTCCGGACACCGGCGTCACCACCAACACCTACGACTCCGGCGGCAACCTCGACACCTCCACCGACTCGCGCCGCGCGGTCACGGGCTACGCCTACGACGCCCTCAATCGCGTGGCCTCGGCGTCGTTCACGCTGGGCGGCGTCACGGATCAGACCCTCACCTACGCGTACGACACGGGCACTAACCAGTTGGGCCGGCTCACCAGCGCCTCGGATGCCGATCACTCGCTGTCCTGGACCTACGACTCGCATGGCCGCGTCACGGGCAAGGGCCAGACGGTGGGCGGCGTGACGCTGGCGACGGGCTACGGCTCCAACGCCGCCGGGCAGCTGGCGAGCACGCTGCTGCCCTCGGGTGCGACCGTCACGTATGGCTACAACGCGAACGGGCAGGTCACGAGCCTCACGCTCAATGGCTCGACCACGATCCTCTCCGGCATCACCTACGATCCGTTCGGTCCGGTCACGGGGTGGACGTGGGGCAATGGCACCACGGCCTCGCGGGGGTTCGATGCAGATGGGAAGGTGACGCAGGTCGACAACGCCAATGGCGTGAGTTTGAAGACCTATGCGTACGACGATGCGTTTCGGATCACGGGGATTGCCGATGCGCTCGATCCGGCGCTGTCGTGGACGTATGGTTATGACGCGCTTGATCGGCTCACGGCGGCGAACCGGACGGGGTTGACGCAGGGGTGGACGTACGATGCGAATGGCAACCGGCTCACTGAGACGGGGACGACGCCGAGTACGTATAGCAACTCCGGCAGCAGCAATCGGGTGAGTTCGATTGCGGGGTCGTTGCCGAGAAGTTATGGGTATGACGCGGCGGGGAATACGTTGGGGTACGCCAGCGCGACGTTTACGTACAACAATCGGGGGCGGATGGCCACGGCGGCCAATGGGGGCGTGACAGCAACGTACACCTACAACGCGCTCGGCCAGCGCGTCCGGCGCGCGACCTCAAGCGCCACGACGCTCTATGTTTACGATGAAGCCGGGCATCTGACGGGTGAGTACTCCGCCACCGGAAGTCTCATCCAGGAGACTGTGTGGTTAGGCGACACGCCGGTGGCGACACTGAGGCCGAATGGCTCGGGCGGCGTAGATATTTATTACGTCCATGCGGATCACCTGAACACCCCGCGGCTCGTGACCGATACGGTTAACGACGTTCGGTGGCGGTGGGAGTCGGATCCGTTTGGTACGAACTTGCCGGATCAGAACCCCGGAAGCCTCGGCGTGTTCGAATACAACCTCAGGTTCCCCGGGCAGCAGTTCGATGGGATCGTGGGGCTGCATTACAACTACTTCAGAGACTACGATCCGGCGGTCGGACGGTATGTGGAGCCTGACCCCGCCGGGCTGGTGGGAGGTATGAGCCTGTATTCATACGTCCTCCAAAGTCCTGTCAACTATTTTGATGCGAATGGCTTGCTCCCGCTTCAAGGATCAATTGACTGCTACTTCTTGAGAAAGGCAGTTGTTTCAGCCTGCAAAGTCTCAAAGCGTAGGTGCAATAGCGGAGATTTGTGCCCCGAGTTGCGACGCAAAGCATTCTTGTTCCTCACTTGCTACATCGCTCAGTTGGAATACACACGACGTTGCTTTCCAACCGACCCAACACATCAAGGCCGGCTTACTGCGGAACTTAACGGTGCGCAAGAGTGCGCCAGACTCCACAAAATACACTGCGCCGCGGGAAACTGCCTTCCATGACCAAACCAGAACGTGCACCGCAAGCATTGTTCGATGACGAATTCTGGAGAACTGCTATCAACCCCGCCGCGGCTTTTCGCGACGACGGGCAAGCTGAGTTCCGGAGGGGGCTGATAGATGGCAACGAAGATGACTTGGCATGGTCTCGCTTACTGATATATGACGTTTCCGATCAAGCAATCTGGCAGATCGTGGTGCGCTTGATTGAGCTCGCTTTAGGTATGCCGCGAGCGGAATTCGTTGAGTGTCTCGTATTGTTTCTTTCGAACGAACAATCACTTTCGAGGCTTCGGGCCACTCTTTCGTCGTTATCCGACGAACAGATTCTTGCGACATCACGTCACGCAGATGCGCTGTTTGCTGTTCTGCAGGATGCAGATGCCTACGAAGGAAAAGCCATCAACAGCTTTCGAGAACTTATGGTACAAGCGATCCAAGATCGCAGCCTCCATCAAGGTGACTAACTAGTCATTT
>JACZCZ010086431.1_pt1 | contig 12924 bp, 16 predicted proteins | sample 8641811 | NCBI WGS metagenome assembly JACZCZ01 (sample SAMN15324610, study PRJNA640507) | soil metagenome | isolation source: intercropping peanut in the first line | place: China: Luxin town, Laibin City, Guangxi Province | collected 2019-07-25 | depth 10cm m | reverse complement strand
TTACGGGGACATGGGTGAAGAGGGGCCTGCCCTTGACAAGACGTTCTCGGTCGGCGTGTACGTCAACGGCAAGCAGGGGGGACAAGGGGTAGGGCCCAGCAAACAGGCCGCCCAGCAGAAAGCCGCCGAGGCGGCGCTGGAGTTCTATAAGCAGGATTGACGGACTGCAGTTTGACAACAGGGGCGGTAATCTGTACAATGAAGCGATTGTCTTTACCAATCTTAAGATAGGTTTGAAAGAGAGTTTTTAAGAACACATGCTGACTATCCGTATGCAACGCACCGGCCGCAAGGGACATGCTATGTTCCGCATGGTGGTGCAGGATTCCCGCCAGGCTCCCACGAGCGGCAAAGTCGTGGCTTTGCTCGGCAGTTATGACCCGCATGCCAAGAACCTGACGATCAACAAGGAGAAGGCCGCCTTCTACCTGGAACACGGCGCCCAGCCGTCCGACCGCGCCGCCCGTCTGCTTAAGAACGACGGCGTCAAACTGCCCGGATGGGTGAAATTCTCGGCCGATCGCGAACGTATCGTACGCAACCCCGAAAAACGCCGCAGCACCGCTCCCGAACAGCCGGCCGAACCTGCTGAACCCGCTGAAACCCCCGCAGCAGAATCTGCCGAAGAGACCGCTGCGCCTGAGCCGCAAGCTGAAGCCGAAGCTCCGGCACCCGAAGCAGAAGAAACCGCAACGGATAATCCTGCCCCTGAAACTGAAACCGCCTCTGCTGAAGAGGCTTCCGAGTCCGAAGACGCCTGAGGTGCGAGATTTTTCACAACCTACCGCATGAGCGGTTTGCTATAATTTAGTCCATCAAGCATTAAACCTCAGGGAGTCTGTCACATGAGTGAAATTGACCAGCAATTTATAGAATATGTCGTAAAGTCATTGGTCGGTAAACCCGACGCCGTCACCATCAAACGCACCATCGTTGAGAAAGGCGTGCTGCTGGAGCTTACGGTCGATCCCGAAGATCTCGGCCGGGTCATCGGCAAACGCGGCGCTACGGCGCAGAGCCTGCGCACATTGCTCAGAGCGTTGGGCACCAAGAACGATGCTCGTTACAACCTGAAAATCGTCGACAACGGCGTGCCAGACGCGTCTAAGGAGTCGGCTGTTAGCGGCGGAAAACGGGCCGCCGAGACGGAAAGCGCTACCGAAGAAACCCGCGAGTCCGAAGAAGCACCTGCTGAAGAACAGGCTCCGTCCGAGGAAGAGCCGGCGCCCACGGCAGAAGAGCCCGCCGAAGTGGAAAACGAAGAAGATAACTCCGACCGCTTGGCCCGCACACGCCGGGAGCTGGCCGACCTCGACGACCTCGACGTCTAGACCGGGTTGCAAAATCGTTGCATGAATCGCAACGATTACTTGCCAGAAACTGAGGCTGTGCGTATACTAGCATCTGGTCAGTAAAGTGACTGGACATTCCAACCCAGATGGTGAAAGCTCAATGCGAGCCGTCGAAAGATGGGAGCTTTATGTGTCAGAACAACCCCGGTATCAAGGGGTTGTTTTGTTTCGGGGAGTGCAATACTTGTAAAATGTGCATATTTATGTTAAAATTAGTACGTTTCGTTGAGATCTTCGTGATTTCCGATGCACTTTGACAAGCAGATACGCACAAAGTGAGTTGCAAGCATAGGATTACAAAAAAGGTCCTGTATTCGCACCTCATTTTGTGTGTAAGGAAAACACACTTTCGCATCCGCGAAGACATATTGTCAAACGAGGAGAAAGCAGCGTCCGATGCCAAAGTCCAATCAGCTCATACCGGAGCCGGCCGTCAAGGAGACCCACATCGTCTACATCTCAGTGAGGATGGGCGAGCCAAGAGAGCTCCAAGAGACCGAATGGCAGGTCAAAAAGCGCGATCCCAAGAAGCACAAGAAAGCGGACAAATTCCTGAGATTCCCGGAACTTGCTCGCGAGTTCTACTACTACAACGTCTACGTCACCAAGCTGAAAGTCGGCAACCAGACCATCGAACTCAGAAGCGACAAAGTCAATAAAAGCAAAAAGTACACCGCAAAAAGGTACTAGTTAGACCTTGTCGGACGAAAGGGCGCAGCAACTGTCAGCATTCGTTGCTGCGCCCCCGTCCTTTCCTATTGCTTCCCACCTTTCTACCTCTTACTTCCTTATATCTGCTTGTCATCTTCACTTTACGAATGTGTATTCGTACTGATGAGTCCGAAAGGACGAAAGTGAAAACTGCTACACTGAATAAGATGAAAATCCAGATCATAACCCTGTTTCCGGAGATGTTCGAAGGCGTGCTTGGCAACAGCATGCTCTGGAAAGCCCAAGATCGCGGCAAGGCATCGTATGATTTTATCAATCTGCGCGAGTACGGGCTGGGGCCGAGGAAACAGGTCGACGACACGCCGTATGGCGGCGGCGACGGCATGTTGCTGATGATCCAGCCGCTGACGGCCGCCATCGAACACGCCAAACGGCAGGATCCGGAAGCGCGGGTCATACTGCCGACCCCGCGCGGCAAAGCCTACCGGCAATCGGATGCCAAGCGCCTCGCCGCGGATAGTAAAGGCCTGATCATCGTCTGTCCGCGCTATGAAGGTTATGACGAGCGCATAACGCAGTGGGTAGACGAAAGCTTATGCATCGGTAATTATGTGCTGACCGGCGGCGAATTGCCGGCCATGGTCATCATCGATTCGGTGGTGCGCCTGCTGCCCGGCGTGCTCGGAGGTGAGAAATCGGCCGAGATCGAATCATTTCAGCATGATGACGAAAACATCGAATTCCCGCAATATACGCGGCCTGAGGATTTCCAGGGCATGAAGGTTCCTGAAGTGTTATTGAGCGGCAACCATGCGCAGATCGAGGCCTGGCGCCAGGCTAACAGCCGCCGCCCTGAAGAAGGCTAGAGGCCTCCGAGGTCGCTCTCGGCCTGTTCGCGGGTAGAGTTGCTCAAGTGGGTTTCCGGAAGGAAGAACGACACGATGAGTGCCGCGATAGCGAACGGGATACCGATCAGAAAGACGTCGCGGAACGACTGGGCGAAGGCGGTCAGTATCACCTGGACCTGTTCGGGCGGCAACGCTTGCAGATGCGCCGCGCTGCTGCTCAGGCTTTTGGCGGCCTGGTCGCCTGCGCTGCCCGGCAGGGCATGCTGCAGGTGGGCCGCAAGACGGTTCGTAAGGATGGCACCGAACATGGCTGCGCCGAGCGAGCTGCCGATGCTGCGGAAAAAGGTGACGGAAGACGTGGCAGTACCGAGATCCGTGCGATCGACGCCGTTCTGCACGGCTAGCGTCAGCACTGGCATGACCATACCGACGCCCAGGCCCAGCACGACCATCCATAGGCCGATTTCAAGCCGGCTGCTGGTAGCGGTGATATGGCTGAACAGCCAGAAGCTGAAGATGAGCAGGGTGGTACCGATGATAGGGAACATACGGTAGCGTCCCAATTTTGAAATCAGCCGGCCTGAAGTCAGCGAACCGCCGAGCACACCCAGCACCAACGGGAACAGCATGAGGCCGGATTTCGTGGCCGAGTCGCCGCGGACGATCTGCTGGTATTCAGGCAGGAAGATAAGCGCTCCGAACATGACCACGCCTACCAGCGCGCTCAGGATGACTGAGACCCGGAAAATCTTGTTCTTGAATAATCGCAGCGGCAGGATCGGCTCCTCGGCCCGGGATTCGCGCCAGATGAACAGCAGGATACCGACGGCGCTGGTAATGAAGAGGCCGATGATCTCCGCGGACCCCCATGGGTAGTCCACGCCGCCCCATACGGTAGCCAGCAGCAGGCTGACGACGCTTACTGCGAGCAGTGCGGCGCCAGGATAGTCCACCCGGTGTTCAGTCCGGCGTACCGGCAGATGCAGCCGTGCCGCTACCACTGACAACGCGACGATGCCGATGGGCAGGTTGACATAGAATACCCACCGCCAGCTCAGATGGTCGGTGAAAAGTCCGCCCAACAAAGGTCCCAGGACGCTCGCTATGGCGAAGACGCCGCCGAAATACCCCTGGTAGCGCCCGCGTTGGCGGGGCGGTACGACGTCGCCGATGATGGTGAGCACCAATGTCATGAGGCCGCCTGCCCCGATACCCTGCAGGCCACGGAAAAAGATAAGTTGGGTCATGTTCTGGCTCAGTCCGCAGAGCGCGGAACCGATCAGGAAGATGACGATCGCGCTTTGGAAGATTTTCTTGCGGCCGTACATATCGCTGATCTTGCCGTATAACGGCGTGGCTACGGCGCTCGTCAATAAGTAGGCCGTAGCGACCCATGAATATTTGCTCAGGCCATGCAGGTCGTTCGCTATCTGGGGCAGCGCGGTCGATACGATGGTCTGGTCGAGAGCTGCCAGCAGCATGGCGAGCATGAGCGCACCCATGATGACCATGATCTGGCTGTGGCTCAGTTCGCCTTCATGGTGTTTAGGTAATGTTTGTGTGGCTCCGGACATTATTCTCCTTCCCTTTTTGATGTCTCTGTATCCGTCAAAAGCGCTATGTCCCGGCTGAAACGATCGAACAGTTCTATGAAATGGCGCCGGTCTTCGGGCTTCCAGCCCTTCATCGCCTCGGTAAGCAGGTGGTGCTGGGCTTTGCGCAATCTGTCGGCAGCCTTGCGGCCCAGAGGAGTAAGCCGCAGATCAACCGCCCGGCGGTCACGCGGGTCTGGTATGCGGCGTATGTGGCCGGTCCGTTCCAGCTCCTGGGTCTTGCGTGTTATGTAGGGCGGTTCGATACCCAGATGGAATGCCAGGTCCTGGACGCGCCACCCGGCGGACTTATCATCCAACAGGGTTTGCAGGATGATCGCGGAAGGGCGGTCGAAACTGACGTTGGCGCGCGAGCGGACAACGGCCCAGCGCTGCGGCCGCTTCATGGTCTGGATGAACAGACGCATCGCGTCTTCAAGGGATGCGATATCCCGGTCTAAAGAATCCATACCCCTAGTATAAATGATTACTTAAGTTAAGTAAATAGTTTTTGTGATAATTCAGAAACCGAGAATGCGCGTGACCGGAGCGGCGACCTGGATCAAAGCATCCTTGGGGATGCTGGCCGGGGTCGAGGGTTGCACGCCGCTTCCCTTGACGGCGTTCGGTTGCGAAGAGCCGGTGCCGCCTGAGCTAGGCGTGGAACCGCCGGCAGCGGCAGGCTGGGGGTTCTGTGGAGACGGTGTGCCGCTATCAACAGGTACCGGTTCCAGGGTCTGCTTTGGCTCCAAAGAGGAAGACAAGCCGGCTGAAGTATCGGCGGCTGCGGATTGTTTAGCTGCCGAGGCCTGTTGGTTTTTCTGGGGCCGGCCGGTCATTGATAAGGTGAAACAGAAGAGGGTGATAACGATGAGAGGAGGGAGCACCAGCCCGGTGTGGGCGATCGTCGTCTTTTCAGGTGAGCCGAAGAAGTTTCGAATAGCCAACCTCCACGTGTTTGATGTAATAATTGTAAGAGTATAGCACGTAGTCGACAACAAGCTGTAAATATTCTCACAAGCGGTATGCCGGCAGTCTCACGCTTGGACGTGTGCGGATGGCACAGGCGTATCGACAGCCAGACGGTAACCGAGTCCATGCACCGTCTGGATAAGGGGGCGGTCAAAAGGCCGGTCGAGCTTATCACGCAAATATTTAATATGGACGTCGATCGTGTTCGTCCATGGCTCCTCGCTTCCCTGCCACGCATATTTTATGAGGGTCGCACGCGTGACGACGTTCCCGGCATGCTCCATCAGGCATTCCAGCAAGGAGAATTCTTTACGCCTCAAGGCGACCGACATGCCGTCGCGCGTGACGGTACGCATGTGCCGGTCCAGGATGAGGCTGCCGGCTTCAAGCGTGCGGGGCAATGGCTTGCGGTCGGGGAGGGCGCGCCGGAGAGCCCGCAGCCGCGCCTTCAGCTCCCCCAGGCTGAACGGCTTGGTCAGATAATCATTGGCGCCGGCATCCAGCAGATTTATCTTGGTCAGCACCTGGACTACTCCGCTGAGTACCAGGATGGGTGTTTCGGCGTCCTGATCCCGGAGTTGCTGGCATACCGCCAACCCTGTCATATCCGGAAGTTTCAGATCGAGCACGATGGCGCAGTACTGGTCGTTGCCTGCCTTGAACAGCGCCTGCGTACCGTTATGAGCGATGTGTACCTCATAAGTATCATGCAGGGCCAAAGCAATGGCTTTCGCCAGACTGCTGTCATCATCCACCACTAAAAGCTTCGGAAGCGCGGACATGAGAAGTATTATCGCTGACAGATATTAAAAAACTCTTAAACGGACTGTTTTTGCGATGGTACAATATTGCGCTATTTTTCGCAATCCCTCACTTGGTTGAGAAACGCGTCTCTACTTCCGGCCAGTTGACCACGTGCCACCAGGCTTTGACATAGTCGCCCCGATTGTAGGTGTAGTCGAGGTAGTAGGCGTGCTCCCAGACATCGAGACCGAGCAAAGGCGCAGGTTCTCCCACGTTCAGCGGCGAATCCTGGTTCGGGGTGGTGGCTATGGAAAGGTCGGGTTGCAGCCAGGCCCAGCCGCTACCGAAGATGCCAAGCGCCGCTTGTGCGAACTCGTCCATGAAGCCCTGGTAGCTGCCATATTTGGCTTTGATCGCTTCGGCCAGCTTGCCTGACGGTTCGCCGCCGCCGTCCGGCGACATCCACTTCCAGAAGTTGGTGTGGTTATAGTGGCCGCCGCCATGGTTGCGGACCGCAGTCCTGATGTCTTCGGGGAGGGCGTCCAGGTCGCTGATGAGTTCTTCGATGCTCTTTTTCTGGAAGTCCGGTGCCTTTTCGAGCGCGGCATTGAGCTTGTCGACGTATGTCTGATGGTGTTTGCTGTGATGCAGCTCCATGATGTCTTTACTGATGTACTTACCGAACGCATCGTAGTTATAATCCAGATCCGGCAGAGTGAACATAGGGTGACCCTCGTTTACATGTCTTCTCCAGTATATAACGCTGCGGCGTGCGGACTGTTAGATTGCGTACTTGATGAGTTCCGGCCACATCGCGCGCGCCTCGTCCTCGCCGATGATACGGGCTAACGCCCGCATATCGCGGATGATGATCCGATGCCGGTCGTCGTAGGCGATGATACCTTTCCGCTGGAGGCGGCTGAGCGTACGGCCGAAGGTCTCGCGCGTGGTGTTGATGGAGTGTGCGAGATCGGTGTGCGTGATGGCGGCATCGATCAGCACGCCTTCTCCGGTTTTGATGCCGAAACGGTTAGCCAGCGATAGCAGGCGGTAGGCGCTGCGTTCCCGCACATCGGAATACAGGAGGTTATCGATCCGTCCGGTATAGAGATGATAGCGTTCGATCAGCTCGTCGAGCAGTTCCCGCATGGTATCGGGATGGGAATAGACGAAATCGCGGAAGGTTTCACGCGGGATAAGCCAGATGCTCGTAGGGCATAGCGCTTCGTAATACAGGCTGCGGATACTGTCGCGGAAGGCCCAGATGAGGGGGAAGTAGTCCCCCGGCCCGAAGATGTGGTGGACATGTTCGTTCTGCCGCTTGGAAAGCGAGTAGATTTTGACGACGCCTTCATCTATAAGATACACGCCGCGGGGGGTTTCCTTGGCGTGCAGGATGGTCTCGTTTTTTTGATACTTGATATGCCAGCCGCTGTGGAACAGGGCCCGGAGTTTCGCCGATTGTACGCCGTGGTGCATGGTCCTCTCCCTCGGTGCCCAGCACTGTCAGTATATACCGCTCAGATGTCTGCGGCCAACCTTGAGGAGAGGCGGCTAAGGCGCGCCAGCAACGCCTCGTCCGCCGCCCGTGCAGCGTCCGGCCAGGCCACGGCCGGACTGTATACCTCCAGGATGCCGGCGTAAGGGGTCCGTTCCGCGCCGGCTGAGACAGCCAGGTCGACGACGGTTATCTGGCCGGAACTGCCGAAGCGGCGCGCCAATTCCGGCGGCGCGTCCAGGCGGTATGTCGCTTTCGGTTCGCGGTGGAACGGTATCCCCTGCCCGCGGAACGCTTTTCCCATCGACATGCCTTTCAGCACGGCGGTGTGTGCCCGGCCGAAGCACCGGACGCCCTCTTGGCTGAACGTCACGAATGACACTTCCAGCGTCTTGCCGGTCCCGACAGCTTTGGTGGTGATGATGCGCCGGAGGTCATCCTGCGCCAGGATTGTCAGCTCGGTCGGTCCGAACTGGCGTTCCAATATGTCGCTCGAAAGCCGGCCCGCCATCTTAGAGGAAATGTTTGAAGCCTTCATACAATGCGGTTCCGGCGACCAGTTCCAACGCGATACCGCTACACCCGATGAGAATGCCGGCGAGCAGTATAAGGCTGTCTTCCAGCAGCAGTGAGAGGGAAATGACTACCACCCCGAGCGCAGGCAGCGTATCCAGCCCGGAAAACGGCGGCGCGATGAAGGCGGCGACCGTGAAGACCAGCACGATCAGACCGATGAACGAAGGGACGGGGTTGCGTACCAGCAGGCGGTTCCAGCGTTGCTTGGAGAACCGTTCGATCCAGGCGATGAATCCCATCAGGCGTTTGGCAGCCGCGCCGTTCAGCAGTTTCCCCACATCGATCTTCTGCCATCGTTCAGGCAGCCAGACGGTCTTGCGGCCGGCGATGAGCTCCAAGCAGACGAGCATGGTGATGATCTCGGTCAGATGGGTAAGGCCGCCGGTCGGCAGGGGCAGGGCCGGTAACGCCATGAGCAGCAGGAATACGATGGCGAACGACTTCTCGCCGAACACCGCGTTCAGCGAACCCAAGGTCTTCTTGCCTTTGGAGCGGAGCCAATCGTCCAACACCTCGCTGAATAAGCGCTGCTTCATCCATCCATAGTAGCCTAGTCTCCGGTGAATTAGTAGGTATACTGGAGGGGTGAAGAGAGCGCATGCCGATGAGTTGCCGGTGACTTTTTCCGGAGTGGTGGCACGTTACAAAGGCGACGGACGCCGGCTGGGTTATCCGACCGCCAATATCTCCACCCATACCGCCGTCAAGGACGGCGTATATTTCGGCTTTGCCGATCTCGATGGTTTTTCCCGGCATCCCAGCCTGATTTTCATCGGCACGCCCACGACCATGGGCGACCTCCGCCGGCGCATAGAAGTACACCTGTTGGATATACCGGACAAAGATTATTATGATTTACCGCTTGAAGTGACGGCGGAGCATCGGCACCGCGCCAACCATACCTTCCATAACGTGACCGAGCTCGTCGAGTTCATGCATGCCGACGAAGCGGCTGCCAGAGAATGGTTCGCCGCCCGCCCCTAAGGTTTGGAAACGTAGGCGTTGCCTTCCAAGTAGAACCGCCACGGCACATCCTTGCCTTGGCTGATGCCGATACGGGTCGTCTGGACGATCCGTTCCGAAGGGCGCACATGCGGGACAAGGAGCTTGAGCGGCGCCCCGCTTAGATCGTGGCCGTTCAGTGTCCGGTCTATGCCAAGCGCCTGGCACAATTTGGCCGGACCGTTCGTGAGTTCATGTCCGCTCCGTCCGTGCCGAAGTTCTTGCATGGCCTCCTGTCCGGTCAGAGGTTCAAGCGCCCGTACCAGTACCGCCGCACCGTGGCCTTCGTAACCGGTGACGATGTTGCAACAGTAGTGCATGCCGTAGGTGAAATACACGTACAGATGCCCGGCAGGACCGAACATGACATCGGTGCGGGGCGTTCTGCCCCGGTAACTGTGGCTGGCGGCATCCGTCTGGTCGTAGGCCTCGGTCTCGACGATCCGACCGCGCACGACGGTGCCGTCCGGAAGCACCCGCTCCAATATGCAACCGATCAGCAGTGGCGCGGCTTCGCTGGCGGGCCGGTTTAGAAATCCGAAAGCGTCAGGCACGGCGGAAAGCTTCCGGGATAGCTTCGATGACGTCGGTAGCGGTCATGCCCGGCTGGGTCTTGGCGGCGGCAGCGATATCCCCGGCGAGACCGTGCAGATATACTCCGGCCTCGGCGGCTTCAGACGGCTTGATATGCTGCGCTATCATGCCGGCGATGATACCTGAAAGCACGTCGCCGGTCCCTGCCGTGGCTAGGCCGGGATTACCGGTCGTATTCTCGTAACAGGCGCCGTCCGGATGCGCCACATATGTCGGTTCGCCTTTCAGGACCAAAATGGCGCGATGTTCCTGGGCGAAGCCGATGGCCAGCGGTTTCAGGTCGGCGCGTTCAGACGGCAACTCACGGCCGGTCAGGGTCCGGAATTCACCGGTATGGGGAGTTAAAATGACATCCCCGGCATCGTCTAATAAGCCGAGCCGACCGGATAAGGCTCCCAGCCCGCCTCCGTCGATGACGGTCGGCAGACCAGAAATTTGAAGGAGCTTGCCTAAGAGATCCGCCGCCACGGCATCGGGCGTAAGACCGGGTCCGAAGACCAGGACTGATACCTTCCGCCGGACGATGAAGTCCTGGATGGTGGCGGCAGCTTCGTCCACCCCGCCGGGAAGACGCAGCGTCATGACCTCTTCGACGCGGCGCTCCAGCTTATCGGTCACATCTCCCGCCGAAGCGATAGTGACCAGTCCGGCGCCGGTCCGTAAAGCGGCCTCGGCGCTTAATAACGGCGCACCGACCATGCCGGGCGAACCGCCTACGACCAGTACGTGGCCGTATTGGTACTTATGGCTGTCGGCGGGGCGCTTGAGGAGCGTGGAAAATACCGTATCAAACATATGCCCAGCATATCAGATGCCACCTGGGCTGCGGCTGAGGCTTACTTGGCGTACGGATAGTAACGTACAGACTGCACCTTCATGCTGGCTGGCAGGGCCGAGCTGTCGACCCCGTCCACCGGGAAGTGCTGCCTGTCGGTGCCGCCCCATGTCCCGCCCAACGCCACGTTCATGATCAGGTAATACGGCTGGTCGTACGGCCAAGTGCGGTAGTCCTCTCCGGGCCGCTTCTCCATCGAGAAGTACGGTACGCCGTCAAGGGTGAAGGTAAGACTGGTCGGAGTCCAGTTAAGACCGTAATCATGGAACTGGGTGTCGTTCCCCGGCACCTTTATGACGCCGTAGTAACCGGCGCGGCCGTCGTTAGGGTAGCCGAGAGAGTGAGCGATGCCATAAATCGTGTTCGGTTCAGTCCCGATTGCTTCCGCCATGTCGATCTCCCCGTCGACCAGGTTGCGGCTAGGGTTGCCGGGCGGCTGAAGGTGGAAGTAGCGGTTGTTCGCAGGCAACATCCAGATCGCCGGCCAGGTGCCGGTGCCTTTAGGTATCGTGGCGCGAACCACGAGCTTGCCGTACATGAAGCTTTTCTTATGCTGAGTGTTGATACGGGCGGACGTATACCGGTAACCTTGCCGGGGATCGTTACGTGCTGTCAGCACGAGGGTGCCGTTCTCTATCCGCACGTTGGACGTATCAGAGGTGTAATATTGCGCCTCCTGGTTGGCTTCCGGCTTTCCTACGTAGGTATTGAATACCTGCGTACCGAGCGGCCCGTCAGGCAGGTGTTTGAAATCAAGGCTGAAGCTGGGACAATCTGCGAACGGCATACCGACTTTCGGCGTCTCCTGCTGTTCGCAGGCCGTCACCGGCAATCCGGCGCGTGCACGTTGGTGCTTAGCGGCCCGTTCCGTCTGGGCTGTGAACGTATCCCGGGCGATCGAGGCGATCAGCGGCGTGGTGCTTGAACTGGTCAACGCCTGTCCCTGCGGTGTAGGGCGGGCGATGACCGCCGCGGTCATCATAAACGGCAGTATCGTCAGAGCGGCAACCGCAGATAACGACCTGGCAACTTGGAGATACCCGGCAACGGAGCGCAGCGTTTCCTGCGGCCGCAGACGGTACATTTTCCAGTCAAGAAGCAGGCTCCTCCCTGGAGATGATTGACTAATCATACTAAATATAATATAATTATCATCAATATAAGTCAAATGTTTTTGACGTATTTGCAACAAACATGCAATAACTATTGACTAACGAGGGTGTTTGTAGGTATAATAGGCGAAAAGCAACGGGTGGACGAGGATGAGAGCACGCCTTGAACCGTATCAAACAGTCCCTGAATCTTATCTGCGCCTTAGTGATTCTGGCCGGTATCGCCGTACCGACGTTCAGCGCTCCGGCAGCAGCTGACAGCCCTAACCTCATTGCCAACCCATCGGTCGAGAGCGTAGATCCTTCCAACAGTAGCCTGCCGCAGTCGTGGGCGAAGGATAGCTGGGGTACCAATACGCCGACATACAGTTACCTCAACACCGGCGGCCATTCGGGTAGCCGCAGCGTACAGGTCAAACTCAGCCAGTACACCTCCGGCGACGCCAAATGGTACTTCGCACCGGTCAACGTATCTGGTAACACGCAGTACAGCTTCGAAGATTATTACACCGCTACCGTCGCTACCGACGTCGTGGCCCAGTACGACGACGGCAACGGCAATTATACCTATGAAGACCTTGGCGCCGCAGCTAGTGCCACCGCGTGGCATCAGTACTCCGCCAGCTTCACGACGCCCTCAAACACCAAGTCCGTCACCATCTTCCATGTGATCAATAAGATCGGTACGTTGACGATCGACGACGCCTCGCTGAAGCAGGTCGTCACCACCCCTCCGGTCGCTGGCTCCAACTTGGTGCCGAACGCCTCGGTTGAGACCGCCAACGGCAGCGCCCCTCAGTCGTGGACCAAGGATAACTGGGGCACCAACACGCCTGCTTACAGCTACCTGACCACGGGCCATACCGGCGGCCGCAGCGTACAGGTCAAACTCAGTAAGTACACCTCCGGCGGCGCCAAGTGGTACTTCAAGCCGATAGCTGTCAGCGGCGCCACCCAATATAAGTTCTCGGACTATTACAAGGCGACCGTGGATACGGACATCGTCGCGGAGCTCAATGACGGCAACGGCAACTATACGTATGAATATCTTGGCACCGCGCCCAAATCCTCGACTACCTGGCAGCAGTTCTCCGCCAGCTTCACGACGCCCGCCAACACCAAGTCCC
>JACZCZ010238674.1_pt1 | contig 12933 bp, 12 predicted proteins | sample 8641811 | NCBI WGS metagenome assembly JACZCZ01 (sample SAMN15324610, study PRJNA640507) | soil metagenome | isolation source: intercropping peanut in the first line | place: China: Luxin town, Laibin City, Guangxi Province | collected 2019-07-25 | depth 10cm m | reverse complement strand
GATCGCGGCCAAGCGCGCCTGAGCGGTTCCGAGCTCCGAGCTAAATCCGGCGTCCGACGTGCCCAAGTCTTCGGGTCCCGGCGGCTGGCGCTCGTTCACGAGGTCGTTCATCGGCTGATTCTTCAGAGGTGAGCGGCGGCTACCGTAGTCGGATGGGCCCAACGTCGACATGGGCGCCGCGCGGCAACGAACGGCCGAACCTCGCCCGCGGTGTGCGAGAGGCGAGGCTTAGTGACTTTGTGCGGTTTAGTTTTGATCTGCAAATCCCCAGAGCGGCGTCGGCCGCCCGTCGTACCGCGATGCAAGAAACGCGCCCTGGTCGGCAACTCGAAGGCCTGCTCGCCCCGCGCTGGCGAAAAAAAAGCGCCGAGCGTCCAGCCGACGCCCGGCGCTCGTTGGTCGAGCTTTAGTGGCGGATCTGAGTCGAGATGTCGTCGAGCTCTTCTTGTTGACAGGCGCCGCGCTCGACGCCGAGTTGTTGCGGGTTCCCGGGCACGGGGCCGTTCGCGCCGCCGATGTCGACTCTCGTCATCAGCATGGGCTTCTGCACCCACGGCTGGATCAACACCTGCGGGTCTTCGATCGTCACTTCGTAGAGGACCTGATCGCCCTTCGCCGTGAAGCGCTCGAACACCTTCATGTCTTCGGAGTGGAAGAAGCCGCCGCGCGCGAGCCAGGTCTCGGGTGTGAATCCGACCGACTCGATCACGAGCGTATCGCCTTCCCAGTGACCTACGGAGTGGCCCGTGAACTTGGTCTGCAGGATGGCCCGCTCGTCGAAGGGACGGCCGTCCGTCGGGATGATGCGGAAGTCCGAATAGCCGCCGCCGCCGTCACCGCCGCGCCCGTAAATCAGGGTGATGTCGTTGGCGGTCTGGAAGATGCGCCCCGGCGGCCCCTGGCGCGGAATGCCCATCGGCAGACACGTCATGATGGGGTCTTCGCGGTTCGTCCACATGTCGAGATAGACGACTTTGTCCCAGTGCTCCGGCTTGTACAGCGGCCGGCTCGGTCCGAAGCGCGAGGCCGCCTCGAACTCGAAGTCGAGCGTCTGGTTCCACGCCGGGCTGCAGCCGTCGAGCTGGGTGGGCGCACAGCGGCGGTTGCCGTAGCGCCAGATGAAGAACTTATTGCCGTCGGTTCGGTAGGGGCCCGTGAGGTCGGGCACGCCGTTGTCGAGGCGCGGCGTCGGTGCCGTCGACGTGAGCGTCACGGGCTGCTGATCGCTGCCATACAGCGGCAGCGGCCGCGTGGGACCGATGCTCGGCGGCACGGGCACGACGACGTAAACGCTGCCCGTCTCGATGACCTTCGTCGTGAGGTCGCGCACGACCTGGCCGTTCTTGCGCTCGATCATGCGGCCAGGGAAGTAGGTTTCGATGCGGTTCAGCTCGTTGTTGTAGTCGTCGTAATCGCTGTACGTGAACTCGTAGCGGTTGCGGCCCTGCGTCACGACGACGGACGAGGCCATGAAGCGCTCGTCGAGTCGGGCGACGGCCGTTGCGTCGCGCACGCCGGGAATCGGGAACGTCACGACCGGCGTGTTGCCTTCCCAGGTCACCGACGTGTTGCCGATCCTCGCGGTGCCCTCCTGCAGCAGGCCGCCGGGATTACGGAACACCTTGAGCGGATCGATGCCGGCGCCCGCCAAGGCGGCTTTCGGCGCGCCTTGCGGGCTAGCCCAGAGGCGAATCAGCCGCTCGTCGACGCTCTCGCGCATCGGCTTGACGGTGCCTTCGCCTGCCACGAGACCCGCGCCGGGGCGGTCCTCGTCCCAGGCGTACTCGCCGCTGACGACCTCGATGTTGGAGTACTCGCGGCCGTTCGGCAGCGTGCAGCTGATCTGCGTGCGGCTGCCGGAGAATTGGTACGCGTTGCCGATGCGGTAGCCCGACGTGCCGAGCTCTCCCTCGCGCGCCGGCTCGTACGGCTTGATCGCACACGGCTGGCCGTTGACTTGGATCGTGCCTTCGCCGCGATACTCGAGCGTCACGACAAGCTCGTGCTCCTCGATGCCGCGCAACATGCCCATGTGCCACGGCCAGTTGAACAGCACGGATTTCAGGTCGCGCGCGCCTTCCGCCGGCGTGTACGGAGGCGGCTGGTTGCCACCGGGCTGCGCGTTCGCCGCCAACGAAATGACCGACGCGAGGCCGGTAGCCAGCGCGAGAGTCGCGCCTCTGCTCAAAGCCATGGTAGTTCCCCCTATCACTGACCGAAGACGGTATTCTCTGCCGCCGAGACTACCACCGCGGGTCGTTTTGCCCCAACTGCGGCGGCGGGCGAGCCAAGAAAACTAAAGCGAACTCAAGGGCCTTCGACGAATGAAAAAGATCGGATTCCTCTCGTTCGGGCATTGGACGCCGTCGCCGCATTCGCAGGTGCGCACGGGCGCCGATGCGCTCATTCAGTCCATCGAGCTCGCGGAGGCGGCCGAGGAGCTCGGCGCCGACGGCGCCTACTTTCGCGTCCACCACTTTGCGCGCCAGCTCGGCTCGCCGTTCCCGCTGCTCGCTGCCGTGGGCGCCCGCACGAAGAAGATCGAGATCGGCACGGCCGTCATCGACATGCGCTACGAGAATCCGCTCTACATGGCCGAGGATGCCGGCGCTGCCGACCTCATCGCGGGCGGCAGGCTACAGCTCGGCATCAGCCGCGGCTCGCCGGAGCAGGTGATCGACGGTTGGCGCTATTTCGGGTACGCGCCGCCGGACGGCGAGACCGATGCCGACATGGCGCGCCACCATGCGGAAGTGTTCCTGCAAGTCTTGAAAGGCGAGGGGTTCGCGCAGCCGAACCCCCGGCCGATGTTTCCGAATCCGCCGGGCATGCTGCGCGTGGAGCCGTACTCGGAAGGCTTGCGCGAGCGGATCTGGTGGGGTTCGAGCTCGAACGCGACTTCGGAGTGGGCCGCGCAGCTCGGCATGAATCTGCAGAGCTCGACGCTGAAGACCGACGAGAGCGGCGAGCCGCTGCACGTGCAGCAGCGCAAGCAGATCGAAGCGTATCGCGAGGCTTGGAAGAAGGCGGGGCACAAGCGCGAACCGCGCGTGTCGGTCAGCCGCAGCATTTTCGCGCTCGTCGACGATCGCGATCGCGCGTACTTCGGCGGCCGCGGCGGCGACGAGCAGGATTCGATCGGCTACATCGACGCGAACACGCGCGCGATCTTCGGCCGCTCGTATGCGGCCGAGCCGCCCGCGCTCGTGAAGCAGCTCGCCGCGGACGAAGCCATCGCCGCCGCCGATACGCTATTGCTGACTGTGCCGAACCAGCTCGGCGTGGAGTACAACGCGCACGCGCTCGAGAGCATTCTCAAGTACGTCGCGCCGGAGCTCGGCTGGCGCTGAGCGCGCCGCTTCCTTGCTTATTCGGCGGCCGCGCGGCTCTGCGGCGTTTCGGTGAAATAATTCGTGATGCCGTCGGGGTCGTTGATCCAGAGTGTGCGCAACGGCGCGCCGACGGGCGCGGTCAACGGCCGATCGATCGGCACGCTGCGTTCCTTCGCGATCGCCTCGACGCGTTCGATGTTCGAGACGAGATATTGGATCAAGCCGCTGCTCGTGTCGGCCGGCAAGGTGCCGCCGAAGCTGCGCAGCGCGATCAGCGTGCTGCCGTGCCGGAACAGGTGCTTGGTAGTGCCGAGCAGCGGATCGGCGACGGACGGTAGCTCCTCGAGGCCGACGAACTCGCGGTAGAACTTCCGGCTGCGCTCGACGTCGGTGACGGTCAGACCGATCTCGATTCGCTGCAGTGTCGCTGCGTCGGCGTTCGGCACGACGATGAGCTCGACGGGCTGGCCGTCGGGGTCCGTCGTCAGCGCCACGCGCGTCGCGGAACCGCTCACCGAGCGAAATTCCGGCGCGGCAAGGCCGTGCTTCTCGAAGCGCGCCGCGAGCGTCGCTTCATCGGCAAAGTACAAACCGAGTAGGCGAAAGCCCGTCGCGGCTTGCGGCCCGCCGGCGAGGTACTGCTGGTCGGCGGGGCGCCGTTGGAATTTCAGCTCCGACGCGCCGGCTTGCACGCGTGCCGTTTGGCCGATGTTCGCCATGCGCGGGAAGCCGAGGACGTCCCCGTAAAACTCGAGCATGCGCTCGGCTTCGACGGAGTGGCGGCGAAACACGTGCATGTTCGGCAGGTATTGCACCGGTGCGACCGTCGTTTCGCCAGCCGCGCGCGCGGCCGTCGTCGTGAGAATGGCGAGGCACATGGCGGCGGCAGCGGGCCACGCGACCCTGCGGAACGAACCGAACATCGACCTTCCCCCGTGCGGCCGCGCCTTGGGCGGCCGCGTTCGTTGCGAAACGGTGCAGACGCAGCGTACACCCGGCGACGCACGATCTGCCATTTCGCAGCAACGCTAGTCCGTACCGCGCGGTCTTGTCAGTGCCCGCGAGCCGGTGCCTAATTTCGTTCGCCGCAAGCGCTTTGGCTTGCTCGGGGATTCACGGCACACATGAAGCTGGACCGAATGACGACTCTCGCTGTTTTCGTCGCGTGCGCGTCCGGCACGCTCGCGGCTCAGCAGCAGCGCGGAGCGGCGTCGGTAGCCGAATGCGCGGCGATCGAGGCTGCCGCTGCCAGGCTCGAGTGCTTCGACGCGCTCGCGGCCGAAGAGCGGGGTGCGAGCGCTGCGGTGCCGCCGGCGCCAAGCGCTCCTCGGCCTTCGCAGGGAGCGGCGAGCTCGGTGCCCGGCGATTTGCCTGCGGAAGCGGCGAGAGCCTCGCGACGCGAGGCGCGTGCAGCGGATCGCGCCGAGCGCGAGCTCACGAGCGTCGTCACCGGCCTGCGCGAGATTCAGCCGGGGCGCATCGAGGTGACGCTAGCCAACGGCCAGGTCTGGCGCCAAACCAACACCGATCCCTACAACCTGGTCGTCGGGCACGAGGTCGTGCTCTATCCGACGAGCTTCGGCCGCTACTTTCGCCTGTCGTCGAAGACAGCGCGCGGCTTCATCCAGGTCGAGCGCGTGCGCTAGCGCTCTTGCGGAGTTCCCGGTGCCGAGCCGCCGACGAACAGCCGCCGGCCGTCGGTGAACGTGATCGAGAAGCCGTTGGCTCGCTTCGCGCCGTCCTTCGACAAGAAGCCTTGCACGACGATCTCCGTTCCGGCCTTCAGCGAGTCGCGCGTGAATCCGCGGCGCACCATCGTGTTCGGTGTGCCGGCTTCGATCATCCACGGGACGACCGTGCCGTCCTCGCCGACGACGTCCATGTGGATCCACGAGTGCGGATTGATCCATTCCATCTTCGTGACCTTGCCTTGCAGCGTCACGGGCTTCGCCTCGTCGAACTCGGCCGAGAACGAGTGGTGAGCAATGGCCGGCACGGCGGCTGCTGCGAGAGCGGCAGCGAGAACTAGGGAAACGGCAGTTTTCATCGGTTGGGTACCTCGGCGGCGTTGCCTTCAGCCTCGGCTACGCGGGCGGCGCGCAGAATGTTCGACATCGCATAGTTGCCTTCGTGGCAAGCGTACTCGATCAGCGGATAGTCGGGATCCTCGGTCAAGTCCATTCGCACCGTCCAGGGTTGCACCCACGTTTGCGGATCGACGACGGTCATTTCGTAGCGCAGCGTGTGCTCGTCGGTTCGCGTGAAACGCTCGATGAGACGCAACGCGTCGCTCGTCGGCGTGCCGCCGACATTGGTCTTGTCCGTAATGAAGTTCGTGCTTTCGACGACGAGCGTGTCGCCTTCCCACTTGCCGCGAGCTTCGCCCATGTAGGTCCGGACGTTCGAGAACGGTTTGTCCGTGATCGGCACGATGCGCGTCTCGTTGATCATCTCGTGGCGGATGACGACGACACCTTTGCTCTGCAAAATTTCGTTGCCGTTGTTGTAGAGCGTCGGTAAGAAGCTCGTCATGCCGCGCGTGATGCAACGCTCGTAGAGGCTGCGGTCTTCCCATGAATCCGCGGGGCCTCGGCCTTGACGCGCGGCTGCCCGTGCGGCGATGCGCTGCTCCACTTGCGGCACGCGTGCGGGTAGCCGGCCGTTCGGCGGATCGACGATCAGCGACGCTTGCAGCTTCGCCGAGCCCCGGTCCTGCCAGTACGACGGTGGCGTGTTGCTGACCTCGGTCGCAGGCGCGGCGAACTCCGCGGAGTCTGCGGCCGCGTCCGTCTCGGCTTGGCGCTCACGCACGGCGAATTCCTCGGGCGTGAGCTCGCTCCGCGTGCCGAGCTCGACGGGCCGCTGCAGCGGCACGCGCCGCCAGTCGCCGCTCGGCCACAGGCCTTGAATGTCGGGCTCGCCCCAGGGGGTGCGCGGCGCGACCCATTTCTCGGCGCGCGCCGACTCCGCTCGGCGCTGCTGCGCGTCGGAGTCGAGCGGTGCCAAGCCGGCGGTCACGCCGGCCGCGATTGCCGCGAATGCGAAGACGAAGCGTGCGTTCATGCGATGCTCCCTCATTGAAATTCCGCTGCTACTTTTTTTCGAGCTCGCCGTACAACAGCCGCTCGGCGAACTCGACGCAGCGGAATTCGACTAGCTGTGCATTGTCGTCGATACGACGGTATAGCGGCATGCTGAGCGACCACGGGCGCGTAAACACGCTCGAGTCTTCGATCGTGACGTCGTAACGTAAGTGATCGCGGTCGAGTAGCGTGTAGCGTTCAACGACGTGCGCGTTCTCGCTCAGGAAGTTGCCGGCGCGATCGAGCCACGTCATGCCGTTCAAGCCCGTCACGTCGATGACGAGCGTGTCGCCTTCCCACTTGCCGTTCGACCAGCCCATCCATGTGCCGTACGGGTATTCCGTCGGTTCGCCCATGTTGACCTTGCGATCCGCGTTGGCGAATTCGTAGGCGAAAAAAATGTCGCGCGGCGTCTGCACGATTTGGAACGGAAAGGGCAGGTACGTGGCCCGCGGTATGCCGGGCATGTAGCACTTGATCTCGGGATCCTCGGCGAGCCGATTGGCGAAGTTCTGTTGCTTCTTTTCGAGCGCCCACGGCTGATACGGAATCGTGTCGCCTTGCACGACGCCGCGCCCACCCGGGACGGCGCCGACGGCGCCGAGCTGGTAGAGCGCGGGCGGCTGCGGCGCGTGATCCTGCAAATCCCAGTGCGCAGTGCCAAGGGCCTGCCAAATGCCGCTCAAGTCGGGCTTGCCGTCGGCCGTGCGCGGCACTTGGGCCGCAGCGCTCGCCGCCGTAAACAGCAGCCAGACGGCGAGCAAACCTCGCGCACCCAGCGTCTTTCGATCTTTGACCAACGAAGCCATTCGCCCCCCGAGCAATTAACGGTGTGCCGCCCGCGACGCGTTCGCTGCTCGCGTGCGACGAGCGATCCTCGCGCACCGCGCATGGCGTTGGCAACCGCCGAGCCGTGAGATTCGTCTGCAGCGCTCGGCCGTACCGCTCGGGGCGGTTTGTCGCGGGGTTTTCGACAAGTCGTCTTCGCCGCGCCGCTCATGTATGTTCCACGTCGATGTTTCCATCGATCAAGAAGCTCGTCATAGAAGGCGCGGCGGCCTCGATCGTGCTCGTCGGACTCGGCGCGTGCGCGCCGGCGTCACCCGACTCGACGTCGCCCGCTAACTCGTTCGCGCGCATGCCGGACGGCAAACCGAACTTGAACGGCATCTGGGCTGCCAGTAACACCGCTAACTGGAATCTCGAAACGCATGCGGCGAAGCACGGTCCGGTGCCGGCATTGGGCGCCGCGTTCAGCGTGCCGGCAGGCTTGGGCGTCGTCGAAGGCGGCCCGATTCCTTACAAGCCCGAGGCTTTGGCGCAGCGCGACGCAAACGCCGCGAACTGGATGACCAACGACCCCGAGATCAAGTGCTACTTGCCCGGCGTGCCGCGCGCGACCTACCTGCCGTATCCGTTCCAGATCGTGCAGGCGACGGAGCCGAACGACATTTTGATCACCTATGAGTTCGCCTCGGCAAGCCGCATCGTGCACATGCGGACGCAAGAGGAGTTTCCCGTCGAGAGCTGGATGGGTTGGTCGAACGGTAAGTGGGAAGGCGACACGCTCGTCGTCGACGTGACGGGCTTCGTCGACCAAACCTGGTTCGATCGCGCCGGCAATTACCACAGCGACGCGCTGCACGTGGTGGAGCGCTACACGCCGCGCGGCCCCGACGTGATTCACTACGAAGCCACGATCGAGGACACCAAGGTTTTCACGCGGCCATGGAAAATCAGCATGCCGCTGTACCGGCGGCTGGAGCCGAACGCACAGCTCATGGAATATAAATGTGTCGAGTTCGCCGAGGAGCTCATGTACGGGCCCCTGAGTAAGCCGGCGCGGTGATGCCGAACAGCGAGGTATTGCATGCGTAGCCAAGTGTTCATCTCGACTGCCGCCGTCTGCACGCTGGGCGCGCTCGCATGGTCCGTCATGGCGCAGACCGGCGCGCAGGCGTACGCAGCGCCGCGGACGCCGTGGGGCGATCCCGGCTTGCAGGGCCAGTGGAATAGCCAAACCGCGACGCCGCTCGAGCGGCCGTTGACGGGCGAGTTGGCCGGCAAGGAGACGCTGACGGACGAAGAGGCCGAGGCCCTCGAGCAACGCAATCGCGACCGCAACGATTCGGCGCCTGTGGCCGGCGACCCCGGCACCTACAACTCGTTCTGGAACGACATCGGCAAAGGTTTGAACCGCGCGTCGCTGATCTTGGACCCGCCGGACGGCCGCGTGCCCGCCTTCACCCCCGAAGCGCAGCAGCGCCTCGCGGCGGAGCAGGCCGAACGCGCCAAACGCGGGCCGGCCGACAGCTACGCCGATTTGCCGATCTGGACGCGCTGCATCACGCGCGGCTGGAACGGCATCGGCAGCAACTACAGCAGCAACACGCAGATCTTTCAGTCCCCGGGCTACGTGGTCATTCTGCAGGAGCTGATCCACGAGCCGCGCATCATTCCGCTCGACGGTCGTCCCGGGCTGCCGAGCGACGTGAAGCAATGGCTCGGCGTCTCGCGCGGCCACTTCGAAGGCGACACGCTCGTCGTCGAGACGCGCAATTTCGACGCGCGGTCGAGCTTCCGCGGCTCGTCGACGGAGCTCGTTCTCACGGAGCGCTACACGCGGGTGTCGGACAACGAGATCGACTACCGCTTCACGATGCACGACCCCAGCACTTACGTGCGCGACTGGACCGTAGGGCGGCCGATGCGCCAGGAGACGGAAGGGCTCACGATCTTCGAGTACGCCTGCCACGAGGGTAACATCGCGATGACCGGCATTCTGGCCGGCGCGCGGAAAGAAGAGCAGGACGCGGCGGCGAAGCAGTAAAAGGGGTTACGCATGAAGAATTCGATGTTCGACAGCCGATCGCCGGAGCTCGTCGCCGGCAACGGCTTGCTGCATCGGCGGCTGTTTCTCTCCGGCGGCGCGGCGCTCGTCGGCACAGCGGGCCTGCTAACTGCGCGCCCCGTGTCCGCGCAAGCGCTCGAGATTCCGCCGTGGATGAAAACGCCGGGTGCGCACATGAGCGCGTACGGCAACCCATCGCGCTTCGAAGCCGACGTGCAACGCGTCGTCGGCGGCACGCCGAACGTCGTCGGTAGCGGCGTGTCGTTCACGCCGCATCATCGGTTGCACGGAACGATCACGCCGAACAGCTTGCACTTCGAACGTCATCACAGCGGCGTACCCGAGATCGATCCCGACGGGCACCGGCTGTTGATTCACGGTGCAGTGCGGCGGCCGCTGACGTTCACCGTCGACGCGCTGCTGCGCTATCCGACGGTCACGCGCATCCAGTTTCTCGAGTGCGCCGGCAACAGCGGGCAGAACTTGGGCGCGCAAGCGCCGCAGGCGCCTTGTGGTGTGATCCACGGGTTGATGTCGTGCAGCGAATGGACCGGTGTCCCGCTCGCGATTCTGCTCGAGGAAGCCGGTGTCGATCGCAGTGCAGGATGGGTGCTCGCCGAGGGCGCCGACGCGGCCGCGATGAGCCGCAGCGTGCCGCTCGAGAAAATCATGGACGACGCGATCGTCGCTTTGTATCAAAACGGCGAGCGATTGCGCCCCGAGAACGGCTATCCGCTGCGCCTGTTCCTGCCGGGCTGGGAAGGCAACATGAGCGTGAAGTGGCTGCGGCGGCTCAAGGTCGTCAGCGAAGCCACGATGACGCGCGACGAAACCTCGCACTACACGGACGTGTTGCTGAACGGCAAGGCGCTGATGTTCACGTACCCGATGCACGTGAAGTCGGTCATCACGAGCCCGTCGACGGGGCTCGCGATGCAGGGGCCGGGCGTGTACGAAATCACCGGTCTCGCGTGGTCGGGCCTCGGCAAAATTCGCCGCGTCGAAGTCTCCGCGGACGGCGGCCGCAGCTGGGCAGATGCCGCGCTGTCGGAGCCGGTACTGTCGAAGTCGTTCACTCGCTTCCGCATGGCGTGGCGTTGGGACGGCGGGCCGGCGGTGCTCATGAGCCGCGCCGTCGACGACACCGGCGCCGTGCAGCCGACACGCGCGAGCCTCGTGCGCGAGCACGGCGAGCGCCAGAACTACCACAACAACGGCATTCAGGCGTGGAGCATCGCGGCGGGCGGGGAGATCAGCAATGTTTACGCGTGACGCGCTCGTGCGTGCGGTATGGGTCACGGCGGCAGCGCTCTGCAGCGCGCACGCCTATGCGCAGCAAGGCCCCGGATTGGGGCAGCCGATCTCGGCCGCGGACCTCGCGCCGTGGGACATCAGCATTCAGCCCGACGGAGCCGGGTTGCCTGCAGGCTCGGGCACGCCCGCCGCCGGCGAGCGAATCTACGCCGCGAAGTGCATCGCCTGTCACGGCGAGAAAGGTGTGGGCCAGCCGAACGACCGGCTCGTCGGCGGTCAGGGTACGCTGACCGAGCTCGCACAAGTTCGAACGATCGGTAGCTTCTGGCCGACTGCGACGACGGTGTTCGACTACATTCGGCGCGCCATGCCGTTTCTCGAGCCGCAGTCGCTGACGAACGACGAGGTTTACGCGTTGACGGCGTATCTGCTCGCGTTGAACGGCATCATCGACGAAGACGACGAGATGAACGCGCGCACGCTCGCGCGCGTGCGAATGCCGAACCGCGACGGATTCATCGTCAGCTATCCGGAGCGCGCGCCGCGCTGACATCGGCTCGCGTTAGCGAGCCTTTCTATCCGGAATTTGCGTGAGGTGCCGCTTCGCCTCGTTGATGTCGAGTGCGAAACCGCCGTCCGGATCGTGCAGGAGCCGTAACGTTGCGCTCGCGTGCGCACGGACGACGGCGTCGTCGCTCGCCATCGCCTTCTCGAGTGCCCGCTCGACCGTGGCTTCCCCGAGCGCGATGAGTGCGCGGCTCAAGCTGAGCTGCACGTGCCCGTCGCCGCGGCCCAGCTGCGACGCGAGCTCCTCGGCGAGCTCCGCTCGTTGCGCGTCGGGCACGAGGATGACGGCCGCGCGCCACGCGCTGCGCGCCACCTCGTCGGCGGGATCCCTCAGCAAAGCGTGCGTGATGGCGGGCCACGCGGCAGGATCTTTGAGCTTCGACAACGTGTGTAGTGTTTGACTTCGCGCTTGCGCGTGCTGCGAGTGCAGCTCCGCGATCAGCCTCGGCACGGTGATCTCGCGCGGCAGCCGGATCAGCGCCCACGTCAGCATCTCGCGAACGAAAAAGTCGGGCTCGATCGCGCAGCGCGCCAGCAACGCATCGAGGAAAGCGGGGCTGGGGTTGGAGCCGATCGCGAGCGCTGCGGCGAGCCGCGCCGATGCATCTTCTAAGGCAAGGGCCGCGATCAGCTGCGGCTCGGACGGGTGTAGCTGCGCCATGTTGCAAGAACCTACGTGCGTCGGGCCACCGGCGAAGCGTTCATGCTAAGCCATTGCGCGGCGCGCGTCGGCGACGCTTGCGAAAAACTGGTCAGGCTGGCTCGCGTCGTTCACGATTCGCGCTTTGCTCGGGCCGATAGATGCTGAAGTTTCGCGACGTCACCTTGCGCCGCGGTGGGCGGGTGTTGTTCGCCGCCGCCAATTTCGCCGTATTTCCCGGTCAGAAGGTCGGCATTACCGGCGCTAACGGCACGGGTAAGTCGAGCCTGTTCGCGTTGCTGCGAGGCGCGTTGCACGCCGACGCCGGCGACGTCGAGATTCCCGCGAAGTGGATTTTCGGCCACGTCGCGCAGGAGACGCCGGCCGTCGATCAATCGGCGCTCGAGTACGTGCTCGACGGCGATGCCGAGTTGCGGGTGGTCGAGGCTGCCATGCGCGCCGCCGAGCATGCCGAGGACGGCGTGCGGATCGCAACCCTGCATAGCGAGTACGAGCATCAAGGCGGGTACACGGCCAAGAGTCGCGCTGCACAGCTGCTGTATGGTCTCGGCTTCGCCGCGGCCGAGCATGCGCGCGCGGTGCGCGAGTTCTCCGGCGGCTGGCGTATGCGCCTAAACCTCGCCCGAGCGTTGATGCGGCGCTCCGACGTCTTGCTGCTCGACGAGCCGACCAACCATCTCGATCTGGACGCCGTGCTGTGGCTGGAGGAGTACCTGCGAATCTACCCCGGCGCGCTGCTGCTCATCTCGCACGACCGTGAGTTCCTGGATCGGATCGTCGAGGCTGTCGTGCACATCGAGCACGAGACGCTGACGCTGTACACCGGCAATTACTCGTCGTTCGAGCAGCAGCGTGCTGCACAGCGGGCCGGGCAGCAGGCCGAGTTTGCACGGCAACAACGCGAGATCGCGCACATTCGCAGCTATATCGATCGCTTCAAAACGCATGCGTCGAAAGCCCGTCAAGCACAGAGCCGCATGAAAGCGCTCGAGCGCATGGAGCTGATCGCCCCGGCACACGTCGACACCCCGTTCAAGTTTGCGTTTCGTGATCCGCAGAAGATTCCGAATCCGCTCTTGGCGCTGCATCACGTCGACGCCGGCTACACGAGCAAGCCGGTGTTCGGGGACGCGAGCTTGCTGCTCGTGCCGGGAGATCGTGTGGGGCTGCTTGGGCCGAACGGTG
>JACZCZ010174410.1_pt1 | contig 12934 bp, 12 predicted proteins | sample 8641811 | NCBI WGS metagenome assembly JACZCZ01 (sample SAMN15324610, study PRJNA640507) | soil metagenome | isolation source: intercropping peanut in the first line | place: China: Luxin town, Laibin City, Guangxi Province | collected 2019-07-25 | depth 10cm m | reverse complement strand
GTCGCGCCGGGGGACGGGGCGCCCCCCGGCTTGTCGGTGGGCGCGGTACCGGCAGCGCGCAAGCGAAGCACCGCCGGCGGGGGTGACGCCCGGCTGAAGCCGGACCCACAGGAAGAGCCGACCCTTCCGGAGCCCTCCCATGAACGCCATGACCGACCGCACCCCCGCCGACATTTCCGTCGACAGGCTGTTCGAGTCTCACGCCGCAACGGCGCTGAGACTGAGGCAATCCACCGCCGCCGAGCGGCGCCTCAAACTTGCCAAGCTCCTCGATGCGATCCTCGAGCGCAAGGATGCGATTGCGGAGGCGACGCAGCAGGATCTTGGCAAGCATCCGACCGAAACCAATCTCACCGAAGTGCTGCCCCTGGTCGGCGAGTTGAAGCACTCCATCTCCAGCCTGAAACGCTGGATGAAGCCGCATCGCGTCCGACCGACGATGGCGGCACTGGGGACGACCTCCCGCGTGGTTTACCAACCCAAGGGCAGATGCCTGATCATCAGTCCGTGGAACTATCCGTTGAGCCTGGCCCTGGGACCACTCGTGTCGGCGGTAGCCGCCGGCAACACAGCGATTCTCAAGCCCTCGGAGTTCACGCCGCACACCAATCGCGTCGTGAAGGACATCGTCAGCGCGGTGTTCGCGGTCGACGAAGTCGCCGTCGTGGAGGGCGCGGCCGAAGCGGCCACTGCCCTGCTTTCGCTCCCGTTCGATCACATCTTCTTCACCGGCTCTCCTGGCGTCGGCAAGAAGGTAATGGCCGCCGCTGCGACGCATCTCGCTTCGGTGACCCTTGAACTGGGAGGCAAGTCACCGGTCGTCATCGACGCCACGGCCGACCTTCGCAACGCTGCTGAACATGTCATGTGGGGCAAGCTGGTGAACGCCGGCCAGACCTGCATCGCGCCGGATTATGTGTACGTGCATCGCGATGTCGCTGACCGCTTCGTCGAACTTTGTCGCAGCACGGTCGCCGGGCGTTACGGCGCGACGGATGCGGCGATCAAGAGCAGCCCTGACTTTCCGCGCATGATCCACCGTCGACACACCGAGCGTGTCGGCCGGCTCATCGACGAGGCAGTGAGGTCAGGTGGCCAGATTGCATACGGCGGCACCTACGACGTCGATTCGCGTTACGTGGCGCCAACGCTGCTGCGGGATGTGCCGTCGAGCGCATCGATTCGTATGGAAGAGATCTTCGGGCCGGTCCTGCCGATCCTGACTTTCGATTCCCTCGACGCAGTGATCGCCGAGATCAACGCGGGAACGAAGCCGCTCGCGCTCTACGCATGGACGAAGAACCATCGCACCGTCGAAGCGCTCAGGACGAACACGAGTTCCGGCAGCCTTTGCGTGAACCTGTGCCTGCAGCAGTTCGCCCAGCACAATCTGCCGTTCGGCGGCGTGAACACTTCCGGCATCGGCAATGCGCACGGCTTCTTCGGCTTCAAAGCGTTCTCTCACGAGCGCGCCGTCATGTCCGCCGGGCCGCTGTCTGCGCTCGAGATGCTCTTCCCTCCCTACAACGAGCGGAAGCGTCGCCTGAGCGAGATGCTCATCAAGTACGTGACTTGAGCCTGCGGGTCGGTGAGTCCGCTCAGCGCACCAGCGCTCTTGCGTGATTCTCGACGATTCTGACGAGGCTTAGAGCCGCCATCTCCGAGGACTTCGGATTGGCGGCCAGCGGCTTGTTCTCGATGCGGACTTCGAGCCTGCCGAACGCACCGACTGCCGTGAGCATATGAATGTTGTCCCGGACGTCCGGGTCCGCAACGAGCTCAACGGTTGTTCTATCGAGCCCGACTCCTGCTAGCGCCGAAATCACGGTGACATTCGCGTTCTTCGGAAAATGCGTGGCCGCTTCTCTGGCGGTGCCTGAATAGAACATGGCAGCCCGAGTCAGGCCATCGAGCACCACCAGAGATTCCGCAGCAGTGCCGCGCCACGCAGCGGGCGGCTTGACGATACGATGAACCACGCTTTCGAGCGGCAGCGCGGCTGCAGCGGTGAGAGCATCGATGCCGGCGAGCGCTCCGGGCGGAATGATGAGTTGGCTGCCGTGCTCCTCTGCCGATCGGACGAGCCGTTCGAGCAAGCTCGTGTCGCAGAACGCGCTCGTTGAAGCAACTACGAACGCTCTCGAACTGCGTAACGCAGCCTCGCCCCAAAGTGCGACGGCTTCGCGGCTCGCGGCTTCCACGACCATGTCGAGATCGAGTCCTGCGAGTTCTTCCGGCGCCGTTACGGCGGCCGCATTCGCAGGCAGCGACGTTGCCGCACCCACATCGCGCTTGGCGATCGCGACGATGGAGACCGAGTCCGCCGAACGCTGCGACAACAGCTCCGCGACACGCCGGCCAATGGCGCCCCAGCCGATCAAGGCGATCCGAAGGGCTTTCCTGCGCATGGGCGTCAGGCCAGTTTCAGGCCGCATGCGTCGAATGCGGCTCGGGTTGCGCGCTTCTCATCGTCGGTCAGCTCGAGCAGCGGTGCCCTGACTTTTCCGCCGACCTGGCCCAGAAGCTCCTGCCAGTATTTCTGGTGCGCGTGAGGCTTCTCCGCAGGACGTGTGGAACGCAGGGCCTCACGTACCGGATTCAGGCTGTCACGAACGATGCGGGCCTGTCGAGCGTCGCCGCTGAAAGCCAGCTCGGTGTACTCCTTCATCCTGCGATCCACGGGCGTCTGCATCAGGTACGGCGGCGACGAGCAAAGGTACACCTGCCAGTTCAACTCGAGGATATTGTCCAGCCATTCCTCTTCCGAGGCCGTACTGACGATGAGCCGATCACCCGCAAGTCGCGTCAGCTCCGTGTACATGGGGCGCGGCACGCTGTACTTGATCGCAACCACGTTCTCGATGTCGGCCAGTCGATTGCACAGTTGCGGCGAAAGCAAATAGCCGCTGTCCGGATGGCTCCACAGCGCGATCCCGATGTCGACGGCGTTCGCGACGGCGCTGTAGTAAGCAAGGACCGTTTCATCCTGCGCTTTGTGGAAATGCAGTATCGGCGCGTGCACGACGATGAAGTCGGCCCCGATCGCCTGCGCATGTCGGGCGAGGTCAATGACCGTATCCAGATTCTGATCCGAGCACGACAGGATCGTGTGATGCCCGCCCGGCGTAGCTTCGACCGCCAGCTCGAAGGTTCGCTTGCGCTCCGCGAGCGACATGGAGAAGAACTCTCCCTGCTTGCCCGCGATGAAGAGGCCATCGATGCCGAGACCCTGTGTCCAGTGGCGGATGTTTTTGCGGAAGCCGTCCTCGTCCAGCCCGAGGCTCGCAGTGAACGGTGTGAGCGCGGCAGCCCAGATTCCCTTCAGGTGAGTCCGGGCGTAGGCCTTTGCGTCTTTCCTAGCGTACTTGCTCATGCTGATTCCGCCGTCATCTCCGCGAAAGCGGGGATCCATCTGGTCGAAGCATCGATTCCCGCCCGCGCCGGAACGACGAGCCGGAATTTCCTAGACGATCGTCATACTGTGCGAAATATTCTTCACCACAGTGTAGTTGAACAACCCTTCCGTCCCACCCTCCCTTCCGTAGCCGCTTTCCTTCACGCCCCCGAACGGCGTCTCGGCGACGGACGCTTCGAGCGTATTGATGGAGAAGTTGCCGGCCTCGATGCGCTCCGCCATCTCATTGGCCCTTTGAGCCGAGTGAGTGAATGCGTACGCCGCCAGGCCGAACGGCAGCGCATTCGCTTTCTGGATTGCTTCGTCGATGGAAGACACCGGGTTGATCACCGCGAGCGGGCCGAACGGCTCTTCGCGCATCACGCGTGCGGAATCCGGTACGTCGGCCAGCACCGTCACGGGGAAAAAATATCCTGGTCGTTGGAGGCGCCTGCCGCCGGCGAGAAGGCGCGCGCCTTGCTGCTCGGCGTCGGCGATCAGCGTTTCCATCGCCTTGATGCGCCGATCGTTGGCGAGCGGGCCCATCTCGGTCGCGGGCTCGAAGCCGTCTCCAACGGTCACGGCACGGGCTCTGTCGGCAAAGGCTTTGGCGAACGCCTCGTAGATGCGCTCCTGGACGAAGAAGCGCGTCGGTGACGTGCAGACCTGGCCCGTATTGCGTGCCTTGCGCACGGCCGACACGACAGCGGCAGCGGCGGGATCGACGTCATCGCAGACGATGACCGGTGCATGTCCTCCGAGCTCCATGAGCACGGGCTTCATGTATTCGGCCGCAATCTTGGTGAGGCGCTTGCCGACGACGGTCGATCCGGTGAAGGCCACGAGCCGGATCGGCGCCTGCGGTATCAGATACTCGGATATGTCCGAGGGAACGCCGAAGACGAGGTTCATCACACCGGCAGGCAGGCCGGCGTCCTGCAGCGCACGGGCGATGTGCATCGCTCCCGCCGGGGTTTCCTCCGACGCCTTCATGATGATCGAACAGCCTGCTGCGAGTGCGCCGGCGATCTTTCGAGCAGGCTGACTCAGCGGGAAGTTCCAGGGCGAGAACGCGGCTACCATGCCGATCGGCTGGTGGTGCACGATGTACTTGATCCCCGGCTCGCTCGGAATCACGCGCCCGTAGATTCGCTGGCCTTCGGCCGCATCCCATTCGAAGAACTCGCAACCGCGGATGACTTCGAGCTGCGCCGCCTTGAATGGCTTTCCGTGTTCGAGCGTTATGGCACGAGCTATCTCGTCGGAACGCTCGCGCATCAGTGCAGCGGCCCTGAGCATGATCTCGCCGCGCCTTCTCGGCGAGAACTGCGCCCATAGTTTGAATCCACGTTCTGCAGCCTCGAGAGCGTCGTCCAGATCCTGCCGCGTTGCGACCGGAACGTGCCCGATGACGGCTTCCGACGAAGGATTCAGTACAGGCTGCGAAGACGCCGCCTTCTTCCAGGCGCCGCCGATATACAGATGAAGATCAGGATATTCCGTCATGGATGATCCCCCGATCGGATGTCAGTAGGTATCTGCGCACCTTGCAGTCGCAGCACGGAGTGAGCGTTGCTTGCTGCGCGGGAATGTGGCGCGAATTGTAGCTGCATCCGCGGGCCGGCACTGCTGTATACCAGTGCGGCTTTGCGCAAGGTTTTCTTCGCGCTGCCCGGGTTTTCGTTACATCGGCGGGATACAAGGCATCGACGAGATGCGTTTCCGCCGGAGCGGCGACTGATCCGCCATCAGGCGGATCTCGCCGCTATTCCTTCTTCTGCTGCGCCCTGGCCCGCTCTTCCTCACGTGCTCCAGCGAGGATGCCCGGAAGCGCGTAGTTCCCTTCGTGGCAGGCGTACTCGTAGATCGCCTCATCGATGCGGTTGAAAGGCAGCTCGCCGGTGTACGGCGCAGTGAAAGTTCCCGGATCTTCCACCGTGAACTTGTAGAGCAGCACATCGGGACCCGTGCGCGTGAACCGCTCCGTCACCTTCATCTGGTCGGAGGCTCCGCGATAGGGACCCAGCGGCGATGACTGCGCGAGCTGCATCGGATGGATGTTCGTTGTCTCGACGACGAGCGTGTCGCCTTCCCAATGTCCGATCGAATCGCCGAACCAGGGACGGATCTGCGCCGGAGCGTGCTGTGTTGCTCCGAGGCGGATGATGCGCACGTCGTGGACCATCTCCGTCATGATCATGACGTGGTCCTTCGTCTGAACGATGGTGTAGTTGTTGTTGTAAAAGTAGTTCGGCAGCATCGGCGGACCGGCATTCGATCCGAATGAAGCGATGCAGCGGTCGGAGAGCGACCGGACCTCTGGGCCGTCGAATTCGCCGATGTTCTTCGCCTTCGCTGCACGATCCGCCGCGCGTTGTTTGGCGGCGGCGGTCAGCGGTGGCAGACGTCCGTTGGCCGGATCGATGATGATGGAGCTGCGCGCAACGCCGTCGATACGTATGACCCGGTTACCCGGATCGAGCCAGAAACCGTTGTAGCCGCCGACTGCGCCGCCCGCGGCCTGCGCCAGCCGCTCGACGAACGTGGGTTCTCCAGGCACATCCGCGAGTTCATTGCCTACACCTCCCTTCTCCGCCACCTCTCCGGGTTCGGTGGGCCGATCGCGGAACGCCTCGACATCCTGGGCGCGCCTTTCGAGCGCGGTCGCCTGTTCTTCTGTCAGTGTAGGCCCTTGATTGCCCATCCGCTCGAAAGGGGTCTGGGTTTCGTTGCTCCAGTTGCCTTGCAGATCGGGCTTTCCCTCGGGAGTACGCGGCATGACCCAGGGCTTGCTGGGCGCCGCGGCCGGTGTTTGCGCACCTGCGGGCGCGAGCGGGATCACCGAGAGACTCATCGCCAGGGCGAGGGCGCCGGCCCGGGAATGCCTGCCAGATCGTACGGATGATGTTCTTTTCATGGTGATTGCGCCTGCGTTGACTTTCGCAGTCTTGATGCTAGTTCGCCGCGGGCCGACGAACAAGAACGGCCAGTGTCAAGCTTCGCAATGCAGGAGCCGGGAACCCTGCCGGTTGCTGGCGCAACCTCACTCATGTCTAATCGCAACGGGTGTCGCACTGCACTTCGCAGTTGGACAGGTAATGGACTGGTCGGGCCGCCAGTCGTGGAGTGCGTTCACCCGTGCGATACCGGCCACGTCGTGCGGCGCTGCTTCCTGCCGAAGCAGTCGCCAGATTCCTCAGCGCGCTGGAGCGCTTTCTTCGCGTCGAAGCAGCTAGCGGATTCATTCTGCTCGCCGCGACCGCAGTCGCCCTGCTCTGGGCCAACTCGCCCTTCGCGGATTCCTACCATCATCTCTGGGAAACGCGGCTGACGGCCGCTGTCAGCGCAGTGCCGGTGAGCTGGTCGCTACACTTCGTCGTGAACGATGTGCTGATGACCGTGTTCTTCCTCGTCGTAGGCATGGAGATACGCCGGGAAATGCACGCAGGTGCGCTCTCGGACACGCGCGTCGCGCTGCTGCCGCTTGCGGCCGCAGCCGGTGGGGTGATCGTTCCAGCGTTGCTCTACCTTGCCGTTGCCCACGAATCTTCACTCAGCGGCGGGTGGGCGATACCGACGGCGACCGACATCGCCTTCGCTGCGGGTGTGCTCGCGATCCTCGGCAAATCGATACCGGCCGCGGTGCGCATCTTCCTGCTCGCGCTTGCCATCATCGATGATGTCGCGGCGGTGCTCATCATTGCGCTGTTCTACTCCGATGGTCTCGACGCTCGAGGCCTGCTCGTAGGGGGTGCGGCATTGGCGATCATCGCAAGCCTGCGGATGGCCGGCGTCGGGAAGGCGCGCGCGTATGTGATTCCGGGCGGCCTGCTGTGGGCGGGCATGCTGATCGGGGGCATCCATCCGACATTGGCCGGCGTTGTGCTCGGCCTGCTCACCCCGGTCACGCCGATGAATCGCACATCGGACGAGGTCGCACCGGTGATCCGACTACAGGACCTGCTGCATCCATGGGTCGCATTCGCGATCATGCCGTTGTTTGCTCTGGCCAACGCCGGCGTTTCCTTCGCCGGCGTGACACTCGGTGACTCATCATCGCGAACGCTCATCATGAGCATCGGGGCCGGGCTCGTCCTCGGCAAGCCGCTGGGAATATTCCTCGGAACCTGGTGCGCAGTGCGTCTTCGCTTGTGCGACTTGCCGCCGACGATCACCTGGCCCGCCGTCTGGCTCGTGGGCTGCCTCGGTGGCATTGGGTTCACGATGTCGATATTCATCGCGATGCTGGCCTTCGATGACCCAGAACTCCTCAGCGCAGCCAAGGTCGGCGTCATCGGCGCTTCGGTTATCGCCGCGACGGCGGGGCTGATCCTGGGTCGGCTACAGGCCCGGGGGCGCTAGGACGCTTGTGAGGCGCCGTCCCCCCGAGCAAATCTTCGCTGCGGGGAATCCCCTAAGTAAGCGACAAATCGCTGTCCGCGATTGATTCCCTCCGGAGCGTTCGTCTAACCGTGCACTGATCTGCGAGGCGGCGCCCGGAGGCTTTTGGTGCGACCTGTGTCGATGCTGATTCGCTCGCTGACCGCGTGCGTCGCTTTCGTGTGCCTCGCCGTTGCTTCGCAACAGGCGCGGGCTTCCGACTCTCTCGATTTGTCCGCATATCGCGGCAAAGTCGTGCTGCTGGATTTCTGGGCGTCGTGGTGCGAACCCTGCCGCCGATCATTCCCCTGGCTCAATGAGATGCGCGCCAAGTATGGCGACCGCGGGCTGGTGGTGATCGGCATCAATGTCGACCGTACCCAGACCGACGCTGCACGCTTCCTGCGGGATGTGCCTGCATCCTTCCCCATCGTCTACGACCCTTCCGGCAAGCTCGCGACGCAATACGACGTGCCCGGCATGCCGAGTTCTTTCGTTGTCGGACCCGATGGCGCCATCGCGGCGCGCCACATCGGCTTTCGCGACAGCGCCCGCGCCGAGCGTGAAGCGGAGCTGCAACGGCTCCTCTCAGGTCCCGGCGTCGTCCCGATCCGTTGATGGCAGTACGAGCATGGAGATGTTCATGACGAGAACGATTTCGCTGATCGCTCTGGCGCTGGCAGCGTCGGGGTGCACCACGGTGCAACCCTGGGAACGCGATGTTCTGGCGCGACCAGAGATGTCGCTCGACGCCAACCCGCTCGACGCCGCCATCGACGACCACATCTATTTCAGCAAGGAGGCATCCAGCGGCGGACGCGGCTTCGGCGGCGGCGGCTGCGGATGCAACTGAGCAGGCGCCTTTCATGACCGACCAGGAAAATCTTTCCAGCAAGCTTGCAGCTGCCGCCTGTGCCCTGTTGGGCGCGACAGTGACGTCATCCGCTTCGGCGCAGGACGAAGCAAAGAACTGGTCGTTCGACTCCTCGCTGCTGTACTACGGCGAGGACGACGGACGCGTTCAGGACATCAGTGCCGCCATCGCTGCGCAACGGAAGTTCAGTGACGACAGATCGCTTTCAGCAACCCTGACGGTCGACACACTGACCGGTGCTTCCGCGAACGGCGCCATCGCGCTCGATACACCACAAACGTTCACCAGCCCCTCCGGCCGTGCCACGTACTCCACGCCGGCAGGCGAGGTGCCGCTCGACGACACGTTCCTCGACACTCGGTTCGCGCTGAACGCAACGTGGTCGCAGCCGCTCGCGCAGCTGTACACCTTCTCGGCGGGGCTCGGCTTCTCCACGGAGTACGATTACCGGCATCTCGGTGGAAACCTGTCGCTCTCGCGCGATTTCAACAAGCGCAATACCACGCTGAGCGCGAGCGTCGCGTGGTCGCAGGATGAAATCGATCCCGTCGGCGGCGCTCCGGTGCCGCTGTCGCAAATGCTCGATGTCGACAACGTCCAGAACAAGCTGGGCAGCGACAGCAAGAACGTGCTCGACGTGCTCCTGGGTGTGACCCAGGTGGTGGGCCGCAACACCGTGGTGCGGGTCAACTACTCGTACAGCGATTCGAGCGGCTACCTCAACGACCCGTACAAGATCCTGAGCGTTGTCGATCCCGTCACCGGCGACACGCTCGGCCGCATACCCGTCGGCGAAGGGCCGACCGGTGTCTATCTGTATGAGGGCCGGCCGGATTCACGGGTGAAGCAGAGCCTGTACGCAGAGGGCAAGCATGCCTTCGGGGCGCACGTGATGCGCCTCGCCTATCGGTACATGACGGATGACTGGGGGATCGACTCCAGCACAGTGGAAACCAGCTGGCGCTGGCCGATCGGATCCGCCAGTTATATCGAGCCGCAGCTTCGCTACTACACGCAGTCTGCTGCGGACTTCTATCGCGCCAGCATCGTCAGCGGCCAGCCCGTGCCGCAGTACGCATCCGCCGATTTTCGTCTGGGGGACTTCGACGCCACGACCGTGGGCGTGAAGTATGGTCAGCGGACAGCTGGCGGCAACGAGTGGAGCATGCGACTGGAGTACTACCAGCAGACCGGCAGCGTGCCCTCGGAGCAGATCATCGGCAACCAGGCCAATCGCGAGCAGTATCCGGATCTCAGTGCCGTGATCGCACAGTTCAGTTATCGATTCGGTCGATAGCCATGGTCGCGGTCCCGCATTCGATGAAGCGAGGGCCGAACGCCGTCTCATTGACGCGCATGCAGGACCACTGGGCAGGTCGCTTCATGGCGATGGCCAGCCCCTGCGATGTACTCATCGAAGATGTACCTCCGTCAATCGCCCGCAGCATTCTGGATTGTGTGGCCGAATGTGCATGGCGCATCGAGGGCAAGTTCAGCCGCTATCGCGCCGGCAGCGTGGTGCATGAAATCAACGCGCGGGCGGGTGAGGCCACCGAGGTCGATGAGGAGACCGCGAAACTGCTCGATTTCGCAGCCGCATTGACGTCGCTCTCCGAGGGACGATTCGATATCACTTCGGGCGTGTTGCGCAGGGCATGGACGTTCGATGGCAGCGATCGCGTACCGAGCCAGGCGCAGATCGATGCGTTGCTGCCGCTCGTAGGCTGGCACAAAGTCGAGTGGGCCCGCCCTACCCTCAGGCTCGAGCCCGGAATGCAAATCGACTTCGGAGGCATTGGCAAGGAGTACGCGGTCGATACGGCGGTCGCATTGGCCAACACTGTCGCCCCAGGCGTGAGCTGCCTCGTCAACTTCGGCGGCGATGTCGCCGTATTGAACCGGCGTCGCGACGGCCAACCGTGGCGCGTCGGAATCGAGAAAGCGGATCGCCCGGGTGTGCCCAGGGAACTCGTTCCGCTGGAACGCGGGGCGCTCGCAACGAGCGGGGATTCGCGCCGCTTTCTGCTCCACAACGGACGCCGCTATTCGCACATTCTGGATGCACGCACGGGCTGGCCGGTACACCAGGCGCCGCGCTCCGCGACTGTCGCCGCCGATACCTGCACACAGGCAGGCAGCATGACGACACTGGCCATGCTCCAGGGTGCAAACGCTGAAGCGTTCCTGAAGAGCAGCGGCCTGCGCTTCTGGCTGCAGGCTGCGCTGTGATCTCGCGCTGATCGCGCACGGCTCCTTCCGACAGAGCTGCTATGTTCGGCTACCGGCATGCTGCCGGATAATTCGAAGCCGACGGCTAGCCGTGTCCGGAGTCCTGCGCCGATGCGAAAACTGATCGTTCATATCCTTCTGAGCATCGTTTCAATCTCACTCCTGACGTCCTGCCGGGGTGGGGCTCGGCCAACGGGCGGGACCGCCGGAACCCCGTTGGAGTATCTGCCAGCGTTGCAGGGCGACTACTTCAAGCATGATTCTGCGGCGGTGGGACGCTCCTTTCATATCTACGTTGCGTTCCCCGAAAACTACGAGAGGAATCCGGATGCACGCTATCCAGTAGTCTACTTGCTGGACGGTGATTCGCTGTTCCCCATTCACGCTACCCATCACCGCTTTCTGAACTACGACGAAGCCATTCCCGAGGCCATCGTCGTAGGGATTGCGTACGGATCCTTCGACCCCTCGGTCAACAAGCGGGGTTACGATTTCTCCGCGCCTGCGGCGGATGCCTCGGAGGAACAGGGAGGCGCGCCGGCCTTTCAGCGCTTCCTGAAGCTTGAACTCATTCCTGAGATAGATCGGCGCTACCGCAGCAATCCCGACCGGCGCGTTCTCTTCGGCCAAAGCCGCGGCGGGTACATGGTCCTCTACTCGGCGTTCACGGACCCTGATCTCTTCTGGGGCCGGATAGCGAGCAATCCTTCCTTCGATCCAGGACGAGAGCTGTTCTATTCGAAACCGCCATCATCGACGAGACGCGACCTGGGTCTGGTCGTCACCAGCGGAGAGCGAGATCGGCCCGCTGGCCGCGAGAAGGCGATGGAATGGTTCAAGACATGGGACGCACGGAGCGACACACCGTGGCAGGTCAAGACGCTCACGCTCGAAGGCGGCACGCATGCCGCCGACAGTACGAACAGTTACCGTGCAGGGATGGTATGGCTCTTCCGCAGATAGGCTGCGCCGTCCGCTCTCTATGAATGAGCAACAGCCATCGCCGGCGCCTCGCACCCTGCGCTGGCGAGTTCGCGCTCCGCTTGCCTGAATCCATACATCGGCACTATCTCTCCGGCGCGATCGCCGATTTCATCCCACAGCGCGATTACACGCTCGCCCGCATCGGCGCCACTACCCACATAACGACCTTCGGTCAACGTGACATGCGCACGCGCGAAGTGTCCCGCACCGGCGCACAGGATCGCTCGCGTGGGTGCTTCATCTTGAACGAGCGCCAGCAAGCCAGGACTCACCAGCTGTGGCGCGAGCTGCTGGAGCGCCTCCTTGGAAAGGACGCCATCCGTCATCTGCGTCGCCGCAGTGGGCGCGAGGCAGTTGACGCGGACGTTGTACTTCTCGCCTTCGAGTGCGAGCGTCTGCATCAGTCCGACGAGCGCCATCTTCGCCGCGCCGTAGTTCGCCTGGCCGAAATTTCCGTAGAGCCCGGACGACGATGTCGTCATGACCACGCGGCCGAAGCGTTGCTGTCGCATGATTTCCCACACGGCCTTCGTGCAAATGACCGCGCCCATGAGATGAACGTCGAGCACCTGGCGGAAATCAGCGAGACTCATCTTCACGAAGCTCTTGTCGCGAAGGATGCCGGCGTTGTTGATCAGGATATCGACGCGGCCCCATGTCTTCAGCACCTGATCGACCATCGAGGCAACCTGCGTTTCGTCCGTGACCGAGGCAGCAATCGCAATTGCTTCACCACCCGCTGCGACGATCTCGCCGGCGACACGTGCGGCAACGGACTGATCCATGTCGTTCACGACCACTTTCGCGCCGTACGCAGCCAGCGCGAGCGCATGCGCCCGCCCCAACCCGCCACCGGCACCCGTCACGATCGCGACACGCGTCTTCAGGATCATTGGTCCTCGCCTTGATGATTGAACGAACTTTTTCTATGGCTTCCCGCACACGGCAAGGAAGCCGCCCGCCATGAACTTCGCCATGCGCTTTTTGACGGCGCTGAAGTCCTCCGACTTGCAGACCCCGCCAGACAACTTATCGATACGGCCCGTGCGCGCCAGGGTCAGCAGCAGCGCACC
>JACZCZ010222741.1_pt1 | contig 12935 bp, 8 predicted proteins | sample 8641811 | NCBI WGS metagenome assembly JACZCZ01 (sample SAMN15324610, study PRJNA640507) | soil metagenome | isolation source: intercropping peanut in the first line | place: China: Luxin town, Laibin City, Guangxi Province | collected 2019-07-25 | depth 10cm m | reverse complement strand
CGTCAGACGAAGAGACGTTCGAGACGTTGGAAGCGCGCTCGACGAAGGCGCTGGCGGCGTTTCGCGATGTCACCAGCAAGCACGGCCAAACGGAGGCCGCGCTTTGGGCACGCTTGGGCGAGGGCAACGAGCTGTTGACGTTGGGCAAGGCCGAAGAGGCCGGCCGCGCATTCGCCGCAGTGGTCAGTCAGACCGAGGACGATTACCTGCGCTACCGCGCGCTCGAAGGTCAGGGCTTCGCGCTCGAAGCGCAAAACAAGCTCGACGATGCGACCCAGAAGTTCGGCGAGATCGCCAAGCTCGCGAACGGCGGGTTTAAGGCCGCGAGCGACTTTCACCTCGCGCGGTTGCTCGCGCTTCGCGGTGACACCAAGAGCGCCAAGGAGCTCTACGGCAAGCTGATCGACACGCTCGGCGAACAGGCGTTGGAAAAGGGCGAACGTTTCGCAGCGATTCGCGATGAAGCGCAGATCCGCCTCTCTGAGCTTGGCGGCGAGCGTAAGACCCGACCGAATGCGGCCGGTGCTGGCGTGGGTGCGGAAGGCCTAACGCCTGAGCTGCTCGAGACATTGCGCAAGCAACTCGAGCTCAAGGGCAAGTAGCCCGTGCGCACGGCGAGTTGGGGTGGGATTGCCGGCCTGTGCCTGGGGCTTGCGGCCTGTGGTTCGGGCGCGGTCTTGCCGGACACGGAGCGACTGAGCTGGGTGGATGGTGACACCGCACGTTGGACAGGCAGCCGCGGCGCGCTTCAGCTGCGTTGGACGCAACGCATGGTCGCTCCGTTCGGGGACGCATATGTCCCCGTGGAGCAGGGCACGCCGGCGGTCGATTCGGTTCACGACCGGCTGTACGTCGGCTCGACGACCGGAACGCTATGGGCCATGCGCGGGAACGGTCGGCGCCTGTATCGCTACGAAGCAGGCGCATCGCTGGAAGCCGGACCGACGCTCGATGTGGCGCGCGGAGAGCTGTACGTCGTCAGCGAAGACGGAGTCGTCCATGCCCTGGTTGCTGCCACCGGTGCGGTTCGCTGGAAGGTGGACAGCGGCGCGGGCGCGACGCGCAAACCGTTGCTGCTGGTCGACGATGCTCTCTACGTAGCCAGCGACACCGACCAGGTCGTGGCGCTCGCGCGCGACAATGGCGAGGTGTTGTGGCGCTACCGCCGCGAACCGACGGACGGCTACCACGTGTCAGGCCACGCCGCGCTGGCCTTGGACGGCGCACGCCTTTATGCCGCGTTCTCCGATGGAATGATCGCTGCGCTGGACACCGCGGACGGTCGCGCGCTGTGGGAACGGGACACCGCGCTGGATTTTCCGCCCGGGGACGTTGGCCGCGGGCAGCGCTTCGTCGATGTCGACACGACGCCGTTGCCGCTCGGCGACACCTTGTACGCCGCTTCGTTCTCCGGCGGGCTCTACGGGTTGGATCCGGCGAGCGGCACGGTCACATCCCATCGGCCCGAGTGGACCGGCATTCACGCGATCTTGGCAGCCGGCACCGACCTGGTCGTGGCGACCGCCGAGGGCGCCGTCAATCGGCTCGATCCTGTCAGCGGCGAAGTCCGTTGGTCGGTGCGTGCGTCACGCGGCACGCCAAGCAATCCAGTCCTGGTTGGCGACATCTTGTACTTGAGCGAGACCCGCGGAGGTTTCGTCGCGCGTTCGATCGCGAACGGCGGCGAGCTCTCGCGCATTGAGTCCGGTCATGGATTCACGGCGGCGCCCGCCATCATCGAGCGGCGCGGCGTCGTCATCTCCAACGGCGGCACGCTGTACGCGTTCACGACGCCGGAGCACTAGCCAGAGGCACCAGGCGCGCACCGACCGAGGCGCCTACGTCCGCCGGTCATTAGGCGTGAGTTTACATAATCTATCTTCTGCGACATCGCTCGGTGGGTTGAACGGGATTTAGGCTGCAAGTCTCAAGTTCCCTGGCTACGCGTTGTCCGGCGCGATGACCAGGCGTACGCGCAGCGCTCTGTCACCCGTGCGCAGAACCAGGTCCGTGAAGGCTCCGTCGTGGTGCACGCTGAGCCCCGTCGGCAGCACACCATCGCTCGCAGACCACGCCTGCACGACGCTCGGCTTGCGCATCGGTCGCCCGAGCGGCTGACGGATCAGCAGCACGCGATCCGCCGTCAGCACGCAGCCGTACAAGACGACCTCACTGTCTTCGTAGACCAACGCCACCGGCGCCCGTAGACCACTCAACAGCTCCGTCGGCGACTCCTGTCCGATCGTCACCAGAATCGGTGCGGTCATCGACTCGGTGACCAAGACCGCCACGTCCCGACACACCAGCAGCCCCGTCACGATCGAGGCATCGGATACGTCGGTCGGTTGAGATGTCCAGCTTGCGCCGCCGTCGTCCGATCGAATCAGCGCGCACGGTCGGTGCATCGCGGCATGGACGTACGCCAGCGTTCGACGCCCGTCGTGCGCCAAATGGCGACCCGGTCGCGGACTGTCTACCAGCGACCAACGCTCGGGATCGGTCATGCGCTGGAACAAACTGCCGAGTCGGGACTGCGCCCACAGCTGCGTCTGCGCGCCATGCGTTGTGATCGCGAGGCGTGCATTGGCAATCAACGCCGGGTCCGCGCTCGGTCCACCGAGATCCTCAAGGCGAGATTCGTCTGTGATACGCCAAAGTCCGCTGTCGGTGCTGATCAGCACCTGGCCAAGCGGATCGCCAAGGGTTTGGCTGATCACCGCATTCGCATGGAGTGGCGCGCGCTGGGGGGAGTCAAGATTGATAAGCGCACTGCCGCTTTGACACCAGGCCTGGGCGCCGAGGTGCAGGACCTCGCCCGTGACCCCTTGGCCGAGCTCGGACACCCGGACTTGGCTCCGCGGAAACCAGGACCAACCGACGCCGGGCTGCACCTCGATCCGATCGGGCTCCGCCTCGTGGACTTGATCGAGCCGCCCGAGCAAGGAGGCATCGAGGGCCTCAGGCCCGCCATGAACGTCGGGTTCGCCGGCGTCGATCGGCGGCAAATCCACGTCATCGCCCTCTCCGCCTCCGCGCTCTTCGCCGAGCCCTTCCTCGTCCGAGTCCGCTCCGAGCGCTGGCAGGTCACCGTCGTCCAGGTCGTCCTCGCGGTGCGCGACCGTGTCACCGGCGGCCTCGTTATCGGCGGTCCAGCCGTATTCGTCCCCTGCCTCGCTGAGATCGCGCGCATCAATCTTGATCAGCTCGCTCGCGTTTTCAGTGCCTTCGCTCCAGCGCTGATCTTCGCGGTCGGCGCCATCGATCAAATCGGCCAGATCGCTGTCGTGATCGAAGCCGACGGAGACATCCAAGCCGACCACTTCGTTCTCGTCGTCCGCGCTGCGGTCCTCACCTTCGTCGAGGTCGGCAAGCGTATCGTCGGCAAGCCCGCCGTCAGATGGCGGCAGATCCAGGACCACGTCTTCGGCCTCTTCCGGCGTCGGCATGGTTTCAAGATAGCCGCGCGCGTTCGCTTTCTCCAACCAGCAAAGCGGAGCCGCAGGCTGCCGCGTGTCGATCAAAACGGAGCCGCAGGCTGCCGCGTGTCGATCAAAGCGGAGCCGCAGGCTGCCGCGTGTCAAAGCGGAGCCGCAGGCAGCCGCATGTCGATCAAAACGGAGCGTTGCGGTCCGCGTTCAACGCGACCAGGTCGCGCACGCGCAGCCGCATGGCCAAGAGCGGGATCACGCCAGCGACGATCATCACGCTGGCCTGACACACATAGAGCCAGAACACGAACACGGCGCCGCGCGTGGCGACCATCGGTGCGAGCAGATACAGCTTGAGCGTGGTGGTGACGGCGAGCTGGAAGTTGCCGAACAAGCCAGGCCCTGTCGGCAGCAGGATCCCGATCGCGAGCACACCCATCACCGCCGCCGCGTGCCCGAACGTCAGCGGCAAACCACAGCCGCGCGCCAGCCACATCACACCCAGCGCGTTGATCGTCCAATACAAGAGCGTCTCGAACAGGAAGCCTGCGGCGAGCTTGCCCTGGCCGATCGAGCGCACGCCGTCGGCCACGTTGCTGACCTTCTCTGCTCCGAACGCCGCGAGCTTCGGCGACACCCAGCCGATAATCATTTGCGTCATCCGCACGGCGAACGCGCGCTGCCACAGAAACAGCGCGAGCGCGGAGTACGCGGCAAGGAAAAACGTCCAGGCCAGGTAGCCGTACGCCGGGAGTAAGGCCGCGGCCGGGTCGGTGGTTTCCACGCGCGGCAGCACGAACAGCGCCCAGCCGACACAAACGCTCGTGATCAAGCCGTCGAGCACGCGCTCCACCGCCACCGTGCCGAGGCCGACCGAGATCGGAATGCCGTGTCGCATTTTGGTCAGCGCCGGCCGCGCGATCTCACCCAGTCGAAACGGCAGCGCGAAGATCGCGAAGAAGCCGATCCAATTCAGAACGATGACCTCACCGAGCGGCAGCCGCTTCACTGGTGCGATCAAGAAGCGCCAACGCGTGGCCCGCAGCAGGTGCACCGCCAGCAATGAACCGAGATAGAGCGGCACCGTACCGGGTGCGATCGACGAGATCTCCGCCGTGCTCGGCACAAGCGGCACGCCGCCCCGCGACGCCAGCCACGCAAACGCCGCCCCCAACGCCATCGACAACAAGAGGCGTGGCCACAGGCGCTGAACCAGGTTGCCTTGGATGTCGGTCTGCTCGCCCATCGCCTACTCGAAGGTGCCTTCCAAGATCTGGCGTGGGTGCTCGCTCAACAGCTCATCGGCGCGCTCACGTCCGACCAACTTCTTGAGGAGCTTGATCGCGTCGTCGACCACTTCGACGTCTTCGGGACGGTGGCTGTCGGTGCACGCCAGGAAATAGACGTCTTCTTTCAGCATGCGCTCCGCGGCTTTCTTCGGCGCGCGTCCGTACTTGCCGGTCAACGCCATCAGGTCCAGCTGCGGCAGCACACCCATCTCGAGCAGGCGTTCGATCGGTGCGGTGCTCGAAAACAACGGCGTGTAGCGTTCCGGGTGCGCCAGCACAGGGCGCACGCCGCGCACGTTCATCTGAAACAACCGCTGCGCCAGATTCACCGGGAACTGGTCCGGCGGCAGCTCGATCAGCGCTGCATGCCCTCCCGGATACGGCAGCGCTTGGCCGGTCGAAAACAGCTCGAAGAACACGTCGTCACAGAAGTGCTCGCAGCCGAGACCAAGCTCGGGCAACTGCGGGGTGCCCGCGATCGTCTGGAGCAGTTGGTTGAACGCTTGGGTTAGGCCGTCTTTGCGGTTGTCGAACATGGCGGTGCGGATGTGTGGCGTGGCGATCGCACGTTCAAAGCCGACGCGCGCGAGGCCGACGCAAAGACGGACGCTTTCGTCCAGTGTGCGCACCCCGTCGTCGACGCCCGGAATGTAGTGGCAATGCAGGTCGACGTAGCCCATGGCTCAGCGTTCCGCTCCGATGCGATCGATCAGCGCAAGCAACGCCTCGCGCTCATTGATCTCCGGCTGTTCCAGCACCGCTTCTAGCAGGCGCTCCAGGATTTCACCCACCTTGCGGCTCGGTGGCATCTGCAGGCGCGTCATCACGTCGCCACCGTTCACCTTGAGCTGCTTGATGCCGAACGCCGCACCCTGCGCCACGGCGGCTTCGATCCGACCGAAAAGCTCATTCAACGCAGCGATCTCCGCGTCCACCGGCCTGCCCTTGCCCAACGCGTCGGCCCGCGCCAACGCCAACAGGTCCGACACGCGCCCTTGCCCCACGCGCTTCACGAAACGCCGCACCGCTGCGTCGGTCCACTCAGCCGAGTAGCAAACCAGATGATGACGCACGAGGTGCACCACGCGTTCGCGCTCGTCGTTGGCGAAGCGGTACTCGCGCAGCCACGCATCGGCCATCTCGGCGCCAACGCTCTCGTGGTTGTAGAAGGTCCAGTCCTGCGTCTTGTCCGACATGGCGCGCGTCGCAGGTTTGCCGATGTCATGCAGCAGTCCGGCCACACGATGGATCGGATCACTGTGCAGGTTGTCCATGCACTCCATCGAGTGCCGCCACACGTCGTACGCGTGATAGCGGTTTTGCTCACAGCCGAATTGCTCGACCAGCGTCGGACACGTGATGCTCAGGATGCCGGTTTCACGCATCACATCGAACGCGCGCGATGGCGTCTTGGCTTTCATCGTCTTGAGCCACTCGTCGCGCACGCGCTCGCGCGACACCTTGCGAAACGACTCCAGCGTTGGCGTAATTGCCGCCTGCGTCTCCGGCGCCAAAGCGAATTCCAACGTCGCCACGAAGCGAGCCGCGCGCAGCACGCGTAAGCCATCCTCGGTGAACCGTTCTTGCGCCACCCCGACCGCGCGCAGCACACGCTGCTCCAGGTCGCGTAGGCCGCCCCAGGGATCGATCAGCGTGTCCGTGTTGGGGTCGAACGCGATGGCGTTGACGGTGAAGTCGCGGCGCGCCAAGTCGTCGTCGATGTTCTTCACGAAAAACACCGAGTCCGGACGCCGACTGTCGGAGTAAGCGCCCTCCCCGCGCAGCGTCGTGACCTCGTAGCTGCCGCCTTGGAACAGCACGGTCACGGTGCCGTGGGCGATGCCCGTGGGAATCGTGCGCTTGAATACGCGCGAGGTTTCTTCAGGTGTCGCGGACGTCGCCACGTCCCAATCGCTGGGCCGTCGTCCCATCAACACGTCGCGCAGAGAGCCGCCGACGATCCACGCGCCGTGCCCCGCCTGTCGCAACAGACGACACAGCTCCAACACTGCGGGCGCAATCGCCTGACGGTCGACGGTGAGGTTCATGGGCGCGGCGGGAGGCTGACGCTCTGGCGGCGTTCCAGCAAGCTCCGCGCACGCTCACGCAATCGCTGCACCTGCTGCGCCACCTCGGGCACCGCGGCGGTTTCCTTTTTCGCCAGATGATCGGCGTGGGCCGAGCAGGTGCGCGCAAGCTCCAAGTCGTTGCCCAACTCCTCGAACACGCGCATCGCTTGCTCGTACATCTTGCCCGCATCGATCTCGGGCTTGTCGGGCCAGTCCCCCATCGCGATCACTTCACCCATCGTGCGCAGCGCGACCCCCAAGTGCGGCTTGCTCTCCGCTTGGTAGAAGATCTGAATCGCCCGCGACAGGTCGGCATGCGCGGCCTGAAGATCACCGTGCAGCGCGCGCGCCTTGGCCAAGCTACGCAGCGTGTCGGCCTCCAGCAGCTTGTCGCCGAGCTTGCTTGCGATGCGGTCTGCCTTCTCCAACAACCCCACCGCTTCTTTGGTCTGGCCGCTGCGGTAGTGCGCGCCACCCAAGCACGTCAGCAAGTTCGCCTCGCTGACCCGATCGCCGTGGGTCTGCGCGATGGCGAGCGCCTCATTCCACAGCTGCACCGCGCGCTCGTTGTTGCCGCGCAGACCTTCCACGCCACCGAGATGCAGCAACGTGAATGCGAGGCCGCGCTGATCCTCGATCGCACGACGCAGCGCCAAAGCTTGCTCGAACGCTTGCGCCGCTTCGTCGTAGCGCTGGCTATCGCGGTAGACGACCGCGAGCCCGTTGAGACTGCTGGCGACCGCGGATTCCTCACCGAGCTGGCGACGAATCTCGAGCGCATCTTGCACCACGTGCTCGGCGGCACCGTAGTTGCCGCGCATCCAGTGGATCGTGCCCATCTCGTCCATGCAGAACGCGGCGCCGAGCTTGTCGTCGCAGGTTTCGTACAACGCCAACGCCGCATCCAGATGGCGCAGCGCCGGTGCCAGTTGCCCGAGCTGCCGGCTCGCTTGCCCGATGCGTCCGTGCGCATAGGCAGCGCGCGGCTTGAGGTCGAGCTTGTACGCCACAGCGCGCAGCTCCTCGAAAGCCTCCACCGCTTGCTCAGGGTTGCCCGAGAGCTGGCATGCCTCACCGTAACGCGACAGCGTTTCCACCCGCGCGCGTACGTCGGTCTCGCCGAGCAGCTGCAGGCCGTGTTTGTAGTCGTCTCTCGCGCGCGTCACCGCCAAGCGCTTGCGGGCCTGATCGCCGGCGATCACGAAGTAGCGTGCGGCCTCTGTGGGTGCACCGCCTTTCTCGTAGTGTTGCGCGATCACTTCAGCGTGCTCTTCCAGGCTTGCGCTGAGCTTCAGCTCCAACCACTGCGCGATCACCAGGTGATAGCGGCGCAACAGGCTCTTGCTGGTGAAGCGTTGCAGCGCCTCGCGTTCCAGGTTGTGTTTGAACGCGTACTCCACGTCGCCCGGCACCGATGAATCCGGCAAGCGCAGCAAGTAGTCGCGGTCGATCAGGTTCTCCAGCGTCTCGCGCACGCGGATACGGTCTTCGTCGTTCTTGCTCCAGTACTTGGGCGGTGCGACCTCGCAGCGTGTGAGCGCCACCAGCGCGCCTTCGACGAACACCCCGCCGATGTTCGCCGCCATCTCCAACAGATTGTGCTCGGCTGTGGTCAGCGCGGAGATGCGCGCGTTGATCGCATCGTCGACGCTGAGTGGGAGCTGCGCCGCGTCCAGCTTGCTCAGATCCACATCCCACGTGCCGTCGGTGCGAACCTTGAGCGCGCCCCCACGAATGAAGGCGCGCACCATCTGCTCCAGAAGGTACGGGTTGCCGCCCGCCAGCTCGACCGCGGCTTCGACCATCTCCTCGGGAGGTTTGCCGGTGGGCTTCAGCAGCGTGCGCACCAGCTCGCTGGCCTGATCGTGGCTGAGGGGACCCAGGTCGAAACGAATCGACTCGCCCTGCCCCTCCATCCAACTCGGACTGCGCGTCATCAGCTGTGGCCGCGCCACGATGATCAAGAGTAGCGGCACCTCGCGCATCGTCTTCACGAGGTGCTGCACCAACTCCAACGAGTCCTCGTGCGCCCATTGGAAGTCTTCGAGCACGAGCGTGAGCGGCTTCCGTTCCGCATCGAACTCGATGAAGCGCCGCAACACGTTGCGCCCGAGCTGACGAAACTGCGCCGGCTCTTCCGTGACCACCGCGCCGATCGAGGAGTCGGCCACTTCCACGCCGAGGAACGCGCCGAGGAAGTGTAAGAAGTCGGTGACGCGTCGATCGCCGAGCACGGCCTGAACCTGCTGACGCAAAAGCGCTTCGTTGGCGGCGTGGTCTCCACCTTCGGTCAAGCCGAAGCGTGCACGCAGCAAGCGTCGGATCACTCCGAGCGGTGGTTCGTCTTCGCTGCAATGACTGACATGGACCGCCACCGACTCGTCGCGGCCGCGCACGTCGGCCAGAAACTCGCGCACCAGCCGCGTCTTGCCGACGCCGGGGCTGCCGACGACGGTGATCACGTGCGGCACACGGGTCGCGAGCGTGTCGGCCAGCGCGTCCTCCAACATGCTCAGCTCGGCGCGACGTCCCACCAAGGGAGCAAACACTGTGCGGGTCTTGATCGTGTCGGGAGCCGGACGGGTACTGCTGCGCATGGGTGCGGCAGATTAACACGCTTCCAGCGCGGAAACCGCGTGTCATTGCGGCGCCTTGTCAATCCTGAGAGGCAGCCGCATGGTGCCGAACAGGTGACGCACTCCCACCACGATCACGGGCCTCATGCACACGATCACGAAGGCGGTGATCACGTGCACGACGGCGTGGCCGCCCATCCGGCCGATCACGGTCCTCATGACCACGCGCCCGCAAGCGGCCATCACACCCACCATCACCATGCCCCACGTCGCGCGCTCGGTTGGGCGTTGGCGCTCACTGGAGCCTTTGTGTGGGTGGAGCTGATCGTTGGCTTCTGGAGCAACAGCCTGGCGCTGATCGCAGACGCCGGTCACATGCTCGGCGACACTGGCACGCTGGCGCTCTCATTCTGGGTGGCCAACATCGCCCGGCGCCCGCGTTCGACCCTCCGCACCTACGGCTATCGGCGCGCGGAAGTGCTCGGTGCCGTCGTCAATGCGTCGGTGCTGGCACTGCTCGCGGTGTGGGTTGCGGTGCACGCGGTCGAGCGCCTGATGTCCCAGAGCGCGGTCGTGCATGGACATGGCTTGCTCGCCACCGCGGTCGTCGGTCTGTTCGTGAACCTGACCGCCGCGTGGATCCTCCACCGTCACGGCGGCAACGGGCTGAATGTGCGCGCGGCCTTGCTGCACGTGATGGGCGATTTGCTCGGCTCGGTGCTCGCGATCGGCGCTGGCATCTCGGTGCTCGAGGGCGTGTCGATCGCCGATCCCTTGGCATCGTTGGCGATCGCGGTGTTGTTGTTGTGGGGCGGCCTGCGCCTGCTCCGCGAAGCCACGCACGTCTTGATGGAGGGGACGCCCGCCCACTTGAACGTGGCCGAGCTCGAGCGGGTCATCGTCGAGACACCGGGCGTGCGCAGCGTCCACGATCTTCACGTCTGGTCGCTGACCCCCGAGACGCCAATGCTGACTGCGCACGTGGTGATCGCGCCGTCCGCCCACGGGACGGACGTCTCCCGGCGCGTGGGCGAGCGTCTGCGCGAGCGGTTTCGGCTCGACCACGTGACGATTCAGCCCGAGCCTGCCGGCCCATCGCTGGTTCCCCTGCGCGTCCCCAACCGCCGCAAACCCTGAAAACCCAGCGCGCCCCCGCAAGCGCTGCTTGCACCGACCCGTTCCCGAATCGACAATGGATGCTCCTTATGAAGAAAGCCCTCCTGTTCCTCAGTGTGGTCGCCGCAGCCTTCTGTGTGACGTTCGTCTGGGCCGAGCCCAACGGCGCCGACTTCGAGATTGACGCTTCGCCGCTGGCAAAGGCAGCCCGCACCAAGGCGCCCTACGACGCGTCCGAAGTGAAGGTGCTGAAGGCCGTCATGATCAAGGTCAAGGACGGCTATGTGGAGCCGGAGCGCATCGTCTACAGCAAGATGCTGTTCTCGGGCCTCGACGCGATCCAACGCAGCGTGGCGCCGGTGCTGATTCACCACGAGAACGACGCGCCGACGTTCACGGTTCAGGTCAACGACGCGCACAAGGAGTTCAAGGCCACGGACGTGGACTCGCCGTGGGCGCTGACCGGTCGGTTTGAGGAGGTCTTCGCGTTCCTCCAGCAGCATTTGAAGGAAGAGGACGTGAAGCTGCGCGACGTGGAGTACGCGGCGATCAACGGCATCCTGCGCACGCTCGACCCGCACTCGGTGTTGCTGTCGCCCGAGGACTACTCCGAGATGCAGCTGCACACGCGCGGCGAGTTCGGCGGTCTCGGCATCGTGATCGCGATTCGCGACGGCGCGCTCACCGTGATCAAGCCGATGCCGGGCACGCCTGCAGCGCAAGCGGGTCTCTTGGCGAAGGATCGCATCGTCAAGATCGACGACGAAGCCACGCTCAACATGCCGCTCGAGGAAGCCGTGGGTCGTCTGCGCGGTGCCCCGGGCTCGCGCGTGAAGGTGTGGGTGATCCGCGATGGCGCGGGAGGCTGGACCAAGCCCAAAGCGTTCGAGCTGGAGCGCGCGGTGATTCACATCGAGTCGGTGGAATCCAAGCTGCTCAGCGACAACATCGGCCTGGTCAAGGTCAAGAACTTCCAGTCCAACACATGCGACGACCTGCACTCGGCCCTCGCTCAGCTGCGTCGTCAGAACATGCGCGGCTTGGTGCTCGATCTGCGCGACAACCCTGGTGGCTTGCTGCAGCAAGCGGTCTGCATCTCCGACACGTTCCTGTCGTCGGGAACGATCGTCACCACCTCCTCGAACGATGTGGAAAAGCGCGACGTGAAGGTGGCCCACGCCGAAGGCACCGAGCCGAACTACCCCATGATTGTGCTGACCAACGGCGCCAGCGCTTCGGCCAGTGAGATCGTGGCCGGTGCGCTCAAGAACCACGATCGCGCGCTGGTCGTCGGGCAGAACACCTTCGGCAAGGGCTCAGTTCAGGTCCTGTACAGCGATGAGGTCGAAGGCTGGGCGCTGAAACTGACCATCGCGCAGTACCTCACGCCTGGAGACGTCTCGATCCAAGGCGTCGGCATCGTGCCGGACATCGCGATCGATCCCATGACCGTCGACCGTCTCGACATGGACCTCACGGTCGACAAGAGCTACTTGCGCGAGTCGGACCTGGCAGCGCACCTCACGCACGAGCGCGCGCACGCGTCGATGCAGCCGTCGCTGGTGCTGCGCTACTACCTTCCGTCGGAGACCCGCGAGCGCTTGCGCGAAGCGCGCCCGGAAGACCTGGAAGAGAACGAGAAGGAAGGCGAGTTCCTGACGCGGCTATCGCGCGATTTGCTTGCGCGCGCCCCTCGCCCCGGACGGCGAGAGCTGTTGCAGGACGCCACGGCTGTCGTGGCGCAAGCCCAGCAATTGGAGCTTGCACGCGCCGAAGCAGAGCTGAAGAAGCTCGGCGTCAACTGGACCGTCGGCGAGGACAAGGGCGACAGCGCGTTGCGCGTCGAGGTCTCGACCAATCAACCCAACAACACCGCGGCGGCAGGCGATGCGCTCGACTTGAAGGTGTCGGTCACCAACACCGGGACGGCGCCGCTCTATCAAGTGCGCGCGCTCACCCAGAGCGACAACCGGCTCTTCTCAGATCGCGAGCTGGTGTTTGGACGAGTGATGCCGGGCGAAACGCGCCACTGGACCACGACGCTCGGCATCTGCAAGGCCAACGATGGGCAGCGCAGCTGCAAGTTGCCCCCCACCCTCACCGCGCGTGCCGATGCCGTCACCGTCAGCTTCTCGGAAGCTCATGGCCACGTGCCCGAGCCGGTGGTGATTCAGACCGCGGTCACCGCGCTCAAGGAGCCGCAATTCGCATACTCGATCCAGGTCGCTGACAACGTGCGTGGCAACGGCGACGGGGCTCTGCAAAAAGGCGAAGCAGCAACGCTGTACCTCAAGGTTCGCAACGTCGGCGAAGGCCCGAGTCGAGAGACCGAAGCCAACCTGCGCAACTTGAGCGGTCGCGGTGTGCTGTTGCGCGACGGCCGCTTTGACTTGGCCGAGATCAAGCCCGGCGAAGAGCGCTTGGTGCCGTTCACCTTCGAGGTGTTGCCTGACTTCG
>JACZCZ010268935.1_pt1 | contig 12953 bp, 10 predicted proteins | sample 8641811 | NCBI WGS metagenome assembly JACZCZ01 (sample SAMN15324610, study PRJNA640507) | soil metagenome | isolation source: intercropping peanut in the first line | place: China: Luxin town, Laibin City, Guangxi Province | collected 2019-07-25 | depth 10cm m | reverse complement strand
TCGATGTACTTCTTGGCGTTGTCCCAGGCGCCGCCGCCGGTGCACATCGAGATGGCCACGAAGAGGCCGGTCACGATCGTGCCGATCAGCAGGCCGCCCAGCGCGCGGATGCCGGCGCCCGGACCCATCAGGAAGTTCATGCCGAAGGCGACGACGACCGGCACCAGGATCGGGAGCAGCGACGGCACGATCATTTCCTTGATAGCAGCGCGCGTCAGCATGTCCACGGCCTTGGAGTAGTCGGGCTTGGCTGTGCCTTCCATGATGCCCTTGATCTCTTTGAACTGGCGGCGCACTTCGACGACGACAGATCCGGCAGCGCGGCCCACGGCTTCCATCGCCATCGCGCCGAACAGGTAGGGCACGAGACCGCCGATGAACAGGCCGATGATCACGGCCGGATCGGAGAGCGAGAACGCGACGAGCTTGTTCGCGGCTTCGAGGTTGTGCGTGTAGTCGGCGAAGAGCACGAGCGCTGCGAGACCGGCGGAACCGATCGCGTAGCCCTTGGTGACGGCCTTCGTCGTGTTGCCGACAGCATCCAGCGCGTCGGTGATCTTGCGCACCTCCTTCGGCAGGCCGGACATTTCAGCAATGCCGCCGCCGTTGTCGGTGATCGGGCCGTACGCGTCGAGCGCGACGATCATGCCGGTCATCGAGAGCATCGCCGTTGCGGCGATCGCGATGCCGTACAGGTCGGCGATGTGGTGCGCGCCCCAGATGGCGGCGCAGACCGCGAGCACGGGGAGGGCAGTCGACTTCATCGAGATCGCGAGGCCGGCGATCACGTTCGTGCCGTGACCCGTCTGCGAAGCCTCGGCGACGTAGCGGACCGGGCCGTATTCCGTTGCGGTGTAGTACTCGGTGATCCAGATCAGCGCCGCGGTCAGCGCGAGGCCGATGACGGAGCACCAGAAGAGATCGCTGGCCAGTTCGCCTTCGCCCATCACGACCGGCGTGACGAAGTAGAACGCGATGAGTGCGAGCACGCCCGAAACCGCGGTGCCGCGATAGAGCGCGTTCATGATCTTGCCGCCTTCGCGGGCCTTCACGAAGAACGTGCCGACGATCGATGCGACGATCGACACGGCGCCAAGCACCAGCGGATAAATGATGTAGCGGAGGTCGAGGCCGCCATCGGCGGCCGTGAACATCAGACCGCCGAGCACCATCGTCGCGACGACCGTCACGGCGTAGGTTTCGAACAGGTCGGCTGCCATGCCGGCGCAGTCACCGACGTTGTCGCCGACGTTGTCCGCGATCACGGCGGGGTTGCGGGGATCGTCTTCCGGGATGCCGGCTTCGACTTTACCGACGAGGTCGGCACCGACGTCGGCGCCCTTCGTGAAGATGCCGCCGCCGAGGCGCGCGAAGATCGAGATCAGCGAACCGCCGAATGCGAGACCGACGAGCGAGTGCAGCGCAGCTTCATCGCCGATCGTGCCGCGCGTCAGCGCAAAGTAGCCGGCGACGCCGATCATGCCGAGACCCACCACCAGCATGCCGGTGATCGCACCACCGCGGAACGCAACCTGCAGTGCGGGATTGAGCCCGACGCTTGCTGCCTGCGCGGTGCGCACGTTTGCACGGACGGAAACGTTCATGCCGATGTATCCGGCGAGACCGGAGAGGATCGCGCCGACCGCGAAGCCACCTGCGGTCGCCCAGTTGAGCGCGAGACCGAGCAGGGCGAACAGCACGACGCCGACGATTCCGATCGTGGTGTACTGCCGGTTCAGGTAAGCCTTGGCGCCCGCCTGGATCGCCGCGGCGATCTCCTGCATGCGTTCGTTGCCAGCCGATTGTTTGTTGATCCAGCCAACGGAGAACGCGCCGTAAAGCACGGCGAGCACACCGGCACCGATCGCGAGCCAGAGCGCGACATCTGTGGACATGAACTTTCCCCTCCCGACGAATGGGCTTCGATTCTTGAATGTTGCATACAGCGGAAAATGCAGGTTTTTCCGCTGCAAAAGCTGCCAAAAAAAGGCGCTGGACTATAGCACAAAGGTTTTGTCGAGCTTCTTCTTCACCGGCGCGTTGCGCAGTTCGACGTACTGCGGCAGCCCGTTCTTGTAGGGAGGATAGTCTTCTCCCTGAATCAGCGGGCTCAGGTAGCGACGGGCCTTCTCTGTAATAAAGAAACCGTCTTCTGTTATGTAGTCGCGCGGCACCATTTTTTCCTGATTCGCGACATCGCTGAGCTTCGCGATGCCCAGCTTCCACTTGTAGGGCTTCTGCGAAGCGCGCACGACAGTCGGCATGACCGAGTTGTGTCCCTTCAGTGCGAGCTCGACCGCGGCCTTGCCCAGCGCGTACGCCTGATCGACGTCGACCTTCGATGCGATGTGACGAGCGGCGCGTTGCAGGTAGTCGGCGACCGCCCAGTGATACTTGTAGTTGAGCTTCGACTTGATGAGTTGAGCGATCACCGGCGCGACGCCGCCGAGCTGTGCGTGGCCGAATGCATCGCGCAGACCGGCATCGGAAAGGAACTTGCCCTCGGCGTTCTTCACGCCTTCCGACACGACGATCGCGCAGTAGCCGAACTTCTCCACGCACTCCTTCACGCGTGCACAGAACCGCTCTTCGTCGAATGTGATCTCGGGAAACAGGATGATGTGCGGCGCGTCGCCTTCCTTCTCCGAAGCGAGGCCGCCCGCGGCAGCGATCCATCCGGCATGACGACCCATGACTTCCATGATGAAGACCTTCGTCGAGGTCTTCGCCATCGAAGCGACGTCGAAGCCGGCCTCGCGAATCGAGACGGCAACGTACTTCGCCACGGAGCCGAACCCGGGACAGCAATCCGTGATAGGCAGATCGTTGTCGACTGTCTTGGGCACGTGGATCGCCTGGATCGGAAGCCCAAGCTTGTCTGCGAGCTGCGAAACCTTCAGGCAGGTGTCGGCCGAATCGCCGCCGCCGTTGTAGAAGAAGTAGCCGATGTCATGCGCCTTGAAGACCTCGATCAGGCGTTCGTACTGCGCCGGGTTGTCCTCGATCTTCTTCAGCTTGTAGCGCGCCGAACCGAATGCACCGGCGGGCGTGTGCCGCAAGGCCCGGATGGCTGCCGCGGATTCCTTCGTCGTATCGATCAGATCTTCTGTCAAAGCACCCACGATGCCGTGGCGGCCCGCATAGACCTTGCCGATCTTGTTCTTGTGCTTGCGGCAGGTCTCGATGACGCCGCAGGCCGATGCGTTGATCACGGCAGTAACGCCGCCCGACTGGGCATAGAAGGCGTTGCGAGGCTTCTTCGCGGGCATTGCAGACCCCTGAGGTGGTTGGGAATTTGGCGGCGAAGGATAACGCAGGAGGCCGGCCAGCTGGCCAACTGGCTGACTGGCCAGCTGGCCAGAACAGGAAGCCTGCTGCGGTCTTCTTCTGGCCAGCCAGCCAGCTTGGCAGTTGGCCAGTTGGCCCCTTTTCGGTAGGGTAGCGCCCCTTTGCTTCGGAGGTCGTCGCCGACATCATGCGTATCGTTTTGCTGGGAGCGCCCGGTTCGGGCAAGGGCACACAGGCACAGAGGCTGCAGGCCAAGTACGGCGTGCCCCAGGTTTCGTCCGGGGACCTGCTGCGCGACGCAGTTGCGCGTGGCACGGAGCTGGGGCTCAAGGCCAAGGCCGTCATGGAAGCGGGTCAGCTGGTGTCCGACGATATCGTGCTTGGACTCATTCGAGATCGGCTGGCCCGTCCCGACGCCGCCAACGGATTCATCCTCGACGGCTTCCCTCGCAACGAAGACCAGGCGAACTCTCTCAATGCGCTCCTGGAGGACATCGGCCAGCCGCTGGACGCCGTGCTCCTGCTGGACGTTCGCCGCGAGACGCTGATGCAGCGTCTGGCGGGCCGCCGCATCTGCCCGAAGTGCGGTACGGTCTACAACGTGCACTCCCTCAACGGTGCGACAACGTGCCCGCGCGAAGGCGCCGAGCTCTTTCAGCGTCCGGACGACAAGGAAGAAGTCATCGGCCGCCGGCTCGAGGTTTACGAGAAGCAGACCCAGCCGCTCATCGCCTATTACGCGAAGCTCGGCCTGTTGCGCACGATCGCCGGCGAAGGCGAACTCGACTCCGTGTTCGAACGGATGGAAGCCGCCGCGCTTGCGAAGCCCCTGCCGCCATCGAGCGTGAAGGTCAGCACCGCGAAGGTGCCCAAGAAGAAGGTCGTGGTTAAGGCCGCGCGCAAGGCGGCGAAGAAGACCAGAAAGGTTGCCGTGAAGACTGCGAAGGTGAAAGCCGCCCGCAAGTCGGCGCCCAAGGCGAAGCGCGCCAAGGCTGCCGCCAGGACCGCGAAGCGTGCGAAGGTCGCGAAGAAGCAGTCGGCCAGGAAGGCCGGCAGGAAGCCCGCGCGGAAGAAGTGACGATCAGGCGGCGTCGGTCGCGAGTCCGACCAGCCGCTCGCCGATGACTTCGCGGCGCCATCCCTGCATCAGGTGATCGGAGCGCCCCGAGAAGACCAGCTGTTCGACGTCGCGACGCGTCGCCAGAAGCTCAGGCGCAATGCTGTTGCGCTGAGCTTCGTCGCGAACGATCGACAGCAAACGATTGGCCAGCGCGAGCTGCTGAGGCTCCGGCCTGGTAGGCGTCACTGCCGGCGCTTCAGCGGCGGCGTTGGCACGACCCTGCGTCACCAGATCCAGCATTTCATCGGTGCGCTTGCGCAGGAAATTCGCAGACAGGCCGTCGATCGATTCCAGTTGCTCGCCCGTGCGCGGCAGACGATCCGCAATCTCGCGCATCGATTCGTCGGAGAGAATCCAGCCTCGCGGCTTGTCCTTGTGGATCGCGCGTGCTTCGCGCCACTGCGCGAGCAGTTTCAGCGTTGCGCGCTGTTCGGGTCGCAATCGATCGAGCCCTTTCAGCCTGCGCCATGCGTCCGCGGGGTCCGAGCGGTAGAGCTTCGGGTCTTCCAGCTCCTGCGCTTCCTCTACCTGCCAGCGAAGTCGCCCGCGGTCTTCGAGCGCGTCCTGAAGATTGAGATAGAGCGGAACGAGGTAGCGCACGTCGTCCGCTGCGTATTCGAGTTGTTCGGGACTGAGCGGCCGGCGGCTCCAGTCGGTCCGTGTCTGCCCTTTCGGCAGCACGTGGCCAAGCCGTTCCGCCACGAGCGAACCGTAGCCGACCTGGGCAGGTAATCCGAGCAGCCCGGCCGCAATCTGCGTATCGAAGAGCGGTCCGGGAACAGGGGCTGGAGCATCGGCGTTGCCCGGGCTCGTGCGCTGCATCGCCAGCGACAGGACTTCCAGATCCTGCCGGGCCGCATGCAGCACCTTCAGGCGGCGGCGGTCAGCCAGGAATTCCCAGAGCGGCGTCAGATCGGTCACCGCGAGGGGATCGATGATCACGCATGTGTCGGCGGTCGCTGCCTGGATCAGGCACAGCGTCGCGTAATACGTCCGCTCACGCATGAATTCCGTATCGAGCGCGATGAAGTTGCTGCCGGACAGCAATTCCAGGGCTCGCGTCAGTTCAGCGGCGGTCGTGATCGGAAGTGCCGGCGGCATGGCGTGTACAATCTGCGGAACGTCTCATGTTGAAATTATTGCAAACCTTCATCGACATTGCGCTGTGGCGTAAGGGCCCGCAGGATCTTCCGGCGTCCCAGTTCCTGTTGGTCCTGGCGCTCGCGATGTACGTCGCCGCGAGTTTCATCCAGGTGCAGCTGCTCGGTCTGCAGCTGCGGACCGTCGTCGTCATCGTCGTGGTCGATGCGATCATGATGATCCTGTGGCCCTGGGCCGTGCTCTCCTTTTTTCGTCGCAGCGAGCGGTTCATGCAGACGCTGACCGCCATGCTCGGGGTCGGAGTGCTGCTCGCGCTGGCCGACATCGCAGTACGCGTCCTCCAGATCATGATGGCCGGTCCCGAGCAGAAGCCCTACATCGCCTGGCTGTTCATCCGTTTCGTTGCCCTGGCGCTCATCCAGGGTCGTATCTTCATGCACGCGCTCGGTCAGGGCCTGCTCACCGGGATGGCGCTGACGGTCGCGATCGCCTATTCCGCGCTGGCAGTGGCGCAGCTCATCGTTACCCGATTGCAGGGTTGAAACACGCATCTCTATGCACGTCCACATTCTCGGCATCTGCGGCACGTTCATGGGCGGCATCGCTGCCCTCGCCAGGGCGGCGGGCCATCGCGTCACGGGCTCCGACCAGAACGTCTATCCGCCCATGTCGGATCAGCTCGCCGCGCTCGGGATCGAGTTGATCCAGGGCTACGATCCGGATCAGCTGAAACTGAAACCGGATGTCGTCGTCGTCGGCAATGTCATGAGCCGCGGCAACCCGCTGGTCGAAGCGCTGCTCGAGAGCGCAATCCCGTATACCTCGGGGCCCGAATGGCTGGCGCGGCACATCCTCGCGGGCCGATGGACGCTCGCAGTCGCAGGCACGCATGGCAAGACGACGACATCGAGCATCCTCGCGTGGATTCTCGAATACGCCGGTCTGAACCCCGGTTTCCTCATCGGCGGCGTGCCGGGCAACTTCAATGTGACCGCGCGCGATGGCGGCGGGAAGTATTTCGTCGTCGAAGCAGACGAATACGACACCGCATTTTTCGACAAGCGCGCGAAGTTCGTGCACTACCGTCCGCGGACCGCGATCCTCAACAATCTCGAGCATGATCACGCGGACATCTATCCCGACGTTGCGTCGATCCAGTGGCAGTTCCATCAGCTGATGCGCATGGTGCCTCGCAATGGCATGGTGGTTGCGAACGCGGGCGATGCCAACGTCATGCACGTGATCGACATGGGCTGCTGGACGCCCGTCGAGCGTTTCTCGAGCGGTACGCAGGGCGATACCGCGTGGTACGTCGCAGTCGAACCGGGCGGCGACTACTCGTCGTTCGCGATCATGGAAGGCGAGCGCGGCATGGGCGAGGTGCGCTGGTCGATGGTCGGGCGTCACAACGCGGAGAATGCACTTGCCGCCGTCCTCGCGGCACGCCATGCGGGCGTCGAGATCAGCAAGGCCGTCGAGGCGTTGCGCGAGTTCAAAGGCGTGCGCCGGCGCATGGAAGTGAGAGGTGTCGTCGACGGCATCACTGTGTACGACGACTTCGCGCACCATCCGACCGCCATCCACACGACCATCGACGGGCTGCGCCGCCGCATCGGCAAGGCGCGGCTCATCGCCGTGCTCGAACCGCGTTCGAATACGATGAAGCTCGGCTCCCACCAGGAAGCGATCGCCGGTTCGCTCGCGCAAGCTGATCGGGTATGGCTCTACCAGGGGCCGGGCGTGAAATGGGACGTCGCCGCATCGGTCGCAACGCTCGGCGAGCGGGCACGCGTCGTGAACGACATCGGTGCCCTGGTCGCGGAGATCGACGACTTCGCGACCGCAGGCGATCATGTACTGATCATGTCGAACGGTGGCTTCGACGGAGTTCACGGCAAGCTGCTCGCGCGACTGCGCGAGCGCTCGACCGGCTGACGCGCGATGGAACCCTCAGCGGTCAACGAGCGCCAAGCGACGGCTCTCCCGCGCACGATCCCGCTGTTTCCGCTGAACGCGGTCCTGTTTCCCGAAGGACCGCTCAAGCTGCGCATCTTCGAAGCGCGCTACGTCGACATGATCGGCCGCTGCATGCGCGAAGGCACTACGTTCGGTGTGGCCATGATTCTCGAAGGAGTCGAAGCAGGCGGCGAGGCGAGCACGGTCCGCATCGGTACATCCGCGCGCATTGTCGACTTCGAGCGTTTGCAGGATGGCCTGCTGGGGATCACCGCGCTCGGCGAGGATTCCTTTCGAATCGAGTCGGTGAGCCGCCAGTCCGATGGGCTCAACATCGCGCACGTTCAGTGGCTGCCGCGGGAAACCACGACGCCCGTGCCCGAAGACAGCGCATACCTCGTGCGGCTGTTGCAGCACGCGTTGCCGCAGCTGGCGCCGGTGTACGACTTCACTCCCATCCGCTATGAGGATGCGACATGGGTGGGCGCGCGACTGGTCGAAATCCTGCCGCTGCCGCTCGAAGAAAAGCAGTTGTGTCTCGAGCTGCAGGATCCGTTCAAGCGCCTAGAACACCTGCGCATGCGGGTGAAAGTCGAGGCGATCGAGCAGGAAGAAGATCTGCAGTAGTCAGCGCGCCGCCGCGGCCGATACGGACGGAGTACCGCGACTCACGACGAAATGGATGAGGGCGAGCACGGCCATCCACATGACCGTTCCCCAGCCGATGACTTCATCGTACGAGCCTACGAGCCATCGCGCTTCGCTGCCCGCATTGAATTCCGTGATCGCGCCGTAGAAATACAGTGCGCCGACCCATGCCGCATGCATGCCGATGCAGGCGGCGATGTTGCCAGTGCGCTGACGCACCAGCGCGAGCAGAATACCGACGGCGAACAGCGCGGCGAAGGAGTCGAGAATCGCGGTCGGGTCCTTGTACGCGATGAACATCCTGTCCAGCACCGCGAAGCCGCTGAACCAGTCGATCTGATCCGCGGGCACGTACAATCGTCCGCCGAGAAAGTGCACGGACGCGTAGAGGAGGCTCGGCAGGAGAATCGCAGCCGCGCTGCCCGATTCGCGTTCGATGGCGGTGTACAGCGCTCCCCGGAAGAACGTTTCCTCGATGAGCCCGACGACGAGTCCTGTCACCAGTCCCTTCACGATGGCAAAGACCGCGATCCAGAAGGTCATCTCCACCCGATCGTCGGTCACACGCACGCCGATCATCTGCAGCGCGATCAGCGGGGGCAGGATGATGAGTCCGCCCACGAGTACGCCGGCGCCGATCTGCTTCCAGAAGGCCGCCTTGGGCAGGCCGAAGCCAGTCGAGTGTTTGTCCGCGACGCGCCAGCGGCGAAACAGCCAGAACAGGCTGACGAGGGCGCACAGCATGGCCACACGATGCAGGACGCGGTGAATCGGCTGATCGTCGATGAGTCCGACCAGCAGCCAGAAAGGGTAGGCGAGCACTGCGGCGGTCAGCAGGCACCCGGCGAAAAGCAGCAGGATGGAGGCGAACGATCGCATCGCTAAAGAGGAACTCCGGATCGGGTCATTGCCGCCACCGGGACATCACCCGCAGCGGGCTCGTGCGCTTCTGATCTTGCGTTTCTGAGGGGAGCGACCAGATATCGCACAAACCAGTGCGAAGCTCGTGTGGTCTGATAGCGGTTGCGGAGCGGCGTCTGTGCGCCCTCCACAACAGGGATCGGAATTTTCACTACGGATGGTATCGAGATGGACGAAACGAAAGCGCTCTCTATCGTGTCGGCGCTGGCCGATGGCGTCAATCCGCTGACGGGGGAGGTGTTCCCCCAGGACAGCCCGTATCAGACGGCAGACGTGGTGCGTGCATTGTTTCTGGTCGTGCGAATGCTCGAACGGCGCCCGAAGCCCAGGTCGCGGGCATCGACGGCCGACAACGCAGGCAAGCCCTGGAGCAGCGACGAAGACCGGCGTCTGCTCACGCAGTTTGACGAGGGCATGTCGGTCCCGGATCTGGCCCGGAACCACTTGCGCACGGTGGCGGGAATTCAGGCGCGACTGGAAAGGCACGGTCGCATCACGCCCGCGATGAATGGCTCCGCACGTCGATTCGCGGACAGCAACGGGCGATCACGGACCACCGAGGTCCCTGCGGGATGACCGAACGCGACGGAACGGCAGATTCTGCCGGCGCCGGGTCAGCGCGCGGCGACGCCCATGGCTGGCGACGGGCGTGCTCGCTTCGCGAGTGCGTCCCACGCCGCCGTGACCTCGTCTGCACCAATGCCGAGCATGCTGGCCTGGCCATCGACGGAACCGGTGAGGCATTCGGCCTGTGCGCCGGCAGCGCCCCAGGGCCGGTAGAGTTCGGGATCGGCCTGACCGAAGAGGACTACCTGCGGACAGCCCACTGCCGCTGCCGCGTGGGCGGGGCCGGAATCGACCGTAACGAGGCTGGAGGCCGATTCCATCAGCGCCAGCAATCGCGGAATCGGCAGGTCGAGCGCAGCGTTGTGCACGTTCTTCGTTGCGCTCAGGCGGATGATGTCGTCGTTCAGTTCGCTCTCGCCCGGTGTGCCGAGCAGCACGATGCTGCTGTCCGGCGATCGTTGCCTGATGTGCCGCACGACTTCGGCCCAGCGTTCTTCGGGCCAGTACTTCGTGTTAGTTGCGCGGTCGCGCCGGCCGCTGCGCATCGTGCGCTTGTTGCCGGCCTGGACCAGATGCAATGTCGTGCTTCCAAGGCCGCGCGTCTCGAGCCAGGTCGACAGATCCGATCGCCACGCGGGAAGGACATCGATGACAGCGGCCTGGACAGCTGCCTGCGATGCGCCATCACCGCCACCGGGCATCGATGGAGCGATGCTCAGTCCGGGCGGCGTCATGTTCGCGAAGCGCGACCATCGTATGACGAAGTGCTCACGCGCACCGAACGCCAGATCGCGAACGTCGAGTACCCAGTCCTTCGGCACGCCGCCCTTTAGCAGTACATCGAACGCGGCTCCGTTGCCGTCGCAGAACCATGCGGGTGCCGGTCCGTTGCGGCGCAGTTCGCGCGCGATGCGCTGTTTGGGGAAGTTGAGCCAATAGGGGGTGTTGCGGCTCTCGAGCAAATGGATGCGGCCGACTCCAGGTTGCCCCTGCAGCAGGGGAATCGTCCATGGACCCGAGGACACCAGATCGACCGGCTGGCCAAAGCGTTCGGACAGCCGGCGGATGAGGGGAGTCAGCAGCACCATGTCGCCGAAGGCGCCGCATCTCACGACCAGCGGACGCACCGGACCGGGCGATTGTTCATTCATGGAGGTATAGTCGGAGCTGCTTCAAGGGTGTGAAGTGTCGCCATCAGCATGACTCGATTGCGTATTCTGCACGTCATCCTGTCTGAAGGATTCAAGGGATCGGAGCGATCCGCCGCGGAGTATTGCAACTATCTCGCAGCGGCTGGACATGAAGTCGCTGTCGCCATTCCCGGCTGGCCCACCGTGCGCCAGCTGATCAAACGGGGCGGAGCACAGGGATCGATCCGCGATCATCTCGATTCTCGCGTCACCGTGTTCCGGATCCGTCGCCAATGGTTTCCCCTGCGTGCACTGCGGCGCGTGATTGCCGAGTATGCACCGGACATCGCGCATGCACACCTGACGCGCGCGACGAAGCTGGTCGCGCGACTGAAGGGGACGGTCGTCACGACAGGCACGCTCCACATGCATTGCTTCGACGTTGCCTATCTGGGCCTCGATGCAATTTTCTGTGTCGCGCGATGGCAGCAACGACTGATTCCTCCAGGTTACCGCGGCGACGTCTGTTACACGCCGAACATCGTCCGGCCGAATCGCAAACTGTGTGGCGAAGAATGCGCGGGCCTGCGGCGCGAGCTCGGGATTGCGGAGAACGATTTCGTAATCGGCGGAGTCGGGCAGCTCATCGAGCGCAAGGGATGGGATGTCCTCATCCGCGCGTTCGCGAAAGCGAATCTTCAGAATGCGAAGGTGCTGATCCTCGGAGATGGCAGGCAGAGGGATGAGCTCGCTGCCCTCGGCGGCGATCGCGTGATCCTGCCGGGCTTTCGCAGTAACGCGAAGGACTATTTCCAGATCATGGACCTGTTCGTGTGTCCGTCGCGCGAGGAAGCATTCGGTCTCGTGCTCGCGGAGGCGCTCGACAGTGCCCTCCCGGTGATTGCTTCGCGCACGGAAGGTTGCTGCGAGATCCTGAGCAACTTCCCGGGTCAGTTGTACCCGGTCGACGATGCTGATGCGCTCGCTGCCCTGCTAGCCGAACACTACCGTCAGCGCACACCGCGACAGCAGGTCGATCTGGGTGAGTTCCTGCCCGAGAATGCCGGCGCGACGCTGGTCCGTGCGTATGAGGCGATCCTGGTCAGCGCACAGCGTCGCGGTGTCGTCGATGGGCCGGCCTCGAGCGGCCGGTCTTCTCTCGATCTCTCTCACCAGCGACGGCTGACATAGAGCGTCAGCAGCGACGCGTCGTAGAAGGCGTCGTCGCGCGAACCCTCGCTCGGTGGATCGTCCGGCAACAGATTATCGCGCGCGATCTTGTCGGCGAAGCGGTACTCGAGGCCGATGTCGTACTTTGGGAAGGCATCGCGCCACTGCACGCCAGCGCCCGTGTAAATGCCGTAGGCAGGCGTTGCGAGATCGTAGCGGGCGGCACCCGCGAACAGCGACAACGCAATCTTCTTGTTGAGGCGGAAGCGGTAATCGATGGCGCGCACGCCGAGCAGCATCGAGCCGTCGAGGTCGTCGATATCCAGTCGCACGCCGATGTCGTTGCGATTCGAGATCGGACGGCGCACGCCAACGGCGATGTGCCCGCCCGTCGTGGTGGTCTCGGTCCGGGGAATCGATGTCGCCAGGTCGGTTCTGAGCTCGCCTGTGTGCACGCCGGCATCGACGAAGTATTCGCCGATCTTCGTGCTGGACTGAGGCGTCAGGCCTCGTGGCGTGCGCTCGATTCCGCCGGGCGGGTAAGTCACGAATGCGGCGAACCGCTGATAGTCCTCGCCAAAGACGTCGCGGCCCGCCTGGATCTCGGCACCGAAGTTGAGCATCTTCCAGTCGCGCGAGTACCGCAGCGACAGATCATGCATGCGCGTGTAGTCGTAGTCGGAGTAACTTTCGTTCGCCAGCGTACGGTAGCGCGCTTCGAAGAAGCCGCCGAACGAGGGCGTCCACGTCAGTTTCAGCATGTGGCTCTGGGCGCCGACGCCGTCGCCGGTGACGCGATCCGCCGCGCCCCAGTGACCGATGACGCGGCCTTCGTTGGTCAGGCCGTCCTGGTAGATGTGGTGGACGTACCAGCCGTTCTGCCACTCCGAGACTTCGTACGTGAGCCCGATGTCCGGCAGCAGCCGCGGCAGATCGACGCCGACAGAAAGCGATGAGTTGCCGAGGAGCAGGTCGCGCGACCGTGACGTGTCTTCGCCGCCGTATTCCATGTAGAACGCGAAAGGCACTTTCCCCGGAACCAGGAATCGCGT
>JACZCZ010188989.1_pt1 | contig 12960 bp, 9 predicted proteins | sample 8641811 | NCBI WGS metagenome assembly JACZCZ01 (sample SAMN15324610, study PRJNA640507) | soil metagenome | isolation source: intercropping peanut in the first line | place: China: Luxin town, Laibin City, Guangxi Province | collected 2019-07-25 | depth 10cm m | reverse complement strand
TTCCAGCACGTTTTCTTTTGCTGCGGGAGCAACCAGCAGCCTCCGGCGCCGACAACTGGGCATGCAACTCCCATCGCAAGCGTCACATCCACGCAAGGTCCCTGAAGCACGCCGACGTAGTCGTCCCCTCCGTGTGGAAGAAGCCGGCGCGTTGTGGTTCATCAGCACGCGCACCATCGAGGAGCGCTTCTGGCTCCACCCGATCCTCAGCAGCGGGCTCGCTCGTCTCAACCACAAGGGGCGGCGCGTCGCCAAGCACCTGGAGCGCCTGTACCACCGCCGCGTCGTTCAAATCGTCAACAGCGCCAACCGACGCATGGGGCCGCACCAGGCCCGCCTCACGGTGGACATCGTGACACGTGCGCTGAAAGGTCTCGTTGGCGCGGCGTTGGCACGCGCGCAGAAGCATTGCCGTCAACAGGGCTCCGAGGTCCAAGTGTTCGCGTTCGTTGCCATGAGCAACCACGTGCACATGGTCGTGCGCACCGCCGGCAAGAACCTCGCGAGCTTCATGGGCTACTTCAAAGCGCGCGTCGCCGACGGCATCAACTACCTCACCGGACGCCGCGGGCCGCTGTTCGCGCGGCGCTACGACGCACAACCCATTCGCAACCTCGACGCCGCCGCCGGCCGCATCGCATACACCGTCGACAATCCACGCCGCGCCCACCTGGTCGCCCATCATGATGACTGGGCAGGACAGCTGCTGTGCTACGGACTCGGCGACACCGACCAACCAACCTTCGAGTACTTGGCGCGTACCGATTGGCACCGCGAAAGAAAACGCAAGGGCGTCGATCAGTTCTTCACGACGATCACGCTCACGCTTTCGCCGCTGCCAGATCTCACAGAGCTCGAACGCGACGCGTATCGGCACATGGTGGAGTCGTGGATCGGAGATCTCGAACACGAAGCCGAAGGGCAAGAGAGAAAAGGCCCCAAACCCAAGACGGCAGTCTTGGGCATCGACAAGATTCTCCAAACGCCGTTCGAACACCGACCACAGCGTCCGTCATTCAAGAAGCGCCCGTACGCGTTCGGCACGCCCGACGACAAACGTCAGTACTACGAAGCGTGCAGCCACAAGTACGCGCTCTACGACGCGGCCTCCCACGCGTTCCGAACCACCGACCGCACGGTCGCCTTCCCCGAAGGCATGTACCCACCGCCCATCGCGCACGCTGCCTGATCGAATCGCCTCGCTTAGATCATCAACAACCCACACATCGCTGCGCGCCTCCCGCGGCGATGCACACGTGCCTTCTGGAGCGCCCCTGTCGAGAGCCGAACGCGACCTAGGCCCGACCTAGGCCACTCGCACTCTCGGCGTCCGCCCTCGCCATGCCCCTCCTGGGAAGCCAAGCGCTGCACTGCCCGCAAAACGTGCTGGAACGCTGACTGGCCGCGCTGCACTGCTCGCAAAACGTGCTGGAACGCTGACTGGCCGCGCTGCACTGCTCGCAAAACGCGCTGGAACGCTGACTGGCCGCGCTGGAGCCACGCTCACCCGCATCGCAGACACGCTGATCAAGACCGAGCGCGAAAATTTCCCTGCGATCGAAAAGCTGGGCTTGTTGGGGGGGCGATTCATCGCCCCGATCAGTGATCATTCTAGTTGCCAGTAGAGGAACGCTGAGATCACGACCGACGGCAGGGTCAGCAAGATCAGCAGCACAACACGACCGAGTCCTGGTTTTCGGCGTCCGTGTTTCGGCGAGAGACCGTCGAATCCAATGCTCTCTCCAATCTCCGCGGCGACGTAGATCGGCGGTCCAAGCGTGGCGAACAACAGCCACTGCCAAACGCCGTGCGGTTGAAGTCCCGTCCCGAAGCGAAGCGTCGCGACAACGAGCGCCCAGGCGAGCAAGCCGACGCCAATTTTGACGAAGGTGTCTTTCAACGCACCACCGTCGTCCCGGGAGTCAGCGCGGCCGTGTAGTCGACGACGAGCCAGGGGAGCCACAGCTCGGGCTCGCCCAGGTTCTCGTCGATCACGAGCTTGCAGAACGACAGTGCGAGGTCCAGGTCGTCGATGAAGCCATGTTGGTTTGGTCGCGCTGACATGCGCGACACGAAGTCTTTCGCGAGCCCGTTGCAGTGCCATGAGCACGCGAGGCTTCCCCATGAAAAGCAAACCGGTTCCCACCCGAGCACCGTACCTCCAGGCGGAATCGGAATCTGTTTCTCCAAGTGCCTGAAGAGCGTGCCCTCGCGTCGCTCATTCTCGCGCGCCTCACGCTCCAGAATCTCGAACGCCTCACTCGACAACCCAACCCCCAACACCCGCGGCACACCACCACGCAGCCGAGCATCAACCTCCGTCACACGCCGAACGCCATCTACCGTCTGCACATAGTCCGGCCACAACAACTCATCCGTCCGATTCAGCTGATCTACGATCGCACGCATCTCAGGAATGACCGCCGCATCAAACCCATTCTCCTCAACCAACTTCACCCGCTCCACGTCAGCCATCCGCGGCCACAACGTGGCCCACGAATGCGGCACAAGCGCACCGAGACAATCCGACACCGTGACAATGCGCGCCGGCAAGTGCTCACCGAAGAATTCCACGCGATCGATGTCCCGACCGACGCGGTAACCAGCGAAGAATGTGTTGCTGCTGTTTCGTGGCACGTGATTCACACTGGTTGCTCAGTGATGCACGACGGTAACCTCTAGAGGCGCCGCGAACACCATGAGTGACGACGGGAAAATCATTCCGATTGGTCGGAAGGCCAAGGGCCGGGGGCGAACCGTTACCGTCGGTGGTTCGGCTGATCGGACCGCGCTGTCGCTTACCATCTACTGTGGCGACATCGATCCAGATCAGATCACCAAGCAGCTTGGTGTTGAGCCGACCGAGACACATCGCAAGGGCGAGCGCCGCAAACAGCGCTACCGCGCATACACACAGAGCGCGTGGTTCCTGTCACTGGAGGCAACCGCGCCGCGCGGCCTAGAGGAGTTGCTTCACGACTTGTTGCGACGACTTCCACCGTCGACGAGCGCGGTGTGGAGCAACCTTCGCGCAGCCTATGACGTTCAACTCCGCATCGGCCTCTTCCTCAACGAGTGGAACCGCGGCTTCGTGGTCCACAGTAACCTGGTCGCCCAAGCCGCCCATATCGCAAACAAGTTCGACTTCGACATCTACGGGGTAGGCGGGGTGTGACAAAGAACCCGAGGTGAGGCTGGCGAAGCGTCTCGCAATCACGTTGCTTCTGATCCTTGCGATTCCGTACGTCGCCTTTTACGTGCTCCTTGCCGTGATGGAGGGACCTTCACGTGCATGGCGGCATTTGTGTGGAGAGTGAGCTTGATCCGGTTTTGTGGACACCGACTGAAGGAAGTAAGAGGTGTTCATGGGACCGAAGAAGCAGGCGAGGGGGCAGCGGCGGCACTTCACGGATGAGCTTCGTGCCGGCGCGGTCCGACTGGTGCTCGATGAGGGCAAGTCGCAGGCGGAAGTGGCACGAGACCTCGGGCTCTCGCCTCGTTGATCACGCGCTGGGTGAAGCAGGCGCGCGTCGATCGAGGCAAAGGTGCAGCGGGCGCGCTGACGACGAGCGAGAAAGACGAGCTGGCGAGCTGCGCAAAGAGAATCGCGTGCTGAAGCGCGGCGGCGCGCACCTTTCGAGATGTCCCTTGGTGACGGCGTCGCGGAGGTGACTGAGTTGGGGTGAGGACATTCTCAAGGCACACACCGCCGCTCCGCTTTGGTGACGGTTAGCCTTTGGTGGTGCTTGGGGTTGGAGCTGTTCGTGGTGTTCAACGAAGGCCACGAACGCAAAGTGGAGCGCCAGCGTGTGCGCTTCGAGTGTCCTCACCCGCGGCTGGCCAGCTCGCGATGCGCTCATCAAGGGACGTCTCGAGGGGTGCGCGGTGGTGGTCCGCGGGAGTGTCACCGTGCAATGCCCGGAGAACACCACGAGCATCACGTGTTAACGCACCGACGCTTGGCTCGTTTGCCTTAGCCGCGAAGAACAGTCAGGCGTTTCTTGAAGTCGCCGTTCTTCTTCTTGCGGAAGGTGCTTAGCGCCTCGGGCGACTGCACTGCGTAGCCGTCGAGTAGCTGCTTGTGCACGCGGCGACGTGAGGTGCTCAGGTACTCGAGGAACTCTGCGGCGTTGTAGAAGGTCATGCCTTCGTCGGCGGAGTTGATCTCGCAGGTTTTCTCCGAGTACTCGCGGCACACGTGTGGACGGTGTTCGTAGATGCCGCACTTGTTGTCGGGCTGCAGGTGTTGGCAGCGCGTCTCCATTTGAACGAACCACTCGTCGTCGCTGTCGCGGTAGACGCTGACTCGCTCGTGATAGAGGTGCCAAAGAATCTCGGACGCGCGCTTCACCGTGGTCGGCCCGTTGATCTCGAACGCCAGGTACGTGCAGCACAGCCCACACGTGAGACACGGCACCGGCTCGCGCGGCGCCAGCGCTTCGACGACTGGCTTGCTTGCGCGCTTTTTGATCGCGGCACCACCACGCGCTCCGGACGCGGGCAGTTGTTTGTTCTTCGGATCGGGTTTTCGCAAGGAAGGCTGTGACATGGGTCCTGAGCGCTCTTCTGACAAGGGTTCGCCGGAGCTCGGCAAGGTTACGTAGACAAGGAGTCGTGGTTACTTCGCGCGCGTTTCCTTGAACAACACACGCAGCGCGCCATCGAGCACGCCCTGCACGTTCACCGGAACGCCAGCGTCGATCAGAGAGGTAAGCCCGATCGCGGCAGCGACCAACAGGTTGCCGATCGCGTCCGGCTCCACGTCGGTGCGCACGGTGCCCGCGGCTTGCCCATCACGCGCGGCCACTGCCACACGTTGCACCGCGTTGGAGAAAGCAAAGTTGACGCGCTCTGCGATCGCTGACGAACGGTGACGCGCTTCCATCAAGCGATGGAACGCCAGGCTGTTCTCACCCATGAACGGCACCATGCCCGCGGTCGCGAAGCCGATGAAGCGTTCGATGGTGAGGCGCAAATCCGCCTCGCTGTCGCCCTGTGCGATCACCACGTCCATGAACACCGACAACACGCGATCGATCACCGCGGCCAGCAGCTCCTCGCGATCCTTGAAGTGCACGTAGAACGCACCGCGTGTGTAGCCGGCGCGTGCGCAGATTTCGTCCAGGCTCGGCAGGTCCAAGCCCTTCTCGCTGAACAGCTCGATGCCGGCGTTGATCAACGCTTCGCGCGTCTCGGCTTTGGTCTCTTCGCGAGTTTTCGCCTTGTCCTGGCTCATGCGCGGCGGCTTCCGTGATGGCCACATACGCGATCGCATGGTTGACTACAAGCGCGCTCGCGGCGTGTAACTGCGCTCATGGCTTCGTTCAAACGCACGATGGTGCTGGCAGTGGTGGTGGTCGCGCTGATCACGGGTGTGGTGTGGTCGCTGTTCCAACTCGCATCGGTGCGGCGATGGGCGGTGGCCGGGCTGAGCGAAGCGTACGTTCCACCTGCTGCGTCTTCGAACGGTGCGCCGGTGTTCGATGGAGCGGATGCCACACGCACGCAGATCACGATCGGCCTGCGCAAGGTGGCCGATGGCTTCCAAGCCGTGACCGACGTGCAGTTTCTGCCGGGTCGCAACGATCTGATCGTGGTCGCCCAGAAAGCCGGCCGCGCCGAGTGGGCGAAGCTCAACACCAAGGAGCGCGGTCTGCTGTTTGAAGTGGATGTACCGACGGAGTCCGAGCTGGGGCTGCTGGGCTTGGCGTTTCACCCGCGCTTCGTCGACAACGGCAAGCTGTACGCGAGCTACAACGTGAAGGACGGCGATCGGCTGCTCACGCGCGTCAGTGAGTGGCAGGTGACACGCGACGATCAAGGTGGGCTGCGCGGTGCGACCGAGCTGCGCGCGATCTTGCAGGTCGAGCAGCCGTACCAAAACCACAACGGCGGGCAGCTCGTGTTTGGTCCGGATGGGTTTCTCTACATCGGGCTCGGCGACGGCGGTTACCGCGACGACCCTCACGGCAACGGACAGAACCGCAACACGCTGCTCGGAAAGATGCTGCGCATCGACGTGGACAACACCGAGGCCGACAAGCCCTACGCCGTGCCGCGCGACAACCCGTTCCTCGGTGATCGCGAGATTCAACCCGAGATCTGGGCCTACGGTCTGCGCAACCCGTGGCGCTACAGCTTCGACCCACGCGGACGCTTGATCGTGGCCGACGTGGGGCAAGACAAGTGGGAAGAGATCTCGATCGTCGAGCGCGGCGACAACCTCGGCTGGAACGTGCGCGAAGGCGGCGCGTGCTTTCAGCAAGAAGAGTGCAAGCGCGGCACGATGAAGGATCCGATTCACGTGTACGGCCGCGACGAGGGCCAGTCGATCACCGGTGGCTTCGTCTACACCCTCGACGACATTCCGGGCTTGCAAGGCAAGTACGTGTTCGCGGACTTCCTGCGCGGTCGCTTCTGGGCGATCAGCTTACCGAACGATGCGCGTGCCACGGTGCCGGCACAGGACGTGATCGCCTTGGGACGTTTCGCGATCTTGCCGAGCACCTTTGCGCGTGACTCCGCCGGTCGACTTTACGTGGCCGATTTCGGCGGCGGTGCGATCTATCAATTGGCCGGTTCCAAGGCCAAGGTGAGCCCATGACCACCGACTCCTCGCGCCCACCTGCCGCGGTGACACAGCTCTTGTCTGAGCTGATCCGCATCGACACCCACAACCCCGGGGGTGACGAGGTCGCGATCGCGTCGCTGCTCGCCGAGCGCCTGCGTTTGCTCAAGCCTGACGCGTTGGAGCTGGTGTCGGTGCTGCGTGAGGACGCCGACGGTGCGTACGTGTTCGCGCGCTGGGGGACGCCGCGCTTCGTGATCAACGCGCACCTGGACACGGTGCCGCCGAACGCGGGTTGGTCGCGCGACCCGTACACGCCGGTGATTGAGAACGACCGCCTGTGGGGCTTGGGTGCGTGCGACACCAAGGGTGCCGTGGCCGCTGCGGTGGTGGCGCTCGAAGCCGGCACGCCGCGGGACGTGGCGGTGCTGTTCACCGGTGACGAGGAGGTCAACGGTACGTGCATGCGCGCGTTCTTGGATTCCGACTCGGCGCGCTGGGTGAAGCGCGTGGTGGTCTGCGAGCCCACCGGTTGTCAGGTCGGCACGCGGCACCGCGGTGTGATGAGCATTCAAGCGCGGGTGCAGGGCGAGGGCGGTCACTCGTCTAACGCCGATCACATGCCAGCACCGATCGCCGAGCTCGCGCACTGCGCGGTGGCGGTGGCGCAATGGGGACGCGCGCGGCGTGATCAAGGGCCAGCGGGCTTTACGGGCATGTGCGTGAACATCGCTGCGCTCGATGGTGGTGTGGCGTTCAATGTGGTGCCGGAAGAGGCCACGCTGACCGTGTCGCTGCGACCGCCGCCGGGCTTTCACAATGCGCCGCTGCTCGCCGAGCTGACGGCGCTGATTCATCAACACGCGCCACACGCGACCGTCACTGTGCCGGTCGACAATGAGCCGCTTGAGATCGATGCGCAGGCGTTCTGTGCGTCGCTCGGTTGGGATGTCGCGCGCGTCATCGACCTGGCGTTCTGGACCGAAGCTGCGCTGCTTTCGGCGGCGGGAATCGAAGCGGTCGTGTACGGTCCCGGCGACATCGGCCACGCGCACGCGCCCGACGAGTCGGTGGAGCTGTCGCAACTGGCGCAGGCGTACGACACCTTTCAGAAGTTGATCCATGGAACCGGCTGAGGCAGTCCTCAAGTTTCTTCAGAGCGTGGGTCGCGGCAGCGAGGCGGACTTCTACATTCGCCTGTTCCGTAGCGCGTCCCCGGAGCGCTTCGCCACGCTCGTGATCAACGCCTCGACGTTGACCGAGGGCATCAACACCGTTGTCGGTGATCTCAAGTTCCTGCACTCCCTCGGCCTGACGCCGGTCGTGGTGATCGGCCTGCACTGGTCGCGCGACGTGCAAGCCAACGGCAAGAAGCTGTCGGACAAGCTGGCGGACGTGAACGTGCCGGCGGTGGTGACCACGGCTGATTTGCCGACGTTGATCGAGCACACCCACGCCGGTCGGATTCCGATCGTGCCGCTCGACGGTGCCAACGAGGACGAGCGCTTCGTGTCACTGGGCGTATTGGTGTCGGCGCTGCAGTCGCGCAAGTTGATCTTCGCGCGCAAGGAAGGCGGTCTGCGCGTGGGCGGCGAGTGGGTGCCCGACGTGAACATGAGCCAAGAGCTCGAAGGCCTGCGCGCGCACCCGGACCTCAGCGCGCGGCAACGATCGTTGGTCACGCACGCCGCCAAGCTCCTGTTCGAACAAGCGACGCACAAGCTGACGGTGAGCATCGTCTCGCCGCTGAACTTGTTGCACGAGCTGTTCACGGTGAAGGGCGCAGGCACCCTGTTGCACCGCGGCGCCAAGATCCTGGCGTTCGATGGCTTGAGCGAGATCGATCAACCGCGCTTGACCGAGCTACTGACCTCGAGCTTCGGCCGCGCGCCGGACCCGACCTTCTTCGAGCGGCCGATCGATCGCGCGTACATCGAAGACAACTACCAAGGTGCGGCGCTGATGCGGAACGTGGCGCTCGGCGGCTACCTGACCAAGTTCGCTGTCACGCGCGAGGCGCAAGGCGAAGGTCTCGGTCGCGATCTGTGGCGCCGCATGTCCGAGGACTACCCGCGCATCATCTGGCGCGCGCGCACCAAGAACCCGATCGGCCCTTGGTACGACAAGCTGTGCGACGGTCGGGTCAAGCACGGCGACTGGACCGTCTACTTCAAAGGCCTGCCGGTCGAAGACATGCAAGCCGCCGTCACGTACGCGCTCGCGCAACCGATCGACTTCCCGACCTAGCGGATCGCGACGACAACGCGTGCGCACTTCGTACGTCACTACGGCAGCGCGACAATGGGCACCGGTGTGGTGCGGTCAGTGACGGTGCCGTCGGCGAGTTGGCCGTAGGGGTTGTAGCCCCAGCACACGCTGCTGCCGTTTGCGCGCAATGCGCAGGCGTGATCTTCGCCCGCGTCGATGTCGACCGCGTCGCTGATGCCGGTGACGCTGACTGGTGTGGTGCGGTTGATGATGGTCCCGTCGCCCAGTCGACCGTTGGCGTTGTAGCCCCAGCACATCACTTGCCCGCCTTGACGGCGTGCGCACGTGAAGGAATCGCCACCCTCGACCTGTACCGCGTCACTGATGCCCATCACGGTGACCGGCGCGATGCGATTGGTCGTGCTGCCGTCGCCGAGCTGCCCATAGTTGTTGCGACCCCAACACGAGATGCTGCCGCCGGTGCGCACGGCGCATGAGTGCTCGTAACCCACGCCGACCTGGGTCGCGTTGGTGATGCTTGCCACGTCGACGAACGTGGTCTGGTTGAGCGTCGCGTTGTTGCCGATCGCGCCGTACAGGCCTTCGCCAGCGCAGCGCACGCCGCTATTGGCTCGCAGGTAACAGGTGTGGTGATGGCCGACGGAGACCTGCGTCGCGTCGGTGATGCCGAACGAGTACGCGGGCGTGGCGGAGCGCGCGGTGTGTCCGAAACCAAGCTGGCCTTGGCCGTTGTAGCCCCAGCAGTAGAGGCGATTGTTGGTGCTCACTGCGCAGCTGGACCAGCCGTTGGTGGACACCTGTACGCCGTCGCTGATGCCGATTGCGCGCACAGGCGCGGTGCGTGCGGTCAGCGTGTTGTCGCCGAGCTGGCCTTCGTTGTTGCTGCCCCAGCACCAGACCTCGCCGCTGGTGCGCCGCACGCAGCCATGCTCCCAACCGATCTCGACCTGGGTCGCGTCGGTGATGCTGCTGGCGCCGATCGTGCCGCGGTACAAGACGCTCGTGCCGTTGCCGTTGCGCCCGCCGTAGCCTGCGCAGTGCAGGAGACCGTCGTCGAGCACGGCACAGGTGTTGGTGCCACCGGCCGCGATGTCTTCGCCGTTGTTGAAGCCGGCGACCGCGGTGGGGACCGTTCGATCGATGTTGGTGCCGTCACCGAGCCGACCGATCGCGCCGTAGCCCCAACACATCACTTGGCCGCCGACGCGCATCGCACAGGTGTGGTGATCGCCCGTGGTCACCTCGATCGCGTCGCTGATGTTGAGCGCGGCGGTGGGTACGCGGCGCTCCGTGGTGGTGTTGTCGCCGATGCGGCCGTTGGCGTTGTAGCCCCAGCACATCACCTGCCCGGTGGCGCGCACGGCGCAGGTGTGGAGATAGCCCGCGCTGACTTGGGCGGCGTCGGAGATTCCCATCGCGGCGACCGGCGTGCGGCGCTCCGTGACGGTGTTGTCACCGAGACGACCGCTGCCGTTGTCACCCCAACACATCACTTGGCCGGTGGCGCGTACAGCGCAGGTGTGGGTTTCGCCCGCGGACACTTGGACCGCGTCGGAGATGCCCATCACGGTCACCGGTGTGGTGCGGTCGCTGGTGGTGTTGTCGCCGAGGCGACCGTTGCCGTTGTTGCCCCAGCACACGATCTGTCCGTTGCCACGCAGCGCACAGGCGTGGTTCTCGCCCGCTGAGACTTGCAACGCGTCGCTGATGCCGCTCACCGCCACCGGTGTCGATCGGGCGGTGGTGGTGCCGTCGCCCAGCCGTCCAGTCGCGTTGCTGCCCCAGCACATCACTTGTCCGCTGCCGCGGAGCGCGCAGGTGAAGTCACTGCCGGCGCTGACGCCAACCGCGTCGCTGATGCCGCTGACTGCCACCGGTGTCGATCGGGCGGTGGTGGTGCCATCGCCGAGCCGACCGCTGCCGTTGCTGCCCCAGCACATCACCTGACCGTTTTGCCGCAACGCACACGAGTGATCGTCGCCGGTGCTGACGACGACCGCATCACTGATGCCGCTGACCAAGCCCGGTGCCCAGCGTTCGGTGAGCGTGCCGTCGCCGAGTCGGCTGCTGGCGTTGTAGCCCCAGCACGCGGCTTGACCGTCGCCACGCACCGCGCAGCTGTGGCTGTCGTCGATTTCGACCAGGCCGATCTGCGGCCGGCAATCGCCACCGTTCAGCGCGCGCTCGCAGCCGGTGGACGGCAGGCCGTCGCAGTCACCGAAACCGTTGTCGCAGCTCGTGATCGTGCACTGTCCGCTCTGGCAGCTGCCGCTTCCGTTGTCCGGATCGCAGGCCACGTTGCAGCCGCCGCAGTGCGCCGCGGTGTTGAGCGCCTGTTCGCAGCCGTTGCTCGGGTTGTTGTCGCAGTCGGCGAAGCCAGCATCGCAGGTGACGATCTGACAGGCTCCGCTCGCGCACGTCTCGCTCGCGTTGCTCAGGTTGCACGCGGTTGCGCACTGGCCGCAGTGCGTCAGCGTGTTGAGCGCCTGTTCGCAGCCGTTGCCGTCGTTGTTGTCGCAGGTGCCCCAGCCCATCTCGCAGGTGGTGAGCGTGCAGGTGCCGGTGCTGCAGGTCTCTTGGGCGTGGGCCAGGTCGCAGACGCTGCCGCAGCCACCGCAGTCACTCAGGGTGCGGGTCGATCGCTCGCAGCCATTGGCGCGCACGCTGTCGCAGTTGGCGAAGCCGGCGTCGCAGGCATCGAGCTGACACGTGCGGTTGACGCAGCTCTCGGAAGCGTGGGCCAGGGCGCACGGACTGTCGCAGGCGCCACAGTGATTCAACGTGCTCAGGCTCTGCTCGCAGCCGTTCTGTGCGTTGCCGTCGCAGTTGCCCAGGTCATCGCTGTCGCAGGTGACGACGATGCAGTTGCCGGCCGAGCACGCTTCGACCGCGTCCGGCAGGCTGCACGTGTCACCGCACGACGCGCAGCTGGTCAGGGTGTTGAGCTGGGTCTCGCAGCCGTTGTTGTTGTTGCTGTCGCAGGTGGCCCAACCCGGATTGCACGCGCCGATCGCGCACGCGCCCGCGTTGCAGGTGGCGCCGGCCTGCGCGTAGCTGCAGGTGCGACCGCACATGCCGCAGTTGGCGGTGGTGTTCAGCGCGGTCTCGCAGCCGTTCTGGGCATTGCCGTCGCAATTGCCGAACCCGGGATCGCAGGTTTGGATGCGACAGCTGCTGGCTTGGCAGGTGCCGGTGGCGTGGGGCAGGGCGCCGCAGGCTGCAGTGCATGAGCCGCAGTGCGCGTTGTCGCTGGTGAGGTCGGTCTCGCAGCTCGTGCCGTTGCCGTCGCAGTCGGCGAAGCCTGGATTGCACGCCGCGTTGCTGCAGATGCCGCCAGCGCACGAAGGCGTCCCGCTGCCCACGGTGCACGGGGTGCCGCAGCCGCCGCAGTTGGACAGCGTGTTGAGCGGCGTTTCGCAGCCGTTGTTCAGGTTGCCGTCGCAGTTGCCGAAGCCACTGTTGCAGCGCACGAAGTCACAGCTGCCGTCGTCGCAGTTGCCGACCGCGTTGGCGAAGGTGCACGCCACGTCGCACGAGCCGCAGTGGCTCAACGTGTGCAACGACGATTCGCAGCCGTTGCCACGATCGTCGTCGCAGTCACCGTGCGCGCCGCTGCAGGTCGTGGCGGTGCACTCGCCGGCGAGGCAGCTGACTGCGGTGGCGTTGTCGAGCAAGTTGGTGCGGCACAGGCTGCCGCAGGCGCCGCAGTTGTCCTCGTCGTCGTCGAGCGAGACCTCGCAGCCATTGTCCGGGTTGCCGTCGCAGTCGCCGCGTCCATCGTTGCAGCCGTCCGGAACGCAGGTCATCGCGCTGCACAGCGCGTCGGCGGTCGAGAACATGCACACCAGGTCGCACGTTCCGCAGTGCTCCGGTGTGTCGAGCACGGTCTCGCAGCCGTTGTCGACCACCCCGTCGCAGTCGCCGTAGCTGCCGTCGCAGTCGGTGATCGCGCACGCGCCGTCGACGCACCCGCTGCTGCCGTGATCGATCGCACCGCACGCGTTGTCGCAGGCGCCGCAGTTGTCGACCGAGTCCAGGCGCAGCTCGCAACCGTTGTCGCCGAGCCCGTCGCAGTCACCGAAGCCCGGCTCGCAGCCCCCGAGCACGCAGCTGCCCTGTTCGCAGCCGCCGATGCCCTCGGGATACGTGCACGCGTTGTGGCA
>JACZCZ010059747.1_pt1 | contig 12970 bp, 9 predicted proteins | sample 8641811 | NCBI WGS metagenome assembly JACZCZ01 (sample SAMN15324610, study PRJNA640507) | soil metagenome | isolation source: intercropping peanut in the first line | place: China: Luxin town, Laibin City, Guangxi Province | collected 2019-07-25 | depth 10cm m | reverse complement strand
TGCCCGCCGTGCCCGCGGCCACCCAGGCGCGGCGCGTGTTCGAACGCTCGCTGATCGCGGCGCTGGGCGACGTGCGGGATGCCACCAGCGTGGGCTTCAACCTGCGCGCATTGCGCACGGCGGCGCAGGCCGTGCGCGAGCGCCTGTCGCAGGAGCAGTGGAACCTGGTGGTGCGCGCCGAACAGTCCTTCCTGCGCGGCTGCGCGGAAAGCGGCGGCGACGTGGAATACGCGTCGGTGGAGTCGCAGCGGGTGCTGGAGACGCTGCTGGAACACACCGCGGCGATGGCGGGGGCCCAGACCGACCGGATGACCCGCGACGACGGCTGGCGGCTGCTGTCCACCGGCCGCCACCTCGAGCGCCTGGGTTTCCTGGCGCAGGCGCTGGCCAGCGCCTTCGAGACCGGCGCCGTGCAGGACGAAGGCGGCTTCGAGGCGGTGGTGGCCCTCTTCGACAGCACCATCACCTTCCATGCGCAGTACCAGCAACGGCACGACATTCCCGCGCTGCTGGACCTGCTGGTGCTGGACGGCGACAACCCGCGCTCGCTGGCCTGGGTGGCGCAGACGCTGCGCAACCGGCTCGCGCGCCTGGCAGGCACGCCGCGCGGCGTGGTGCCGGTGATGGCGATGCCGGTGCCGGACCCGGCGAAATGGACGCTGGAGGCGCTGTGCGCGCGCGATGCGCAGGGCCGCCATGCGGCGCTGCTGGAGATCCTGCAGCAGTGCGTGGATGCCTCCTACCGCCTGTGCGACGACCTCAGCGCGCGGTACTTCGCCCATGCCGGCGGGGACCGCGCCTCGGTGGGGGCCTGAATGCTGCTGCACGTCCTGCACGAGACGGTGTACGACTACGTGCCCACGGTGCGGACCGCGCAGCACGTGGTGCACCTGAAGCCCGCGCACGGCGGGCGCCAGCAGTTGCTGCAGCACCGGCTGCAGGTCGATCCGCAGCCGCCGCGCCTGCTGGAATCGGTGGACGTCTACGGCAACACGCGCACCTTCTTCAGCCTGCAGTTCGGCCACGAACGCCTGGGCGTGCTCGCCGAGAGCCTGGTGGCCACGGCGCCGGTCCCGCAGCCGGGAGACGGGCTGCCATGGGAGGACGCGGTGGAGCGCATGCGCTACCACCGCGAGTCGCGCTACGACCCGGCCAGCGAGTTCGTGTTCGCCTCGCCTTACGTGCCACGCGATGCCGCGTTCGCGGCGTACGCGCAACCGAGCTTCCCGCCGGGGCGGCCCCTGGCGCAGGCGGCGCGGGACCTCATGCACCGCATCCACGCGGAGTTCGCGTACGAACCCGCCGCGACCGACGTCAACACCCCGGCCCTCGAGGCCCTGCAGCTGCGCAAGGGCGTCTGCCAGGACCTGGCGCACGTGATGCTCGGGTGCCTGCGCAGCCTGGGCGTGCCCGCGCGCTACGTCAGCGGCTACCTGCTCACCGAAACGGCTCCGGGCACCCCGCGCCTGCTGGGCGCCGACGCGTCGCACGCGTGGGTGTCCGTGTACCTGGCGGCCGCCGCGGGGCCGGGCCAGTGGCTGGACCTCGATCCCACCAACGACCGCTCGCCGGGCGAGGACTACGTGGTGCTCGCGACCGGGCGCGACTACGCGGACGTCTCCCCCATGCGCGGGGTGATCCACGGCGGCGCCCACCACACGCTGCGCGTGGCCGTGACCGTCACGCCCGCGCAGGTCGCGGCCCCCGCCCCGGGTCCCGCTCCCTAGAATCGTGCCTTTCAAGGAGAGAACAGGCATGAGCGTCTACGACAAGCTGAAGGAACTGAACATCACGCTGCCCCCGGTGGCCACGCCCGCGGCCGCCTACGTGCCCTTCGTGCGCACCGGCAACCTGGTCTTCCTGTCGGGCCACGTGGCCAAGAAGGGCGGCAAGTCCTGGGTGGGGCAGCTGGGCAAGACGATGCAGACCGAGGAAGGCAAGCAGGCCGCCCGCGCCATCGCGATCGACCTGCTCGGCACGCTGCACGCGGCCGTCGGCGACCTGAACAACGTCAAGCGCATCGTGAAGGTGATGAGCCTGGTGAACTCCGCGCCCGACTTCACCGAGCACCACCTGGTCACCAACGGCTGCAGCGAGCTGCTGGGCCAGGTCTTCGGCGACAAGGGCGCGCACGCGCGCAGCGCCTTCGGCGTGGCGCAGATCCCCACCGGGGCGTGCGTGGAGATCGAGATGATCGTGGAGGTGTGAGGCGCCTCCGTGGGGCGGAGCCCGGACCGCCCGCCGCCGGCATCTTGCGTCAGAGAATGAAGTCGCCGGCACCGATGCTGGTGAGCCCCACCAGGCCGATGACGAACTCCGGCTCCAGGTCGCTGTCGATGTTCCCAAGCACGAGCAGGCCCCCGTCGACTGCTTCGTAGCGCAGCTGGCCGCTGGCGCTGAAGTCCCGGTCACCGATGAATTGGAAGCGGAAGCGGTCGGGGGAGAGATCGATCTTGTCGGTGCCGCGCTGGAAATCGACGATCAGGTCCCAGCCCATGTCGACGTCGCCCTCCGCGAGGTCTTGGTAGGTGAAGTGGTCGCGGCCCGAGCCGCCCTGCAGTTCGTCGTCGCCGAGTCCTCCCACGAGCGTGTCGTGGCCGGCGCCGCCGTACAACAGGTCGTTGCCCTCGCGCCCATTCAGCACATTGTCGGCGTCATTGCCGGCAATGTCGTTGCCCAGGTCGTTGCCGGTTCCCCGCCGCGCGCTGCCGGTGAGCACCAACACCTCGACCTCGCTGCTCAGCGTGTAGTTCACCGATGCCTTGACCACGTCGATTTGGTCGAAAGACCACGAAATCGTCTCTTCCACGACGTCGCGCTTGTCGTCAACGATGTAGGTGTCGCTGCCGTTGCCGCCCGCCATCGTGTCGGCACCCCGGCCGCCATCGAGCAGGTTGTCCTCGCCATTGCCGACGAGCTTGTTCGCCAAAGCGTTGCCGGTCGCCCTGCGGGCACTGGTCCCGGACAACGTGAGGTTCTCCTCGAAAGCGGCGAGCGAGCGGCTGTGGTCGGATACGATGGTGTCGACGCCACCACCCGACCGTTCGACGACCACGTCGGACGCCGTCACGACGTAGGTGTCGTTCCCGGCACCCCCGATCAGCGTGTCCACGCCTCCCCTGCCGTTCAGCCGGTTGGCGGCCGCGTTCCCGACCATGTGGTTCGCCGCCGCGTTGCCCGACCCGGAGATCGCCCGGGTGCCGGTAAGCACTAGGTTCTCCACCCCAAGAGGGAGGATGTAACTCAGGCCGGCCTCGACCGTGTCCAGTCCGCCCCTCGCCCCCTCTTCGCGCACCACGTCACCCTCGTCGCCTACCACGTAGGTGTCGTTCCCTCGCCCGCCCTCCAAGGTGTCCCGGCCTCCGCGCCCGTCCAGCCGGTTGTCGCCCTCGTTACCGTAGATCTTGTTGGCAACCCCATTGCCCGTGCCCCGCAGGTCACCGCTGCCCTGCAGGTGAAGCTGCTCCAGGTGCGCTCCCAGCTTGTAGTGGATGGAAGCGTTCACCGTGTCCTGCATTGCGTTGTCCCAAGAGTCGGTTTCTTCAACCTCCATCACGACGTCGTCGGCGCTGTTGACGTGATACGTATCTGCACCCCGGCCCCCGCGAAGGGTATCGGCGCCCTGTCCGCCCACCAGGGTGTCATAGCCATCACCGCCGCTGAGCCGATTGTTTGCGGCGTTGCCCCGCAGCAGGTTGCCGTCCGAATTGCCCCAGCCATTGATGGCAGTCGTGCCGGTGAGGACGAGGTTTTCAAGGTCTTCTCCCAGCGTGAAGCTGACGCTGGAGTGAACCACGTCCAGTCCGTCATAGTCACCTCTCGCCTCGACCACGACATCCCGGCTGCTGTCCACGATGTAGGTGTCGCTGCCCCAGCCGCCGTACATCGTGTCGGCTCCGGCGCCGCCATCCAGTGTTGTCCTGCCCCGGTGTCCGTACAGCACGTTGTCCAGTCCGTTCCCGACCCCACGGGCGCCGATGGCCTGGTCCGCCTCCAGGCGAAGCTCCTCGCAGTGCGCGCCGAGGGTGTAGCTCGAACTCGCGACCACGGTGTCTCGGCCCCCTCCCGCCGATTCCACGACTGTATCGCGTGCATCGACCTTGTAGGTATCGTCGCCGCCGCCTCCGATCAGCGTGTCCGCACCAGCGGCGCCGTCCAGCAAGTTGTCCGCGCGGTTGCCCAGCAATTCGTTGTCGAGGGCGTTTCCCGTGCCGTTGCGCGCAGCCCCTGACAAGGTAAGGTGTTCCACGAATGCGCCAAGTACCCAGGACCGAGGGGCGATCACGCGGTCGACTCCGCCGCGGGCCGTCTCGATCACGGCAGCGTCCCAGGCATCGCTCACGATGTACGTGTCGTCCCCGGCACCGCCCCGCAGCGTGGTGCCTTGGGCACTCGCTTGCATCGTCAGCACGTTCGCCCCGTCGTTCCCGACCAGTTCGCCCCCCGACCCGAGAATTTTCCCGTTCTCGATGTTCGCACCCAGCACATGGCGGTTGGACCAGGCGACGATCACGGTGTCCACCCCACCATCCGCGTCCTCGACGATGGTGTCGGTGCCGTTGTGAAGCTCGTAAGTGTCGTCGCCTGCGCCACCTTCGAGCCGGTTTACGCCGCCGGCGCCCGCGAGGGTGTCGTTGCCCGATCCTCCGACCAGAGTATCGGCACCCGCGGCACCTTCCAACCGGTTGTCCGCCGCGTTCCCTTCGAGGTAACCGGACACCAGGGTCGAGTCGAACGCGCCGTCCTCCAGTCCGGTCCCCATGACATACCGGGAGACGAACAAGGTGACGCTGTCGCGGCCATCACCTTCGGCTTCAACGATCAGGTCGTCCGCATCATGCAGCTCGTAGGTGTCGTCTCCCGCCCCGCCCTCCAGCTGGTCGACGCCCGCGCCGCCGGCAAGGTTGTCGTGGCCAGCGCCGCCACGCAGGGTGTCGTCGCCCAGGCCGCCGATCAGCGTATCGTCGCCAGATTGCCCCTCGACCAGATCGTTCCCCGCATCGCCGGACAGCCTGTCCTTGCCTTCGGCGCCGAACAGCATGTCGTCCCCGTTCCCTCCGGTCAGCGTGTTCCAGGTGGTTGCGGAGTCCGCCGACGCGGTCGAGGCGAGGTCCTGCCAGCCCGCGGCGTAAAGCACGTCATTGCCGTTGCCGCCGGTGAGCGTGTCCGACCCACCACCTCCGTGCAGCGTGCTGTCGCCGTCCGAACCGTCGACACTGAGCGCATCGCCTCCGCCATGGCCGAGCAGCAGGTTGGCGCCCGAGCCCCCGTGGATGGAATCCCTGCCCGCTCCCCCGGACACCGTGTCGTTTCCGGCGCCGGCGTGGACTTCGACCGCCGATGTGATCAGGCTTGCGTCGAGGTAGGTCGCATCGGCCGCCGTCTGGGAGAGGCTGAGGAATTGGACGTGCTCCCACGAGGGCGGAGTCGCGCTGCCAAGGAGGGCCTGCGTGAGCTTCAGACGCACGGTCCCGCCGCTATCGAACTCGAACACTTCGATGCCCCGCACCAGGGTGCCATCGAGCACCAGAACCTCGTCCGAAGGGCTCGCCGCCACCACCAGCCGGTCGGACACCCCCGCGCCGCCGTCGATGCGGTCGCCGGGGCTGAGTCCCGCGCCGATCAGGATGATGTCGTTGCCCGCGCCGGCATTCACCGAGTCCTCGCCGCCGGCATGCACGTCGAACTGGTCGCCCAGCGCAGTACCTTCGAAGGCGTCGGCGCCAGCACTACCCTCCACCCAGAGGCTGCCGTTGGGAAAAACGAAGTGCGAAGCGTCCAGGTCGGCAGGGGCGATGCCGGCCAGCGTCACATGCGAAGTGCCGTACCGGGTCCCCACGAGCGTGTCGCCCGCCAGCGGCTTCATCCACAGGCTGGCCGCGTCGACGTAGACCGAGAACTGGATCGTGTCGGTGGCCGGATCGAAGGAAGAAATCGTCGTGCCGGTGACGTCCGCATAGAAATAGGTCGCCATACGAACCTCTCGCACTCCTGCCCGCGCCCCTCCGGCGCGCCGCCATTAGAGCATGTGGTCCCCGTGGACACTGCGTCCGTTCCTGTGCGAAATGACCCATTACCATGCGCCTGTCCTGGACCTTGCAGGCGCGCTCCGGCGACGAAGGCGAGCCCTCAGGTCTCGTAATCCCCGCTCGCCTCCGGCTGGAACAGCACCTCCACGATCTTCGCCGCGCCGCTGGCGCCGGTCGGCGTCTTCCAGCGGGCGATTTCGCCCACCCGCAGTCCCAGCAGCGCCATCCCCACCGGCGACAGCACGGAGACGAAGCCGTTGGACGGCTCCGCGTCGCCGGGATAGCAGATCGCCATCTTGTACGGCGGCGCGGTGCCCGCGGGGTCCTGCAGCAGGACCTGCGAGTACATCGTCACCACCGTCGGCGGCACGGCGGGGGAGGCCACGAGCTCGCTGCCGTCGAGCACGTCCTGCATGGCTTCGGCGCCGGCCAGGCCGGGGCCGTGCTCCACGAGCAGGCGGGTCAGGCGCACGTAGTCCTTCTGGGTGAGCGTGCGCTCCAGGGTGGTCTGGGTGGTTTCCATCGAATCTCTCTCCTTCGCAATGCGGACCTCGCGCCGAACGGCGGACGCGAGAGGGGGGTGGCGCCTGGAAGGCCCGGCGACTCGGGAAGCTAGGGAAGGGAGTGAATCGCCGGGCTCAGGAGAGTGCTTGCGATTGGGGCCGGGTGGCGGCCATCGCCCGGGACAGCGCACGCGCGCGCGCGACCACCGCGCGGGGCGCGATGCCGGGGGCGATGGTGCGAAGTGCGTTCACGGGGACAGTCTAGCCGCAATGCCGCAAGGCCACCAAAGCCCCTGCGCCCCGGTGCGGATTGGGTTTCGTGCCTCAGCGCGGGCGCACCAGCGCCGCGCCCTTCTCGCCGATCATGACCGCGGCCGCGTTGGTGTTGGTCGAAACCATGGCCGGCATCACCGACGCGTCGATCACGCGCAGGCGCTCGATGCCGCGCACGCGCAGTTCGGGATCGACCACGGCGCGCGCGTCCGACCCCATGCGGCAGGTGCCGCTGGCGTGGAACACGGTGCCGCCCTTGGTGCGGGCGAAGCGCTCCAGCGCCGCGTCGTCCACCACGTCGTTGCCGGGCATGTATTCCTCGCCCGTCACCAGGTCGCGGAACGAAGGCTGGCGGTAGATGTCGCGCAGGATCTTCAGGCCCGAGACGAGCACCTTCGCGTCGTGCGGATCGGTCAGGTAGTTCGAGACGATGCGCGGCGCGGCCAGCGGGTCGGCCGAGCGGATCGCCACCGTGCCGCGCGACAGCGGCCGGCACTGCGCGGCCGACGCGGAGAAGCCGGAGAACGCATGCAGCGGATCGCCCGGCTTGTCCACCGACAGCGGCATCACGTTGAGCAGCAGGTCGGGGCGGCCGCCCTCGGCGTGCTCGCTGCAGACCATGCCGCCCACCTGGCCGGCGCCCACCGTGAGCGGGCCGCGCTGCTGCAGCAGCCACTGCGCACCCATCGCCGCCAGGGCCAGGGGATTGCGCACCTGGTCATTGAGCGACATCTTCTTCTTCAGCTTGACGATGACGCGGGCCTGGTAGTGGTCCTGCAGGTTCGCGCCCACCTCCGGCAGGTCGGCGTGCACGGGCAGCCCGTGCTGGCGCAGCAGGTCGGCCGGGCCGATGCCCGACAGCTGCAGCACCTGCGGGGACTGCAGCGCGCCGGCGGCGAGCAGAACCCCGGCCTCGGCCCGCGCCTGGCGCACAGCGCCCTGCTCCAGCCATTCGACGCCGGTGGCGCGGCCATGTTCCACGACGATGCGGGTGACGTGCACGCCGGTGCGCACCGTCAGGTTCGCTCGCGAACGCACCGGCGCGAGGAAAGCGGTGTTGGCATCGCAGCGCCAGTGGCCGCGCAGCGTGAGCTGGTACGCGCCCAGGCCGCCGGTCTGCGCGCCGTTGAAGTCGGGATTGCGCCCGTGGCCGGCCTCCACGCCCGCCTCGATCCAGGCCTGGCAGTAGGGATGGTCGTTGCGCAGGTTGGCCACGCACAGCTCGCCGGAGCCGCCGTGGTACTCGCTCTCGCCGCCTTCGTAGCGCTCGGACTTCCTGAAGTACGGCAGCACCTCGCGGAAGCTCCAGCCGGTCGCGCCCAGGCGCGCCCAGTCGTCGAAGTCGGCGTGCTGCCCGCGGATGTACAGCAGGCCGTTGATGGCGCTGGAGCCGCCCAGGCCCTTGCCGCGCGGCCACGTGATGGGCCGGTTGCCCGTGGCCTCCTGCGGCTCCAGCGGAAACTGCCAGGAAAAGCGCGTGTCGTAGATGCTGCGGAAGTAGCCGACCGGCAGGCGCTGCCAGAAGTGGCCGCCCGCGCCGCCGGCCTCCAGCAGCAGCACGCGGCAGGCGGGATCGGCGGACAGCCGGTTCGCCAGCACGCAGCCGGCCGAGCCGGCGCCGATGATGACGTAGTCGTAGCCGCCGTCCGCCATGCCCGTCATGCCTTCACGGTCTCCAGGAAGGGCTTCGGGTCGAAGTAGTCCTGTGCCTTCACCGCGTTCTGGATGTTGGCGGTGGCCACGAAGAAGTCCGTCACCTGCTGCAGCCACTTGGTGACCGTGCCGTCCTTGTAGTTCTTCACCCACTCGGCGTTGGTGTAGTACTTGGAGGCCTTGAACTGCTCCTTGAAGTCCGGCAGCGGCACGTCCTGGTACTGCGTCTTCTGCAGCATCTCGGCGGCTTCGTCCGGCTTGGAGGTGATCAGGGCGTTGGCCTCGGCCCAGCCCGCGATCAGCTTGCGGATCACCGGCTGGTTCTTGTCGTAGTAGTCGTTGCGCGCGGCCCAGCCGCCCATGATGGCCGCCTGCGGGAAGAAGGAGGAGGCGTCCACCAGGCGGCGCGCGGTCGGCAGCTGCTTCTTGATGACGGAGTCGAACGGCACCCACAGCGCCACGGCGGGCACGGCGCCGGAGATGAAGGAGCTCACCGCCTCGGTCATGCGCTGGTTGACCACGCGCACTTCCTTGGGGTCGACGTTGTTGTTGCGCAGGGCACGGTCCAGGAACACGTGCGCGGTGGTGCCCGCCGTGGTGGAGACCTGCTTGCCCTTGAGGTCGGCCAGCGTCTTGATGCCCGAGTCCTCGCGCACCCACAGCTGCGCCGTGGCGTACTCGATGTTGTTCATCAGGAAGGCCTTGCCCTGCCCGCGCGCCGGGAAGTTGGACAGCACCGCGCCGGTGGCCAGCATGTCCAGGCTGCCGCCGATCATGGCCTGGAACAGCTCCAGGCCGGTCGTGAACTTCACCAGTTCGAGGTCCAGGCCCTGCTTGGCGTAGCTGCCGATCTGCTGGCCCAGGAAGATGTGGCCGTCCACGGCCGGCGTGTGCAGGTAGCCGACCTTCACCTTCGTGCGCGCCTGCGCGAACACGGGCAGCGCGGCGGCGCCCAGGGATGCGGCGGCGGCCGCGCGAATGAGTTGCCTGCGTTGGAGGGCCATGGTTGCTCCTGTGAGGTTCAGAGGTGGGAGGGAGGTGATCAGTCGGACAGCCGCACGGACTGCTTTGCCTGGGCGGCGTATTCCTGCATCACGAGGTCGCGGATGTGCGCGCGCAGCTCGCCGAAGCGCGGGTCCTCGTGCACGTCCTCGGCGCGCGGGTAGCCGAAGGGCACGTCGATGATGGTGCGGATGCGCGCGGGGCGCGCGGTCACGACGACGATGCGGGAGGACAGGTAGATCGCCTCCTCCACCGAGTGCGTGATCAGCATCACGGTCTTGCCCTCGCTCTCCAGCACCTGCAGCAGCAGGTCCTGCATCGCCGAGCGGGTCTGCGCGTCCAGCGCGCCGAAGGGCTCGTCCATCAGCAGGAACTCCGGGCGCACGGCATAGGCGCGCGCGATGGCCAGGCGCTGGCGCATGCCGCCGGAGAGGTGCTTGGGAAAGTGGTTCGCGAAGTCCGCCAGCCCCATCAGCTTCATGTAGCGCGCGACGATTTCCTCGCGCTGCGCCGCGTTCACCTTGCTGGCGCCGAGCTTCAGGCCGAACTCGATGTTCTGCCGCACCGTCAGCCAGGGGAAGACGCCGTACTCCTGGAAGATCACGCCGCGATCCGGCCCCGGCGCCTTCACCGGCTTGCCGTCCAGCAGCACGCGCCCGGCGGTGGGCTCCACGAAGCCGCCCACGATGTTCATCATGGTCGTCTTGCCGCAGCCCGACGGGCCGATGATGGAGACGAACTCGCCGTTGCGGATCTCGAAGGACACGTCGTCCAGCACGCGCATCGGGCCGTGGCTGGTGGGGAAGTCCACCGAGACGTTCTCGAAGCGGATGCGCACGGGCGCCTCGGGGGCTTGCGCAGCGGGAGCGGAAGAAAGGACGGCGGTGTTCATGCGATGCGGTCCTGCCAGGCCACCAGCCGCTTCGTGGCCGCGCGCAGCGCCAGGTCCATGGCCAGCGCGATGAAGCCGATGCAGATGATGCCCACGTAGATGGTGTCGAGCTGGAAGAAGGCGGAGGCGTCCTGGATCAGCGCGCCCAGGCCCTGCTGCGCCGCGATCAGTTCGGAGGCGACCAGGGTGGCCCAGGCGACGCCCAGCGCCACGCGCACGGCCGTCAGGATGTGCGGCACCGTCAGCGGCACGATCACCTTGCGGAAGATCTCCAGGTCGTTCGCGCCCAGCGTGCGCGCCACCTTGACGAAGATCGGGCTGATCTGCGCGATGCCCTCGTACATCACGATCACGCCGGCGAAAAAGGAGGCGTAGAAGAGGATGACGGTCTTGGCCAGCTCACCGATGCCGAAGTACACGATCACCAGCGGGATCAGCGCGATCGGCGGCAGCGCACGGAAGAAGTTGATCACCGGGTCGATGAAGGTGCGCAGGCCCTTGTACCAGCCCAGGCTGAAACCCACCGGCACCGCCAGCGCCACGCCCAGGGTGACGCCCAGGAACACCCGCTGCGTGGACATCAGGATGTCCTGGCCCAGCCGTCCCTGCGCCAGTTCGAGGAACTTGGTGAACACCGCGTGCGGGGCCGGCACCAGCGCCGGATTGACCAGGCCGCTGGCCCGGATGGCATACCACCCGAGCAGGATGAGGAGCCACGGGGCCAGCAGAAGGGCGGCCAGGCGGCCCCAGCGGCGCAGGCGCGCGCCGGCGGCGGAAGGCGCCGGCACGGAGGGAGTGGCAATGCGCGCAGTCATGTTCATGGCGCCCTCTGGTTATCACTGACTCGACCTAACATCCTATTGATAGTACCATTCGGTCCCGAACGCCCCACTCCGTTGTTTCCCTAGCATGAGAACTTCGCTTCGCGCCGCCGCTCCCGGCGGCGGGCGGTTCCTCGAAAGCCCGGTGCCCCGCTATGCGCAGCTGGCCGACCTCTGGCGCCAGCGCATCGCCCGCGGCATGTGGCCGCAGGGGCACCGCCTGCCCTCGCTGGAGGAACTGGTGGCGGAGTACGGCGTGGCGCGCGTCACCGTGCGGCAGGCGATCGACCTGCTGGCCCGCGAGGGCCTGGTGTCGCCCCAGCAGGGCCGTGGCACCTTCGTCACGGGCGCGCCGAGCGGCCGCGACCGCAGCGTCAGCGTGGTGACCACGCTGGACGAGCTGGCGCGCATGTACGAGCACACGCAGCCGCGCATCATCAACGTGGAGGAATCGGCCGGCTCCCCGCCGATCACCCCCGAGGAAGGCAGCGCCGCGCCCGGCTACGCCTTCATGCGCCGCGTGCACCTGCGGGATGGCCATCCCTACTGCGTCATCAACATCTGGCTGGACGAGCGCATCTTCCGCAAGTCGCCGCAGGCCTTCCGCACGAAGACGGTGATCCCGCTGCTCAAGGCGATGAAGGGGCTGCGCATCGCGTCCGCCCGCCAGGTACTGACCATCTCCAGCGCCGACACCGAAGTCGCGGGGCTGCTGGAGCTTCCCGTGAACGCCCCGGTGGCCGAGGTGCGCCGCGTGTTCCGCGACGCCGCCGGCACCGTGATCTACCTGGCCGAAGTGACCTATCGCGGCGACGCGATCCAACTGGAAATGGACCTGCAACCGTGACCGATGTCCCGCTGCCCGCCGCGCCCGTGCGTCCCGCGCGGATCGAGGCCTTCGTCTTCCGCTGCCCCGTCGCCACGCCGGTGCGCACGTCCTTCGGGGTGATGCACGACCGGCCCGCGGTGTTCGTGCGCGCCGAGGACCACGAGGGCGCCGTGGGCTGGGGCGAGATCTGGTGCAACTTCCCGGCCGTCGGCGCGGAGCACCGCGCCCGCCTGCTCGAGAGCGTGCTGGCGCCGCTGGCCACCAGCCGCGCCTTCGCGCATCCCGGCGAGGCGTTCCAGTGGCTCACCGACAAGACGGCGGTGCTGGCCATCCAGTCGGGCGAATCCGGACCCATCGCGCAGGTCATCGCCGGCATCGACCTGGCGCTGTGGGACCTGTGCGCACGCCGCGCCGGGCAGCCGCTGTGGCGCTATCTCGGGGGGCGCCACGACGAAGTGACGGCCTACGCGAGCGGCATCAATCCCGATGCGCCCGAAGAGGTGGTGGCGCGCAAGCGCGCCGAGGGCTACCGCGCCTTCAAGCTGAAGATCGGCTTCGGCGCCGAGCGCGACCTGCGCAACCTGCAGGCGCTGCGCGACCTGCTGGGCCGGGAGGCGCCGCTCATGGTGGACGCCAACCAGGGCTGGACGCTGGTGGAGGCGCTGGCGATGGCCGGGCCGCTGTCGGCGTTCGGCCTGCGCTGGCTGGAGGAACCCCTGCGGGCGGACCGGCCCTGGAGCGAATGGCGGCAACTGGCCGAGTCCACGGTGATCCCCCTGGCGGCCGGCGAGAACGTGATGGGCCTGGACGCGTTCGACGCAGCATCGTCGAGCGGCGCGATCGCGGTGCTGCAGCCCGACCTGGCCAAGTGGGGCGGCATCTCCGGCTGCTGGCCGGCGATCGCCCAGGGCATGCGGCGGGGCCTGCGCTACTGCCCCCACTACCTGGGCGCCGGCATCGGCCTGCGC
>JACZCZ010008881.1_pt1 | contig 12971 bp, 12 predicted proteins | sample 8641811 | NCBI WGS metagenome assembly JACZCZ01 (sample SAMN15324610, study PRJNA640507) | soil metagenome | isolation source: intercropping peanut in the first line | place: China: Luxin town, Laibin City, Guangxi Province | collected 2019-07-25 | depth 10cm m | reverse complement strand
TCCCGATCCGCCCCTACGCTGCGCTGGCTTCGCGCTCGGCGGGTTCCATCGGCAAGCGCACGCGGAACGTCGTGCCCTTGCCGACCTCGGTGTCGAATTCGAACTGGCCACCGTGCGCCTTGATCGCGTTGTGCGCGATCGACAGGCCCTGGCCGGTGCCCCTACCTACTTCCTTGGTGGTGAAGAACGGGTCGAAGATGCGCTGGCGGATGCCTTCGGGGATGCCGCCTCCCGTGTCGCTCACGCTGATCACCACGAAGTCACCCTCCACGCACGTCTTCACGGTGATCTTTCCCCTGTTGGGCGTGCCCTTGACCACGTCGCCGATGGCGTGCGCGGCATTCACCACCAGGTTCAGTACCACCTGGTTGATCTGTCCGCCGTGGCAGGTCACCAATGGCAGGTCGGGCGCGAAGTCCGTGAACACGTCGGCGACGTACTTGTACTCGGTGCTGGCGATGACCAGCGTGCTCTTGATGGCGCGGTTCAGGTCGACGCGGCTCATCTCCGCCTGGTCGGCGTGCGAGAACTCCTTCATCGACCGCACGATCTCCGCGATGCGCGTCAGGCCATCGGCGACGCGATCCAGCGCGGGCGGTAGTTCGGCCTTGATGTCCTCGATGTTCTCGTCGACCTCGGGCGGCGTGGGCAGCAGGGCCGTGAGCCGCGCGTTCTCGGCGAGCAGGTCCTGCATGGCTTCGCGGATGAAGAAAATGCTGTCGTTGAGGAACTGGATCGGCGTGTTGATCTCGTGCGCCACGCCGGCGGCGAGGCGACCGATGGACTCGAGTTTCTCGCCGGCCGCGAGGCGCTGCTCGGCGAACTTGCGATCGGTGATGTCGAAACCCACACCGATGATGCCGATGACCTCGCCGTTGACGTCACGCAGCGGCACCTTCGAGGTGACCACGGTGCGAGGCTTGCCCGTGACCTGGTCGAACCCGGGCTCCTCGAGATCGCGGATGGCCTGGCCGGATTTGAGTAACGCCTGTTCGTCGGAATAGAACTTCTTCGCCAGGTCGGGCGTGAAGAAATCGAAATCGGTCTTGCCGATGGCGGCATCGGGGTCGGTGCCCATGTTGCGCGCCAGTGCGGCGTTCATCGCGATGAAGCGGCTGCCAACGTCCTTCGCATAGATGAAGGCGGGGATCAGGTCGATCATCGTACGCAGCAGCGTGCGCTCGTGAGCCAACGCCGTGGCAAGGTCCTGCCGGCTGGACTCAGCGGATTCGAGCGCGGCACCCAGCCGAAGAACGGCCGATGCGTCGTCTGGCTCGCCTTTCGGTTTGATCGCCACGTACGTTCACCTCTCCCTATCCCCCGTCATAACGGCCCGTAAGAGAGAAACTGAAAGAGGCGGGAAACCGGGTGAGACACGCGTCACGTCGGCGATGCGAAAAAACACCCGCGCGGCGAAGGCCCGCGCGGGTGTGTGCCCGACAGATGCTGCGTTACTGGCGCGGCGTTTCGGTGTCGGGCGTGGGCTCGCTCGAGGCCGGCTCGGGCACCGACTGGTCGGTGGCCGAGGAATCCGGCGAAGTGGATTCCGGCATGCTCTGCGGCTGCGGCGTGGTGCCACCACTCTTCGCGTGATCGCGGAATTCCTTCTTGTCGAGATACCCGTCGCCGTTCTTGTCGGCGCTGGTGAACATGATGGTGGAGTCCGAGGCCGCTTCAGCCTGTGAAATGCGGCCGTCGCGATTCGCGTCGAGCGTGTCCCAGCTCGTGGCCATCGTTCCGGACTTGTCCTTGCCTTCGCCGGCCACGGCAGCGCCCAGCGGGATCAGCGTCGCGGCGGCAATGACGATAAGTGATTTCTTCATGATGTACTCCTTGACTGAAGCCTGGAAGGTTAGTGGCGCGGACGCCTGCCGCGGGGGCGACGTCATGCCACGCGAGAATTTTCGCAATGCGAGTGGCGCGGCGAAATCGGCCATCAGGCGCGCTCGCGGCGGACGATGACTACAGTGGGGTCGCGAAGGAGCGACAGTGGCTCCTGCGGGATGCAGATCCGCGCCCGCTTTGAGCTAGTTAGCCGCGTGCAGGCATTTGCGAGTCGTCGACATCCGACGTCGGATCATTCCGTCGAAGATCGCCGCGTGGCACCGCCAGAGGAATCCACAGGGAGGTCGCCCGGGAGACGACTACAGCAGCCACAGTTGTGCGCCCACCGCGATGGCGTTGTAGACGGCGTGCGTCAGCATCGGCGCGAGCAGGCTGCGTGTGCGTTCATACACCAGCGCCGTGCACACGCCGAGCACGAATACGGGGAAGATCGAAATCGCCGGATGCATGATGGCGAACAACGCGGCGCTGGCGAGTGTCGCCGGCCAGAGGCCGAAGCTGCGACGCAGGCCGCCGAAGATCAGCCCGCGAAAGATGAACTCCTCGAACAGCGGTGCGGCGATCAGCGCCAATGGCAAGACCCAAAGGCCGAGGTTCACGAAGGAGCGCTTTTCGCGCAGGGCATCCTCGAGCATGCCGGTCACATCGAGTACATGCAGATATCCCAGCGCCACCAGCCCCGCGACGGCGCCCGATGCCACGCCCAGCAACGGCAGGTTCGATTCGCTCGAGATGCGCGGCACGTCCCGGGTCCTGGACCTGGCGTACACCCAGCGCATCAGCAGATAGGTGAGCGCGCCGGCGATGCCGAATGCGATGAGCACCGTGGCGCCGGAAATGCGGCTGCCGCGCCCGTCGATGACCGCGCTCGCGATCATCGCCGCGATGGCCTGCAGGACGAAGAACACCATGGCGGCGATCAGCCCGTCCGAGATGGAAACGCGCGGCGGAGGTGAGGCGTCCGGATCGAGCAGATAGGGCAGCTGGTCGCGCGCCTTTTGCCAGAGTGCGAAGGCCAGCAGCAGCGTGAGCGTGATGAAGATCAGGCGCTGCGCGAGATCCGGCGTCACCACGGCGTAGACGTATAGGCCGGAGAGCATCAGGTAGAGATAGGCGTAGGCCGGCTTCACCTTCTGGTTCTGCTGCTGCTCGAGCGGATTGCTGCCGAACACGCCCAGCGCCACGGCGATGAAGGCGTAGATGGGAATGCCGAGCAGCGTCGTGATCATGGCGCCGAGGAATTTCCAGTCGAGCGACGGCGACAGTACCGCGCCAATGGCGAACAGCGTCAGTGGATAGGCCAGCGTCAGCACGCCCCACAATTTCGCCTTGTCCTTGAGCACGTCTTCGATGGCGCAAGGAAACGTGTACAGCAGCCACAACGCATGGCCTTCGGTGTTGAGCGTCTGGAAGGCCGACATGCTGAGCGAGTAGGCCGCGAGGCCGAAAGCCACGGAAGCCAGCACGTTCGCGTTCACCCACATGTCGGCGGCCACGCTCGACGTTCCCAGCATGATTTGCGCACCGACGATCAACAGCGGCACCACCAGGCTCTGGACCATGAAATTGCGGTCGCGGCTGAGCAGCGTGACTTCGCGCCTCTGCACGGCGCCGAGTTGTATGAGCCCGGGCCTCGTCGGACGCGGTCGGTTATCGACAACGGCCGCGCCGCGCGAGGCGTCGCGCGAGCTTTCGGAGATCACGCCGTTGCGCAGCTGGTATCGAAGCAAGGCCACGCCGGCCCAGCACAGCGCGGCGACTTCGGCGAACAGGGCCAGGAAGTACAGCAACTGGTCGACCAGGCCGCGTTCGTTGAGTGCCAGCACGGCCAGGCCCGGTGGCGTGTACCGCAGCCATTCGGGCATGGCCTTCGCAACGCCCAGCATGAAGTCCGCCTTGCCGACGAGCCCGAGTGAAAAGGCCAGGTACAACGTGATGATGGACATCACCGACAGCATCGCGTTCAGGTTGCGCAACTGCGCGGGCCGCATCGACAGGCGCAGCCCGGTGTCGAGCAGCGTGCGCACCACGGCGCTGAGCAACAGCAAAGGCCACGCGGCGAATACCGCGACGAACGGCGCCAGCCACCGGAATCCCGAAAACCATGCGATGACCACGCAGCAGCTGTAGAGCTGCGCGACTCCGAATGGTTGCACCAGGCTGCGTTCGAGGACGCGCGCCCAGAGGAGCGTGTCCGACTTGATGGGGAGGGTGATCAGCCACTCGAGATCCCAGTCGGACTTCGCGAGTTCTCCGGAGGCGATCACCAGCAGGAACGAGCATGTCCACAGCAACAGCAGCAGAAAGGCGGTGCCCACCACCAGCTCTGGGCTGAATTCCACCGTGAGCCAGAAGGTGTCGGGCGGATCGAGTGCCCCGTGCAGGTTGTGCAGCGACTGCACTGCCAGGCTGCCCAATCCAAACAGCATCAATGGCCAGGTCAGGTAGAGGATGACCTTGGTGCTTTTCTTTCCGGCGTTACCCGTGCGTGCCGGGCTACCGGGCTTCTTGCGCACGGCCAGCGCATCGAACTGGTTGGCCAGCCGGCGCAGGCGCAAGCGCACCATGAGCCAGGTGCTGAGGAGGAGCGGCGCGGCGCCGGCGCGCGTCATCGGCTGTCTCATTGCGCGGGGGCCGACTCGGCCTCTTCGTCGGTCACCGTGAGGAAGACTTCTTCGAGCGAGGCGTTCTGGTTGGTTCGCTCCCGCAACTCGTCCATGGTGCCCGTGGCCACGAGCGCGCCCTTGTGGATGATGCCCACGCGCGTGCACACCTTCTCGGCCATGTCGAGCAGGTGAGTGGACATGAAGATGGTCTTGCCGGCCGCCGCAGCCAGACGCAGGCGGTCCTGCACGTCTCGAGCCGCGCGCGGATCGAGGCCGTTGATGGGCTCGTCGAGGATCAGCACCTGCGGGTCGTGGATCAGCGCGCAGGCCAGGCCCAGCTTCTTCTTCATGCCCATGGAGTAGTTGACCGCGAACTCGTCGACCACGTCGGTGAGGCCGAACTCGGTGAGCATCTCGACGGCGCGTTCCTCGGCGTCCGCGCGGGGCATGCCGTGCATCTCCGCCACGAATCGCAGGATCTCGCGGCCGCGCAGGAAGTCGTAGTAGATGGGGTTGTCAGGTAGATAGCCTACGTGGCGCTGCACCTCGGCGCGCTGTGCGTGGCAGTCGAGGCCGTTGATCAGCGCGCGCCCGCCGCTCGGCACGAGAATGCCCATCATCATGCGGATGGTGGTGGTCTTGCCCGCGCCGTTCGGTCCGAGGAAGCCGAAGACCTCGCCACGCGCCACGCTCAGCGTGAGCGGCCGCAGGGCGGTGAAGTCGCCATAGGTGCGCGTGAGTTGCTGGAATTCGATCATGTGCGCAGTGTATACAGGTGGGCAAAGAGATAGGGGACGGGGCTTCATGGCCGAGCTGGCACCCTGGAAGAGCGCCGATCTGCCCGAGCCGCCGCGCCCGCGCGGACTCTCGTGGATAGGCGTGTGCGGCCCCGGCGTCATCGTGCTGGGTATGTCCATCGGCAGCGGCGAGTTCCTGTTAGGCCCCGCCACCTTCGTGAAGCATGGTCTCACGCTGCTCTGGGTCACGCTGGTGGCCGTGTTCTTCCAGACCATCTTCAACACCGAGCTCATGCGCTACACCGTCGCCACGGGCGAGCCCGTGGTCACGGGGTTCATGCGGTTGAAACCCGGCAAGGTGTTCTGGGCCTGGTTTTACGCGCTGCTGTATTTCCTGCAGATCGGCTGGCCGGCGTGGGCGGCCACCGCCGCCGGCGCCATCTTCTTCCTGTTCGCCGGGCGTCTCGCGGCGCCACCGGCCGATGCGCTGACGATTTCCACGATCGGCGCGCTGACCTTCCTGGCCTGCGTCGCCGTCTTGCTCATGGGGAGCCGCATCGCCCGCACGCTGGAACTGCTGAACTGGGTGCTCGTGGCCTGCATCCTCGGCGGATTCCTGGTGCTGGCGCTGGTGTACGTCCCGGCCGGCACGTGGTTGGCGGCGGTCACAGGATTCGCGGGCTTCGACCCCCGACATGGTGAGTTCAGCTTCCTGCCCGAGCACGTCGACATCCTGCTGCTGGGTGCGCTGGTCGGTTATTCCGGCGGCGGCGGCGTGCTGAACATCACGCTGTCCAACTGGGCGCGCGACAAGGGCTACGGCATGGGCACGCGAGTCGGGCACATCAGCGGCATGGTGGGCGGAGAACGGACGCAGCTCGCCGACACCGGCTTCATGTTCCAGCCCGACGCCGGCAATCTCGAGCGCTGGCGCGGATGGTGGCGCATCGTTCGCATGGACCAGTGGGGAATATTCTTCGTCGGCGCGCTGCTGGGCATGATGCTGCCGGCGCTGCTGTACGTCACCTTCGTGGCTGGCGGCACCGACATCAAGGGGCTGGCCATCTCGGCGGTGCTTGCCGACGCGGTCGGCGCCGCCGCGAGCTCCTGGCTGGGCGTGGTCGTGGCCCTGTTAGGCGCGTGGATACTCTTCAAGACGCAGCTCGACTGCGTCGAAGGCATGACGCGTTCCATCACCGACATCCTCTGGACCGGCAGCGGACGCGTGCGCGCCTGGCGCGGCGGTGACATCCGCGCGGTGTACTACGCCGTGCTCGCCGTGGTGGTGGCCTGGGGAATCTTCGCGCTGCAGCTCGCACAGCCGGTGGTGTTGCTGCAGATCGGCGCGAACATCGCCAGCGCCATCTTCGTCTTCGCGTCGCTGCACCTGCTGTATCTCAACATGCGCGTGTTGCCGCCGGCCCTGCGGCCACCGATGTGGCGCCGCGTCGCGCTGGTGTGCATGGCGGCGTTCTACAGCTTCTTCGTGGTGATGGTGGCGCGGTCTTTCCTGGCCTGAGCCCGCCTACCGCTTCCGGCTGATCTCGATACCGTTGCCGACGTCCACCAGCACGGAGTCCATGTCGCCGGCCGCGCGCACGCGGGCCCGGTAGGCCTCGGCCTGCGGTCGCACGTGTTCCGGTATCAGCATGTTGTCCGCGCAGATGACGCCGCCCGGCGCGAGCTTGGGATGCACCAGGTCGAAGCAGGGTAGATAGAGGTCCTTCCAGACGTCGAGCAGCACGAAGTCGAACGGGCCCGGCAGTGATTTCAAGGTCTCGAGGCAGTCGCCGGCGTGGAATTCCACGCGCGTCGAGAGGCCGGCGCGCGTGAGTGCCTGGCGCGCATGCTCGATCTTGAAGTCCTTGAGCTCCAGCGACTGCACCTTGCCGCCGGTGGCGCGCGCCGCGGCGCCCAGCCACACGGTGGAATATCCATAAGACGTGCCGAGCTCCAGGATGCGCCTGGACTGCGCGCCGGTGGCGAGCAGGTAGAGCAGCGTCCCGGCCTCGCGGCCGACGGACAACAGCAGGTCGTCGAGATTCGCGCCGGGCGAACCGGGCGCGGAGGTGCGGCGATGTTCTTCTTCTGCGCGGCGCTCGAAGTCGAGAAGCACGCGCTCGATGACGGGGTCGACCAGGGGCATGTGAGGACTCTCAGCGGCGAGGCACGGATGCCGCGAATGGTGCATCGGCGGCCGCGTGTTGGCGAGGTCTGGATGCGCGATGTCGCGACACACGGATTTGTGACAGGCGGGATGTTTGCTAGGCCACGCATTCCTGCGGGTTTGTATCAGGCCGGCGACAAATATTTCCCGCGGCGCGCGGGGCGCCCGTCTGGAAATCCACGCGGGCGCATGCTAGCCCCCGGCGCTGCCCGCGGCGGGAATCGTCCGACATCCGGGAGCGGATTCATGTTGACGGTTCGCGGCCGCGAATCCGTTATTCCGGTAAAGGGCGGGGCATGGCCCGTTGCGCGTCCCGGTATTCGACCGCACTATGCATTCTTCCTGCGCGTCCGGCCCGGTCCGGCCGCGAATCTTCTTCTGTCAGGTCGAGGTTCCATCATGACGAGAATAGTTAGTCTGGCGCTGGCTTCGGCACTGGCCGCCACCACCGTTTCCGCGCAGACCGTGGATGGGCTGAAGCTGCCGCCCGGCTTCACCGCCACCGTCGTGCAAGAAGGCCTGGGTGCGGGCAGGCACCTCGCCGTTGCCGCGAACGGCGACATCTACCTGGCCAGCCGCAACGGCCTGGTCGCCATGCGCGATACCAACGGCGATGGCAAGGTCGACGAGTCCAGGCCTTTCGGCGACGTGAAAGGCACGGGCATCCAGCTGTTCGGCGAATGGCTGTATGCCTCCGACAACGTGGGTGTGTATCGCTATGCCTTGAAGAAAGGTGAGCTTGCGCCCAGTGCTGCGAAGGAGACCGTGGTTGCCGGCTTCCCCATGGAGCGCCAGCACGCGGACAAGACCTTCGCGCTGGACCCCAAGGGAATTCTCTATATCAATGTGGGCGCTCCTTCGAACTCCTGCCAGGAGCAGGACCGTCAGCCCGGCTCGCTGGGACGAAATCCCTGCCCCATCCTCGGGAAGTACGGCGGCGTCTGGGTGTTCGACGGCAACAAGCTCGACCAGAAGTCCAGTGAAGGCCGCCGTTTCGCCACAGGCATGCGCAATGCCGTGGCGCTGGAGTGGAACGTCGGTCAGAAGGCGTTGTACTCGGCGATCCACGGCCGCGACTCGCTGGATACGTTGTTTCCGGCGCTCTACAACGCGGTGGACAACGCCACGCGCACTGCCGAGGAATTCCACGTGATCACCGATGGTGGCGCATATGGCTGGCCGTACACCTTCTGGGATACCAAGCTCGACCAGCGCATCGTGGCCCCGGAGTACGGCGGTGACGGCAAGAAGACCGCCGGCGAAAGCGCCGAATACAAGGGAAAGTTTCCCGATCCGCTGGTCGCATTCCCGGCGCATTGGGCGCCCAACGACCTGCTGTTCTACTCGGGCAAGAGTTTCCCGGCGAAGTACAAGGACGGCGCCTTCATCGCCTTCCATGGAAGCTGGAATCGCGCGCCCGAGCCGCAGGCCGGCTACAAGGTGGTGTTCCAGCCCATGAAGAACGGCAAGCCCAGCGGAGCGTACGAGGAGTTTGTGGACGGGTTCGCGGGCGAGGCGATCCAGGACAACAATCCACGCAACGCGCGTTACCGCCCGGTCGGTCTGGCCGTGGGACCCGATGGCTCCCTGTATATCGCCGATTCGCAGAAGGGACGCATCTGGCGGGTGTCGTACAAGAAATGAGGTTGTTAGCCCGTACGACCGGTGCCGCTCTCGGCATCCTGATGGTGGCTTGCGCCACTGGTGGTGAGAGCGCGCCCGTGACGCCCGCGACGACTGAGGTGCCCGCCACCGCGGCCGCGCCGGCGGCGGACGCCGCACCCATGGGTCAGCAGGCTTACGCGCGACACTGCCTCACTTGTCACCAGGCTGATGGTTACGGCGTGCCCAACATGCAGCCGGCCATCAAGGGCGGCACCTGGGTGCAAGGTGAAGTGCAGGCGCTGGCGCTGTTCGTGCTCACGGGCGGCTTCAACAGCGCGGAGCGCAAGGACAGCGAGTTGCACAACGTGATGCCGGCATTCCGCCAGCTCCCCGACGAGGGGCTGGCGGAGATCCTCACTTACATCCGGCAGAAGTTCGGCAACGGAGCCTCGCCGGTGAGCGCGGCCGAGGTCGCCGCAGCGCGCGCCACGCTTTAATGGGGACATTCCTCATTTAGTTGTCACATTCGAGAGCTGGCGTAGTGCGGCCAGTGACGCGCGCGAATGTGACAACTAAATGAGGAATGTCCCCATTTCGCATTACTTCACCTTGTAGAGATGCACGTAGCGGTCGGTTTTGCCCTTCACCGCCGGATCGAAAACCATCCTGTCGAGCTGGTCGTCCTTGTTGCGCAGGCCGTCCCAGGTCTTCTCGAGCACGAAGCCGCGCGACGTCAGGCTCTTCTTCGCGAACTCCTCGTTCAGGCGGTGCGCCTTGCCCGCCATCTCCGCGCCGGTGCCGGCGGGGGCATTGTGGTCGACGATGAGCAGCTTGCCACCGGGCTTGAGCATGTTCTTCATCGAATCGATGAACGCGTCGGTATTGATCGGCGGCCAACCTTCCTTCTCGTCGACCCAGAACGCATCGTGGTACGACATGCAGATCACGATGACGTCGACGCTCTTCGGCGGGAAGTTGATGTAGCTGGCCTCGACGATGCGCCGTTCGACGTTCTTGAGCCGGCCCTCGGTGAAGCGCTTCTTCACGCCTTCCTTCGAGTAACCCTCGTAGGGCACGTTGTTGACCGACAGCACCTTGCCCGTGGGTCCGACCACGTTGGCTAACAACTCGGTGTAGTAACCGCTGCCGGCGAACATGTCGACCACGGTCATGCCGGGTTTCACGCCGGCCAGTGCCAGCACTTCGGCCGGCTTCTCGCGCGCGTCGCGCTCACGGTCGGCGGCGGTGCGTTCCGGGTTGGCGATGGCCGCGTCGATGGCAGCGTCGGCCGCGAACGTGGGGGCAGCCAGTGACAGCAGGGTGATGGCGATCAGCGGTAAAATGGGCGATCGAACGGACGATTTCATGGCTTTTCTCCGGGTTGCCGTGGTGGCGCATTATGCGAAAGACCGCGACGGTTTCGAACCATGTCGGACGCAATGGGTACTCATCCTGGCGAACCGCCAAACATCCCGGAGCCTGCCATGCGTCTTCCCTGCCGAAACCTGTTCCTTGCCCTGGCGCTCACCGCCTCGTGGACCGCATTCGGGGCGGGCGGCGGCCCATCCATGCCGTCCAGCTCGCCATCCCTGCAGGCGCGCGAACCGCCTTCACCGGACGAGCAGGCGCGCACCGCGTACAACGCCGGTGTCCGCGGCGTCGATAAGGGTGACGAGCTCCTGGCTGATGCGGCGCGACAAACCGATGCACGCAAGCAGGAAAAACTTCGCAGGAAGGCCATGGACGCCTACGCCGGTGCCGGGAAGAAATTCGTGCGCGCCACGGAATTGCGCCCCGCCATGTTCGAAGCCTGGAACTACCTGGGTTACACGAACCGCAAACAGGGCAGGTACGACACCGCGCTCGCCGCTTACGATCGCGCGCTGAAGCTCAAGCCCGACTATGCCGAGGCAATCGAATACCGCGGCCATGCCTATCTGGGGTTGAACCGCCTGTCCGAGGCGAAGGAGGCCTATCTTTCGCTGTTCGGCTCGCATCGCCAACTCGCGGCGTCGCTGCTCACCGCCATGCAGCAGTGGGTGGGCGAGCATGGCGACAATGCCGAGTTCGCATCCTGGGTGAGTGAGCGCAGCGCCATCGCCGCGCAGACTGCCGCGCTGACGCGCGAAGGTGCGCAGTCGGCCTGGAAATAGTCAGGCATCACTTGATCTCGCGCGCGCTTCAAATCATCGCCGCCAGCCTCGTCGCCAGCGCGTGCACCATGCTGGCGGCGACTTCGCATGCGCGCGATTTCCACTGGGAACTGCCGCCGGGCTTCGAAGCGCCGCACGTGCCTGCCGACAACCCGATGAGCGCGGCCAAGGTGGCCCTGGGCAGAGTGCTGTTCTCGGACACCCGCCTTTCGGTCAGCGGACGCCATTCCTGCCAGAGTTGCCACGACCCCGCGCGTGCGTTCACCGATGGTCTTCCGCGCTCCTTCGGCGCCCAGGGCGACGAACTACCGCTCAATGCGCCGACGCTGGTGAACGTGGCGTACAACGTTTCGTATGGCTGGCGCGATCCGCAGGTGCGGACGCTCGAGCAACAGATGCGCGGCCCGCTGTTCAACGAACATCCGCGCGAGCTGGGCATGGCCGGTCGCGAGTCGCAGGTCGAGGCGCGGCTCGCCGCCGATGCCGCCATGTCGTCCGCATTCCGCGAAGCTTTTCCCGGCGAACCTCGGCCAGTCACGATCGACAACACCATCCGTGCCATCGCGGCCTTCGAGCGCACGCTGATCCGTGGCGATTCGGCTTTCGACCGGTATGTCTTCCGCGGCGAACACGCCGCGCTCGACGCGACGCAGAAGCGCGGCCTGGATCTCTTCTACACGCGCGCTGCCTGCGGCGCCTGCCATGGCGGCATCAACTTCGCCGGTCCCTGGACCGACCGGCGAAGTCCCGAAGCCGAGCCCGTGTTCGCCGATACCGGCACCGGCGTCCCGGTGCGCGTTCCCACGCTGCGCAATCTCGCCGCCACCGCGCCCTACCTGCACGATGGCCGGTTCGCCACCATCCCCGAGGTACTCGACAACTACGAACGCCTCGCCGCCGACCCTTTCGCCGACCAGCGCCTGCGCCGCCCACCACTAACTACCGACGAACGGGATGCCATCGCGGCGTTCCTGCGGTCGCTCGATACTTATTAGCCCGCCGAACGGTCCTACAAACGGGCCGCGCGATATTGGGTATGCTGCGGCGCATGTCCAGCGACTACGGCCGACATACCCTGCTGCCGCACCCGGTCACCGAACGCGGTGCCATCCAGGGGCTGGTGGAAGACCTGTCCGTCGACGTGTCCCGTCTCAACGGCCGGCTGGTGTTGCTGTACCGGCTGACGGGCGAAATCGAGGCCCTGCGATTGCCCGAGCCGCGCCCGGCGGTGCGCACCGACGGGCTCTGGCGCCACACCTGTTTCGAAGCCTTCATCGGGCACGCGGGCGCCAGCGAATACTGGGAATACAATTTCTCGCCGTCGGGAGCCTGGGCCGCCTACCATTTCACCGCGTACCGCGAGGGCATGGCGCCCCTCATGAAGGGCGCGCCGCCGATGCTGCGTCTGCATGCCGGCGACGATCACGTGCAACTCGAGGTGACGCTGGACCTGTCGTGGCTGGTGCGTTCGCCGGCCGGCGTGGGTCTGCGCCTCGGGTTGTCCGCGGTCATCGAGGACCGGGCGCAGGTGCTTTCCTATTGGGCGCTCAAGCATCCCGCCGAGAAACCAGACTTCCATCACGCCGACGGATTCGTGATCGACCTCGGCTGACCGGCAACCAGTAAAGTACGCAAATGATCCAGTTCGGCATCGATCGATTGTTGGGCGACCGCAAACTGCTCGGTGAGCTCGAGGGGCGCCGCGTGGCGCTGCTCGCGCATCCCGCGTCCATGACCGCGGATTTCGAGCATTCGCTCGATGCGCTGCGCGCCGCGCGCGTGAACATCACCGCGGCCTTCGGCCCCCAGCACGGCCTGCGCGGCGACAAGCAGGACAACATGATCGAGTCGCCGGACT
>JACZCZ010059574.1_pt1 | contig 12973 bp, 10 predicted proteins | sample 8641811 | NCBI WGS metagenome assembly JACZCZ01 (sample SAMN15324610, study PRJNA640507) | soil metagenome | isolation source: intercropping peanut in the first line | place: China: Luxin town, Laibin City, Guangxi Province | collected 2019-07-25 | depth 10cm m | reverse complement strand
GTGGCGCTGGCAGAACGGGCATTGGAAATCGGCGAACTCGATGATGGTGATTGGCGCGTCTTCGGGGCCAAGAGCAGGATCATCATCGCCAACTGGCACGTCGTAGCGCGGCAAGCTTTCCATCTGCGAGGCCAGGTCAGTCGTATCACTGACCTGCCCGGTCGCTTGCACGATGCCGGCAGTCGTTGGCTCGGCGACAGGCGCAACGCCGCGACCCCAGAGCAGAAATCCCGCGCCGATGCCAAGCAGGAATGCAATAGGAATGAACGCGGCGTAAAGCTGGTGCTTCTTGATCTGAACGGTTTCGTCGTTCGTTTTTGTTTTCGTTCTAGCCATGGCGCGCATTATATCCGAGCGCCCATGCGATAATCCGCCCATGGGTACTAGCGAAACCGACGTAGCGCTCGACTTACGTAACCCGTGGATGAACGCCGCGGGTAGCTTGGGCTTCGCCCCCGATCCGCGCGTAGCGCCGGCTCTCGAAGGCTTTGGCGCTTTCGTGACCAACGCGATCAGCGTGCGGCCGCGGCGAACCAGCGGCCAGCCGCGCCAGCTTACGTTCCCGGGCGGGGTACTGTTGCATACCTCGCACCCCAATCCCGGCTTGAGCGCATGCATCAAACGCTACGCCAGCGCGTGGGCGCGAGCCCCGCTGCCAATCATCGTGCACTTACTGTCGTCGACACCTGAGGAGATGCGCAAGGCGGCTTTGCGCATCGAAGAACTCGAGAACATCCTGGCCATCGAACTCGGCGTCGTGCCGGATGCGTCGCGCGAACTCGTGCGCGATCTGCTCGCGGCGGTCAGCGGTGAGCTGCCTGTGATCGCACAACTTCCACCTACGCGCATCCATGAGCTTGCGGGAATAGCGCAAGGCGCTGGCGTCGCTGCTGTCAGCTTCGCGCCGCAGCGCGGGTCGCTTCCTGGCGACAACGGCAAGCTGGTTGGCGGGCGGCTGTATGGCGCGGCACTCTACCCGCAGACGCTGGAACTGACTCGTCAGCTTGGCAAGCAAGCCCCACAGTTTATTGCCGCGGGTGGCATTGAAGGCAAAGCCCAAGCCGACGCGTTGCTCAAGGCTGGCGCGCTCGCTGTTCAAGTCGATATCAGTCTGTGGAAATAGGCCCAATTTCTTCGGCGTTAGAATTGCAAAATGAAGACGCGTCTGGCGGTGCTGGTTTTGCTTGCGGTGACGGCTTGTGCCGCGCCTCTTACGCCGACGCCGCCCGCAACCCCGCGCCCCGCGCCAATTGACACCGCAAGCCCGCAGCCAACCGCGACCGAGACGGTCGAACCGAGTGCCACGCCGTGGCCCGTGAGCGGGGTCTGCTCACCGTTGCAAGACCACGCGTTGACCGATCTGCGCAAGTACATGACGCAGCCGTTCCTTCCGCCCGCGGGTGAGAACAAGGAGACGGGCCACCATGGCGTCGACTTTGCTTACTACCGCCGCGATGGAGTAGGTGAGCACATTGATGGCACGCCGATCCAATCGGTGATGAACGGCTGGATGGCGGGCTTGGGCTACAACCCTGTGTATGGAAACTACCTGGTGATCGAGACGCCCGCGGCCTGGATGCCGGCGGATGTGGCCGCGCTGTACGGCGTGGAGGCGGACGAGTCGCTGTATTTGTTGTATGCACACATGCAAGACCCAGGGTTTTTCGAGATCCACGAACCTGTTGATTGCGGTCAGGTGGTGGGACTGGTCGGCGATTCAGGGGACCAGTTCTTTGTCAGCGATCCGCATTTGCATTTTGAGACGCGGGTGGGCGTATCGGATTATTTTGTGGAGCCGATGTCGTTCTACGACAACCAAGCTACGGAAGAAGAGAAGGCCGAATATATGAAGTGGCGCACGAGCGATAGCTTCGAGCTGTTCGACCCGATGCTGCTGCTCGACTACGGCGCGACGCAAGAGGACGTGAATGGCTGAGCCCCGCATCATCCGCGCTCCGCGCGGCACGCAACTGGAATGCAAGAACTGGCTGATCGAAGCCGCTTACCGCATGCTGCAAAACAACCTCGATCCCGAGGTTGCCGAGCGGCCGGAGGATTTGGTCGTCTATGGCGGCCGAGGGCAGGCGGCGCGCAACTGGCCCGCGTTCGATGCGATCCTAGATTCTCTGCGCAAGCTGGACCCGGATGAAACGCTGCTGGTGCAATCCGGCAAGCCGGTGGCGGTTTTTCGCACGCACGCGGACGCGCCGCGGGTGCTGATCGCCAATTCCAATCTTGTGCCGCATTGGGCGACGCAGAAGCATTTCGACGAACTGGCTGCGCAGGGGCTGATGATGTACGGCCAGATGACGGCGGGGTCGTGGATCTACATTGGCACGCAGGGCATTCTGCAAGGGACTTACGAGACGTTAGGCGCACTCGCGCGACAGCGCGGCTGGCCCTCTCTGAAGGGCAAGTTCGTGTTGACTGCGGGGCTCGGCGGCATGGGTGGCGCGCAGCCGCTGGCGATCACGATGAACGAGGGCGTGGGCTTGGTCGTAGAGATCGACCCGGCGCGGGCCAAGCGCCGCCAGGAGATCGGCTACGTTGACGACGTGGTCGATACGCTCGAAGAGGCGATGACGCTGGTCGAAGAGTTCGTCGACAAAGGTCAGCCGCGCTCGATCGGCTTGATCGGCAATGCCGCAGAGGTCTACCCGGAAATGCTGACGCGCGGTGTCGTGCCAGACGTGGTCACCGACCAGACGCCGGCGCATGACCTGCAGGCCTACATCCCAGCGGGGCTGACGTTGCAACAGGCCGATGAACTGCGCAGATCCGATCTGCGGGAATTCGAACGTCGATCGCAAGAGTCGATGGCCAAGCATGTGGAAGCCATGCTGGGCTTTCAGCAGAAAGGCGCTGAGGTCTTTGACTACGGCAACAACTTGCGCCAGCGTGCGTTTGATTTTGGCGTCAGGAACGCCTTCGATTTTCCAGGCTTTGTGCCTGCTTATGTGCGACCGTTATTCTGCGAAGGCAAGGGTCCGTTCCGCTGGGTAGCGCTGTCAGGCGACCCAGAGGACATCTACAAAACCGACGCAGCGATCCGCGAGCTGTTTCCACAGGACGAGCACCTCAATCGCTGGCTGACCATGGCGCGCGAGCGCATCCCGTTCCAGGGATTGCCGGCGCGTATTTGCTGGCTCGGCTACGGCGAGCGAGCTAAAGCTGGCCTACGCTTCAACGAAATGGTGGCGAGTGGCGAGCTGAGCGCGCCGATCGTGATCGGCCGTGATCACTTGGATTCGGGATCGGTGGCTTCGCCGAATCGCGAGACCGAAGCGATGAAGGATGGCACAGACGCAGTAAGCGACTGGCCGATCTTGAACCTGCTGGTGAACGCGGTGGGCGGCGCGACCTGGGTATCCTTCCATCACGGCGGCGGCGTGGGCATTGGCTTTAGCCAGCACGCTGGCCAGGTGATCGTGGCGGATGGGACGCCGGAGGCGGCCCGCCGGCTCGAGCGCGTGCTGACCATGGACCCTGGCATGGGCGTGGTGCGCCACGCAGATGCCGGGTACGAGGAAGCGCTTTCGTTCGCGAAGAAGAGCGGGATCAAGATCCCGATGCAATCGAAGTAACCAGGTCAATGTGAAGAAACCAATTTCAGTTTACGTTCATATTGTCCTATTCACCTTCATCCGATTGGTGTCCAGCACCGCGTATCGCATGGTGTATCCGTTCCTGCCTGCATTCCGAGATGGGCTGGGTGTGCCGGTGGATGTGCTGACGCGCATGATCGGCTATCGCTCACTGGTGGCGGCGGCGGTTGGGCCTTTCTTTGCCTCGCTCGGAGATACGCGCGGGCGCAAGATCGGCATGCTGGCAGGCATGAGCTTGTTTGTTACCGGTACGGCCGTAGTGGTCTTCTGGCCGACTTTCACCGGCTTTGCGATCGCGACCATGCTGACCACGCTGGGCAAGAATATCTTCGACCCCACGATGCAAGCCTACATCGGCGACCGGGTGCCTTATGAGCGGCGCAGCTTCGCTCTGACGATCACCGAGCTCAGTTGGTCCGGCGCGTATATTGTGGGTATTCCGCTGGTGGGTTGGGTCATCGCTGGCTACGGCTGGCTTGCGCCTTTCCCGCTGCTGGCTGCGCTGATGATCGCGGCGGGCGTGATCTTCTATCTTTCCGTGCCGAAGGACCCGGCCCGCGCAGAAAAGTCTCCGAACATGGCGGCCAACCTGCGCTTGATCGCGGCATCGCCCGCCGCGCAGGCTGCGATCGCGCTGACCATCGTTACCTGCGTTGCCAATGAGTTCATCAATCTCGTCTTCGGCATTTGGATGGAAGACAGCTTTGGCTTACAGCTTGCCGCGCTGGGTGCTGCTGCGGCTGTATTAGGCGCGGCCGAAGTGGGTGGCGAAGGCTTGGTAGCAACCGTCACCGACCGATTAGGCAAACGGCGTGCGATCTTTATCGGTCTGGTCGTGAATTGCATCGCGGTGCTGTTGCTGCCGAGTACGGTGGGTTCGCTGACCGCTGCGCTGGTGTGCTTGTTCTTTTTCTACATCAGCTTCGAGTTCTTCATCGTGAGCTTGCTGCCGTTGCTCTCCGAAGTGATGCCGGCAGCACGGGCCACGATGATGGCGGGCTTCTTCACCAGCGCGTCGATCGGTCGCTTTGTAGCGGCGCAGTTCGCGACGCCGCTGTACGACAATGGCTTCTGGTCCGTGGTGATCGCGGCGGTGACATTCAATGTGCTTGGCCTGCTCTGCGTTCGTGCCTTGCGGCTGCCAAGTGAGAAGTAGCAACAAAGTGGGTTGGATATAATTTTCTGGATATGAAACGCACTCTCTTGGGTTTCCTTTTAGCTTCGATGCTGCTCGCCACGACCGTGGTGCCGGCGTTCGCTTCTGAGCCTTTGTGCCTGCCAGGTCCTGGCGAAGTCAGTGAGGATTGCCAGCCTTACGGCTCGTGGGGCTATCTGAACAGTTTGGCTGAGCGCGGTATGAGCCTGCCTTTGGAGCCGTTGGTGGTGAAGCCCATCGACCCGGCGCTGAGCGAGCTTGGCATCAGCTATGCCATCGTGAACACGATGCAGAATGGCACCATCATTCAGCGGCCGGTGTTTGCCACGGCGGCGGACGCGGCGGCCTACACCAACCCAAGCTCATACATCAAGCCGGGTACGAGCCCGCATTATCTATCCTACACATCCGTCCAAGATATCGGCGGCACTAACTACTACTACACCGAACTAGGCTGGATGAAGCGCAGCGACCTATCGCCTGTAGAGGTGCGCCGCTTTGGTATGGGGCTGGAGTTCAGCAGCACGCCAGAGCGACCGTTCGGCTGGGTGCTGGAATTCGCGGCGGGCGAAATGTCCCCGTTCCCGCTGTACACGCAACCTAGCCTGAGGGCGCCACGCGTCACGGGCACGCTGCCCGCGTACAGCGTCGTCGAAGTCTACGAGATCCAAGAAGCTGAGGACCTGCACTGGTACATGGTTGGCCCAGACCTGTGGCTGAATTCCTACCAGATGCGCCTGGTGATCCCGAACACGCAGGCACCCGAAGGCGTGGACACTGGACGCTGGATCGACATCAACCTTGAGCAGCAGTCGATCGCGGTGTACGAGAACAACGAGCTGATCTTTGCCTCGCTGATCGCGACCGGCCTCGACAATTTGTGGACGCGCCCCGGCCTGTTCCAGATCTACGAAAAGCACGAGACCACGGCCATGAGCGGAGATTTCTCTGGCGGGACTGGCGGCTATTACTACCTGGCGGATGTGCCGTGGACGATGTACTACGACCAGGCACGAGCCATTCACGGTGCGTACTGGCGGCAGAAGCAGTTCTTCGGCTACCAAGGTTCGCACGGCTGCGTCAACCTCTCCATAGGTGATGCGCGCTGGATGTACGAATGGGCCGTGCTCGGCGATTGGGTGTATGTGCATGACACCTCGGGGCGCACGCCAACGGATGAAGAGTTCGCTTACGGAGCTGGAGCTCCTTAGTACGATGAAAGATGAAAATCGGGCGTGAAAACACCCGATTTTGCTTTAAAGATGGTGATTAAGCCGCCGTGGTAAACTGACTTAACCCTATGCTGACAATCGCTGAAAAGATCATTTTCGTCGTCGCCGCGCTAGTCACGGTCGGCTTGGTGGTGCGCGCCACGCTGCGCATCGTGCGCATCATTGGGCGCGGGCATGGCAAGCCGGATCTCAAGGTCATCCCCAAGCGCTTGATCGATGTGGGCTTGAAAGCGGTGGTGCTGACCCCGACATGGCGCAAGCGTTTGTTCGTGAGTTTGCTGCACGCCATGGTGGTGTGGGCGTTCATGTTCTATTTGTTCGTCAACATTGGCGATGTGCTTGAGGCCTTGTTGCCGAACTTTGTGTTCCTTGGGGACACGCTGATCGGGAATGTATACCGGCTGCTGGCGGATTTGCTGAGCGTGAGCGCGCTGGTGGGCATGAGCGCGCTGCTTGCGCGCCGTTTTATTGTCGGGGCGCGAGAGTTGCAAATCCGCGAGACAACCTTGCTGCACCCGAAAGCGCGCAGCGGCATACGCCGCGATTCGCTGATCGTGGGCGTGTTCATTCTGCTGCACGTGGGCGGGCGCTTCGTTGGCAATACGTTCAAGTTGGCCATTCACGGGTCAGACCCGTGGCAGCCGCTGGCAAGCACGGTGTCTCAATTGTGGGGCGGGCTCTCGGCAAATGCTTTGGTGATTGGCGAGCACGTCGGCTTCTGGCTGGCGATCGGCCTGATCATGGGCTTTTTTCCCTATTTCCTGTACTCCAAGCACATTCACATCTTCATGGCCCCGCTCAACTTTCTGCTGCGGCCGGAGCGCCCGTCGCGCGGCCAGCTCGATAAGTTGAATTTCGAAGACACCACCGTGGAGCAGTTCGGCGCGACGCGCATCGAAGATTTCGCCTGGAACCAAATGCTGGACGCATATGCCTGCATTATGTGCAATCGCTGCCAGGATGCCTGCCCGGCCTACACCACCGGCAAGGTGCTGTCTCCGGCGGCGCTGGAGATCAACAAGCGTTACTTTCTTAATGACGAAGGCGCGCGCCTCGAGAGGGGCGAAGCGACCACCAAAACCCTGCTCGAATTCGCGATCACCGAAGAGGCAGTGCTGGCCTGCACGGCCTGCGGCGCATGCACGGACATCTGCCCGGTGGGCAACGACCCAATGCGCGACATTATGGATATTCGCCGCTCGATGGTGCTGATGGAAGACAAAGCGCCGGCGCAGTGGCAGACCGCGTTCCGCGGCATGGAACGCAGCGTGAACCCATGGAACGTGCCACCCACTGAGCGCATGAAGTGGGCTGAAGGCTTGAACGTGCAGACCATCGAGCAGAACCCCGAGCCCGAGGTGCTGTGGTGGGTGGGCTGCGCACCGGCAACCGACCCCCGTGCGCAGAAGACGGCGCAAGCGCTGGCGAAAGTGCTGGACGCAGCGGGTGTGAGCTACGCCGTGCTGGGCCAGCAGGAACAGTGCAATGGCGACTCTGCTCGCCGTGCTGGCAATGAATTCTTATTCAATGAACTGGCAACCGCCAACGTGGAGATCTTGAACGAGGTAGCGCCGAAGCGCATCCTGACCACCTGCCCGCACTGCATGCATGTGCTCAAGAACGAATATGGCCAGTTTGGCGGCAACTACGATGTAGTGCACCACACCGCTTTCATCGACGAGCTAATTAATAACGGACGCCTGCAAGTGAAGGCCGGGCCGGATACGCAAACAGCCATGCACGACCCGTGCTATTTGGGGCGTCAGAACGATGTGGTGATCGAGCCGCGCAATGTGTTGAATGCGGTCAACGCCGATCTGGTCGAGATGGCCAAGACCAAGAAGCAATCTTTTTGCTGTGGCGCCGGTGGTGCGCAGATGTGGAAGGAAGAAGAGCACGGCACGAGCCGGGTGAATAGCGAGCGCATCCGCCAAGCCCAGGACGTCGGCGCTCAGACGCTGGCCGTAGGTTGCCCGTTCTGTATGATCATGTTGAGCGATGCGGCGAAGGCCGAAGCGCCGAACCTGCTCGTGCGCGATGTGGTCGAGATCATCGTCGATAATCTCAAATAACAAGAACGCGTGTTACTTTGAGTCGCGCGCAGCTTTCAAAAACTGCTCTACAGCTTTTTCTTCAGTAGCCCACGACGTCACCAGACGAATAGCGGACAGGCCATCGCCTGCGGGTGCCCATACGTAGAAGCCGTAGTCTTGCTGCAAACGCGCTATCAGCGCCTCTGGCAGGATGGGGAAAATCTGGTTGGATTGCGGTGGCGTAAGGAATGCAAAGCCCAGCTCTCGCAATTCCTGCGCTAAGTGCTCGGCCATTTTGTTTGCATGCCGAGCTAGTTCGAAATAGAGATCGCCGGTGAATAGCTCGAGGAACTGAGCGCCGACCACGCGTCCCTTGGCAAGCAGCGCGCCGCGTTGCTTGATGTGCCAGCGGAATTCGGATTGCAGGGCAGGGTTGGTGATGACGATGGCTTCGCCCAAGAGAGCGCCGTTCTTGGTACCACCGATGTAGAGCATGTCCGTCAGGGCGGCGACATCCGCCAAGTTAAGGTCGCTGTCTTTGGCAGTGATCGCGGATCCGAGGCGAGCGCCATCCAGGTACAGGTAGAGGTCGTTCTGCTGGCAAAAGTCGCGCAGGCTTTGTAACTCAGCCTTCGAGTAGATGGTGCCCAGCTCGCTAGCGTTCGATATGAACGTGGCCTTTGGCTTGGTGACGTGCTCATCGCGCGGCGTTTTGAACAGATCGGCCAGGTGGCTAGCTCGCAGTTTGCCATCGTTGGTTTGGATGGTCTCGATCTTGTGGCCGGTGGCCTCGATAGCGCCCGCTTCGTGGGCATTGATGTGGCCGGTGGCGGGAGCGATCACGGATTCGTGGGGGCGCAGCATGGATGCCAAGCAGAGCAGATTGGCCTGCGTGCCGCCGGAGACAAAGTGCACCGCGGCCTGCGGGTTGCCTACCGCCTGCTGGATCAGGGCTTGTGCCTGCAGGGAGATCTCGTCGTTGCCGTAGCCAGTCATCTGCTGCAGGTTGCTAGCGGCCAGGCGCTCCAGAATCTTGGGATGAGCGCCTTCGGAATAGTCGTTGAAGAATTGGTACTTCATCGGGTTCATTATAGTATTGAGGTTCCTTCGCCTATCGCTACAAGCCATAATGCTCAATCAGTTAGAATTAATGCCATGGCCGTAAAAGTCACTCTCCCACAGATGGGCGAAGGTGTTATTGAAGCCACGGTTACCAAGTGGCTGAAGCGCGAAGGCGACGAGGTCAAGGAATACGACCCCCTTGTTGAAGTAAACACCGACAAAGTCGATACCGAGATCCCCAGCCCGGTCAGCGGTACGGTGCTGAAGATCGTAGCGGTTGAGGGTAACGCCGCCCCTGTGAACAGCGTGCTGGCCTGGATCGGTAAGCCGGGCGAAGAGATACCCGGCGGTGCTGACGCTCCTGCGCCGGCAGCCGCCAAGGCCGCCGCGCCTGCTGTGCAGCCGGTGGCAGCCAAGCCTGTTTCCGTACAGCCAGCGCCTGTAGCTGCCAAGCCAATTGGGGCGCCGGCGATGCCGAGACCCACCCAGACCAACGGTGCGCCCGCCGGTAATGGCGGCGGCCCCGTGTCGCCATTAGTAGCGCGCATCGCGGCTGAGAACAAAGTCAACCTGGCGGCTGTGCGCGGCTCTGGTCCTGGCGGCCGAGTGACCAAAGAAGATGTACTGGCTCATATGCAATCCGGCGGTGCGCAGGCGGTTGCCAGCGACCCCGTGACGTTGCCGAAATTTGATGGGGAAAACATGGCGACCTTCTTGTCGCCGGTGGTGAAGGATCTGGCGCGCGAACACAATTTGGATGTGGCGCGCATCCAGGGCACTGGCGCCGGTGGACGCGTGACCAAGAAGGATGTGGAAGCCGCGCTAGCGAATGGATCGGCGGTGGTGACAAGCCATGCGCCCATGCCAATCGCCTCGGCTCCTAAGTCGCCGTTCCCACCCGCGTTCCCCGAAGCCATCCCTGGCAGCGTGATGAAGCTCAACCCTGTGCGCAAGGCGATCGCCGAGCACATGGTGCGCAGCAAGCACACATCGCCGCACGTGACCACGGTGATGGAAGCCGACATGAGCGTGATCTCTGTGCATCGCGCTGCGAACAAAGCCGCGTTTGGGCAGCAGGGCGTCAATCTCACATTTACCGCCTATTTCGTCGCCGCGATGGTGGCGGCGTGCAACGCCTACCCGATCGTGAATTCGTCGTGGTCGGACGAGGGCGTGGCGATCCACGGTGCGATCAACGTTGGTGTCGCCACAGCGCTGGAACCCGATGGGCTGATCGTGCCCGTGCTCAAGAACGCCGGGGCGCTGTCTCTGCTGGAGATCGCCCGCGCGGTCAATGATCTGTCGGGGCGGGCGCGCAGTAAGGGATTGAAGACCGACGAAGTCAAAGATGGGACGATCACGCTCACTAATCACGGCACGAGCGGGTCGTTGTTCGCTACGCCGATCATCAACCAGCCGCAGTGCGCGATCGTAGGCACCGGCGCGATCCAGAAGCGCGTGGTGGTGATCAACGACGCGATCGCGATCCGGCCGATGATCTACATGAGTCTGACCTTCGATCACCGCATTCTGGATGGCGCCGTGGCGGATTACTTCCTCGGCACCATCAAACACACGCTAGAAAACTGGGTATAGACCCAGAGCAAAGAGGTTCTGCATGGCAACATATGATGTTCTAGTTATTGGCGCCGGCCCGGCCGGCTATGTGGCGGCGATCCGGGCCGCCCAGCTTGGCAACAAAGTTGCCATCGTAGACCGCGAATTTCTGGGCGGTGTGTGTCTCAACGTGGGCTGTATTCCTTCGAAGGCGCTGTTGAAGAACGCTGAGATCGCGCACACGCTGCGCCATCGCGGCGAGGAGTTCGGCTTCTCGTTCGACAACCTGAAGCTGGACTACGCGTCAGCGGTGAAGCGCAGCCGCCAGGTCTCGGGCCGCTTGGTCAAGGGCGTCGAATACCTGATGAAGAAGAACAAGATCGATGTGGTGATGGGGTCGGCGAAGCTGACCGCGAAGGACACCGTGGCGGTCACTACAAAGGACGGCAAGAAAGAAGAACACAAGGCGAAGAACATCGTGATCGCCACGGGCGCGAGCGCCATGGCGGTGCCGGGTGTTGAAACCGACGATAAACAAGTGCTGACCTATTGGCCAGCGATTCTGCAAGAGACGCTGCCGAAATCCGTCGTGATCGTTGGCGGTGGCGCGATCGGCTTGGAGTTCGCGACGGTGTGGTCTTCGTACGGCGTGGATGTGACGCTGGTCGAGATGCTTGATCGCATCGCTCCGCTGGAAGATGAAGAAGTGAGCAAAGAGCTGGCGAAGGCCATGGTCAAAGACGGTATTAAGGTCAAGACCGGCACCAAGCTGGAAAAGGTTGAGAAGGGCAAAGACAAAGCCAAGGTCACCGTATCGAGCAAGGATGGGCAAGAAGTCATTGAAGCCGAGCAGGTACTGTTGGCTATCGGCTTCCGCCCGAACACGAAGGATCTTGGCCTCGAAGCCGCCGGCGTGAAGTTGGGCCAGCGCGGCGAAGTGCTGATCGATGATCGCATGTCGACGAACATCCCTGGCATCTGGGCCGTGGGCGATGTGACCGCCAAGCTGATGCTGGCTCACGTCGGCTCGGCGATGGGCATGGTGTGCGCCGAGAACATTGCCGGGGTCGAGACGATCCGACTCGACTATCGCATGATGCCGCGGGCGACCTACTGTCATCCGCAAGTGGCTTCGTTCGGCCTCACCGAAGCGCAGGCTAAGGAAGCCGGCTACGAAGTGAAGGTGGGCCGCTTCAACTTTCAGGCGAACGGCAAGGCGCTGGGTCTGGGCGATTACGCCGGCTGGGTCAAGCTCATCACCGACGCGCGCTACGGCGAGATCCTGGGCGCACACATGATCGGCCCCGAAGTGACCGAGCTGCTGCCCGAACTGACCATCGCGCAGATGGCCGAGCTGACCGCCACCGAGATCTCCCGCAATGTGCACGCGCACCCCAGCCTGACCGAGGTGCTGATGGAAGTGGCGCACGCGGCCGAAGGTCACGCGATCCACAGCTAGAAGATTCTGATGTTAGATCGAGAGCGGGCTGTGCAATCAGCCCGCTCTTTTTGTCTCGATTCGTTGATAAAGTTTTAACTAATTAGGCTTATGATGATTGAAGTTTAGTAGTGGAGCGAGGATGATCGAACTCTTTTCAAATCTTGCGACTGCATTTGGCCTGTCTTCCGCGGCCGGCCTCAATGCCTACCTGCCGTTGCTGGTCGTAGCTGTTACCGCTAAGTTCACTAACTTGATCCAGCTCAATGAGCCCTGGAACGTGATGACTGACTGGTGGGTGATTGGTGTGCTTTCGGTGCTGTTGCTGATCGAGATGACCGTGGACAAGATCCCGGCCATCGACACCTTGAACGACGTGCTGCAGACCGTGGGTCGCCCTGTAGCTGGCGCGATCCTGTTCGCGGCAAGCTCCGGTGTGATCGGCGATGTGCATCCCGTCTTGGCTTTCGTGGCCGGCTTGCTGCTGGCTGGCGGCGTGCATGCCATCAAGGCTACGGCGCGCCCGGCGGTCACAGCCTCGACGCTCGGCACCGGCAACTGGGTGGTGAGCGCGCTCGAAGACGTACTGGCGCTGGTGGTTGCGGTGATGTCCATCATTGTGCCGCTTTTGGTCGCCATCTTTATCGTGTTCATGTTCTTCCTGTTCCTGTGGTGGCGCAGCCGCCCATTTGGTAAACGAACCGCGTAAAAAAGAAACGGGCCGAAAGGCCCGTTTTTGTTTGTAGCGATGGTGGCTATTTGCGGGGGATGCGCACGCTGCGGCCGGAGTTGGGGCCGGGGAACGAACCCGGCACACTGATGTCGGTGGTACGCAAGTGCTCTAGCAATTCGCGGGCGTTCTTGCTATCGGCAGCGTCTGGGCGCGGGTT
>JACZCZ010064169.1_pt1 | contig 12974 bp, 6 predicted proteins | sample 8641811 | NCBI WGS metagenome assembly JACZCZ01 (sample SAMN15324610, study PRJNA640507) | soil metagenome | isolation source: intercropping peanut in the first line | place: China: Luxin town, Laibin City, Guangxi Province | collected 2019-07-25 | depth 10cm m | reverse complement strand
TTCTCGCGCTCCTTCTTCGCCCGCCACCAATACACCTGACCAATCTCACCGCCACCCTCGCTCAGCTCTGTCTTCTTCAACCCCACGCGCAGCAACGCCTGGACGCACTCATCACGCAACGAGGACGCGTGCTCCACCACGTTCTCGGCCTGCGGCGCCCGCACGGTCAACGTCAGCGCCACCCGATGCTCCACCAACGCCTCGACGACAGCGGCGGCACCTACGACTTCGATGAACTCATCCACGTGTGATCTCCGTGTTTCGATCGAGCGATTCACCACCCGCAACAAAGGGATGAACGTTCCGCCGCCCCGCAGACTGACAAGAAACGCTATCCGCCCCACCAGATCACGCGGTAGCGCCGCCTCGGCCGTGCTGTTCCATACTGTCCCCCTGCGCGGTCGAAGTTCCCGCCGCTGGGCCGAAACAAGTCGTGATCGAGCCGAACCGTGGAGGGCGTCACGGAAGTTGCCCGGTGCAGGGTTACTGAGAAGGACGTTCACGGGACTCGCCTCACGTCACCAGCTGTGCGGCGGCGGCCTTTATCCAAGCAAGTGCCTCGTCGAGATCGAGACACAGGCTCGCATAGGTGCGGCGCAGCGCGGAGCCGGGGAGCGCCCAATCCCATTTTTCGCGCAGTAGATTTTTAGCACCGCTGAGTAAGGCGTCGACGCTTGGTGGATCTGCACGAGATACGTCGATGAGCGCGGCGCGTACATCCTCGGTCGTGTGCTTCCCCTTCTGCACTTCGACGGTGGGGCCAGCTGCGTTCGCCAGGAATCCACGCTGGTTCATTAGCGCGGCCAAAGCTTCGTTCGCTGCGTCGCCGAGCCAGGTAAGCAGAAGCACTTCAGTGCCTTGATCGACAACAACGGTTGTCGCGAGAGATCGCGTCGCATAGTTGTTGCGCGCTTCCGCCAAGAATCGCTTCGCCACGTCGTCCAGGTACGATGGAATGTCGTCGGATTCCAGTAGCGCGCGCATACGCGCTCTTACCTTGGTGTGGGTGCGGCCGGTGCCTCCGGAGAACATCGGCGGCGCTCCACCAGCGGCGCGCGAAACTACGATGACTTTCTGCTCCTCATCGATCTGATCCACGCGCCATGTTCTGCCAGCGAACAAGATGCGCTGTCCCACGCTCATGAGCTGCGATACCGGCAGCGTTCCGAGCGTCCGTCCTGCGCTCACGATGCGGAACTCTTCGTCGGAAGCGAACGCGGCATAAAATGTGTAGTGATTGACGAACTTCTCGCCCACCCGCCCGTGCAGGAGACACCCCGACGAGTCTTGGATCAGCAGCTCCTCTTCTCCGAGGTGCCGCACCAACTCCACGAACTCTGCCTTCGAAGTTCCGGTGAAGGGCGCGTATGAGCTGCAAAGCAGCTCATAGAGTTCGCCAATGGTCGCACCGCCGTTCTGCGCGATTACAGCGAGTATTTGTTGAACCAGCGTGGATAGGTGAGCGCCGTGCGAGCGAGGGGGCTCGAACCAGCCGTCCACCAGCAGCGAGATCATCGCGGCCATCTGCAAGGTGTCGAGACGCAACTCCGTGTCGAGCGACGGCTTGCCGCCCAACGCGGTCTCAATGCAGTACCCACGTAGGATCGCCGCTTCACCTTTGCGTCGGCCCGATCGACCGAGACGTTGCCTCATGCTTGCAACCGACGGCGGTGGACCGATCTGCGCAACGCTCTTCACCGCGCCAATGTCGATTCCCAGCTCCAGCGTGTTCGTGCAAACGGCAGTTGCAGGACGTTCCTGCTGCTTGAGTGCAGCCTCCGTCTCAGCGCGAATCTCCTTAGACAGGTTCCCGTGATGTGGCCAGAACTCAACCGGCACTTGCCGTGTCTCACACATTCTGTTGAGCAGATGGGTGTAACGTTCCACCTCGCGGCGTGAGTTCGGAAATACGAGGTTGTTTGAGCCGCGAAGAACCTTGAACAAGTGCGCACCAAGCTGCGCGGGGGTCACCGGTTCAACGTGTTCGTCTTTCTCTTCGTTGTCGTTGGCTCGCACCACCAGCGGCTCTTCGTATCCTTTGACGAGCACTTTAAGGCCGTTGCCGGAAGACTTCGATTCGACGATAGCAACGTCTGGACCGCAACCTGGACGTAGGAAGTCGGCAGCGAGGCTCATGTCCCCCAAGGTCGCCGACAAGCCGATGCGCGGCACCTTACGGCCGACGACACGCTCGATTCGGTGCAAGAGTGACTGGAGTTGTTTTCCTCGTTCGGCTCCGATGAACGCGTGCAGTTCGTCCACGACGCAGAATGCGAGCCTCTCAAAGACTGCCCGCACCGAGGTACCCCTGTTGCAGAGGAACGCTTCCAGCGACTCGGGCGTGATGAGCAAAACGCCTGCGCGATGCGCAAGAAAGCGCTTCTTGATCGACGACGAGACATCGCCGTGCCACGGCCAGACAAGAATATCGAGCTGCTCACAGAGCCGATCCAGACGTCCGAACTGATCATTGATGAGCGCTTTTAGCGGGCTAACATAAACGATCAGCTTCGCGCCATCCGACCGCAGCAAGTGCGTCAACGCGGGCAGGAATGCAGCTTCCGTTTTGCCAGCTGCAGTGGCAGCCGCGACGATCACATCACGATCGCCGGGGACGATCAGCGGAATCGCTGCTTCTTGGGCGTCGCGCAGAGAATCCCAGCCCTCGGCCCAGATGAAACGCTGAATGCGCTCATCGAGAAGATGGAATGATGAGCTGGCATCCGACATTCGTCTTCAGTCGATCCTTTCTATCTACATTTTGAACGACGTCAGCTCGTCATCGTCGAGGACGCTCTGGTCGCTCAAGCCACCGTCGTCTGCGGCAAGGTCAACGCCGCCCACCAGGTCTTGCCATGCTGCCCCTTGGTTCTGATCGAGAACCGCGAGCAAGTTCACGAACGCGGTGATCGTGGTCCTCGGGGTGCGGAAGTACGCATCGCCGATGCGCTGGGAGCACCGCTCCATGAAGCTGAGAATCCCCTGATCGGGCAACAAGAACTTGGACATGTCTCCGCTCGCGTAGACCAACCGGGTTTTCTGCAAGAGCACGAAGAGATCCTCCGGCGTCAAGCTCGACAAGCGCAGCACGGGGCCGTTGAAGTCGACGAGGCCGTTCGTGGCGAACGTGTTCTGCGCCAGGCGACTCTGCAGCGCGGGGTAGCTATAGAGGCCTCGCCGCGTATCCAACAGAAACTCTGGCGTGCCACCAAGAACGAAACCCAAGCCGACTGCGGTGCCCTGAAGCGAGTCGTTCAGAATGCGCAGAATCTGCTCGTAGTTTGCGTTGCGCGCTTGGGTGTTCGCCAGCTTGTAGAGGTTGACCAACTCGTCAAGGCACACCAACAAACCGCCGAAGCCTGCCAGCTGCACGAATCGCGCGAGCAACTTGAGCTGATCGTAGAACGCAGCGTCGTCGACGATAGCGCGAACACCAAGCGCCCGCTTCGCGTCCGTCTTCGTTGAGAACTCTCCTCGGAGCCAGCGGATCGCATCGGTCTTGAGCTGCTCGGTGCCTTCTTCATGTCCACGGCAATATGCCGCAATCACGTCAGCGAACTCGTAGCCGTTGACCAGCTCGGTGAGCTGTCCAAGCTTCTGTCGAAGGGTTGCGTCCGTCGACTGCCCCGATGCCTTGGCTTCGGCTTTTGCCGTCGCGATGAACTTCTCGACGATGCCAGGCAATGCCCCGCCTTCGGGCCTCGTGCGCGTCGCGACATTGCGCATCAGCTCTGCATAGAGCGAGCGGGCCTGTCCGCCGCTCGCGTGAAGGCGGCGGTCAGGATTGAGGTCGGCGTTTGCGACCACCAGCTTCCTCTCCATCGCTATCGCGCGGACAAGGTTCAAGAAGAACGTCTTGCCAGCCCCGTACTCGCCGATCACCACACGGAACGCGGAACCTCCACCGGCGATACGTTCGATGTCGGCGACGAGCGTCTCGATCTCCCGCGCGCGCCCAACTTGAATCAGATGCTGGCCCAGGCGTGGCACAACGCCGGCACGGAGAGATTGAATCACCGCGTCACGATCTTTGGCGCGAATGGTAGTCGTCATGGATCGATCTTCTCCAAAATCTCACTGCTGATCTTAGCGGGGTCATCGCCCTCCGTCATAGGCACGCCGTGCACCTCGAATGCAGCGTCGTTGATCTGCTCGAGCGCACCGTCGAGCATCAGATCCAGGTCGGCTGCAAGCTCGGCAAGTTCCTCGCGGCTCCACTCCGGACGAGAGAGCACCGCACGCGCGAACGCGCTGTGTGCTTCGTCGAGGCCGAGAACACCCGTCGGTACGTCCAGTTCGTCATCCGCATCGATCGGTGCCATCGCGGAAACCTCTTCCGGCGCCTCTTCGGTGAAGATGTCTGCAAGGAGCGTCGAGACTCGCTGGGTATCCTGCTGAAGCGCGGCGATGCGTGTTGGGTCCAACGTGAATCCCGCCTTGGAGACTTTCGGCGAGGCGCCAGGCGTCGCCTCCGTCACGGAGCTGCCGGCATGCACATCGGAGAACACTCGCTTCGGGTCAACGCCCAGTGCTTTGTAAGCCTTCTCCAGCATCTTGACTTCCGCTGCTGAGATACTGCCGTCCGCGTGCGCGACGCTGGCGAGGAACGTCGCAACAACATCTCGCGTTGTCGCGTCGAGCGGTTCGAGCTTCCGCTTTAACGAGGCCAGTGTCACCGGCGACGACTTGAGCAAGTGCACATGCGCGGTCAAGCGTTCCCTGTGTCCACGATTCAGATGTGTCCACGATTGGATTTGTGTGCGTAGGTGACGCGTCTCCTCGTCGCCAAAATCGCCGTCGGCGAATCCGATGACAGATGCCAACTGCAGAGTCAGCGCCGCAGCCTGGTATTGCGGTGCTGTCCGCGGATGCGTCTCGCCCGAACGTAGTGCAAACAGAACGACGGGGTCGTCGGCCTTTGGCGTCTTCGCGCCGCTGATGACGTCAGGTTCGAACCCCACGCCGATCGATTCCAGCGCGCGAGCGAAGGCCAGCGTGCGCTCCTTGTTCAGCACAGCGGTGGAAGCCAGCGACTCTGTGAGCGCCCCATAGGTCGTGGTGACTACGTCGTTCTCGACACGGGCCTTGATCGAGTCCAGCGCGGCGCGGATGCTTGCAGGCCAGAGCGTTGCCGGTAGTAGGAGAGCCGCTTCCAGTGATGTTTCTTGGCCAGGATTTCTTCCGAGGAAGCGGCTGAAAGCGTCAAGGTCGTCACTGACCGAGTCGGTGATCTTCCGCAGCTTCTTCTGCGGTCCGGTAAGAACGGTAACGTCCGGCGCATCCTCGAACGTCATCGCAAGCTCGTCGTATCCGTGAAGCGCGCTTGATGCAGGGCGGTGCACCACTTTCAACTTGGTGCGATTTCGCGGGAGCACCATGCCGGCTCCAAAAGTGTCCGCGTACTTCTGCGCGAACAAACGTTCGAACTGCTCCTCACAGCGCGTCGCCGGCGTACGGAGAGATGTATTCGGGTCGAGCCTCAGCCACGCCAGCGCCAAGCGACACGGCAGTGGTGCGCCGTCGAGTGCTGCCTGACCAAGCGCGAGCCGCAGATACAACGGCATCTCAAAGCTCTTCGTGAGCGCCGGCAACTCCTGCTCGTAAAGCTTCTCCGGATAGTCCGGCGCGGTTACCCAATCGAGCAGACTGCCAGCGTAGTGGCGGAACGAGCTAGAGCGCTCGCCATAGATCCCAAGTAAGCGACGAACTTCGTTCGCGATGATGGGCCAGTCCGACTGTGCAGCTGCGTCTTTAGACGCGTCGAGAATCGCGCGGCGCTCCAAGCCGTAAAAGAAGACGAACACGTAGCCGATGTCCGCGTTGGGTGCCCTTCGTCCCTCGGCGAGCCAGTCGAGATACGCACGCCGCGATTCGGCAGTCATCTCGGAATAACTTGGCCAGTAACCCAGCTGCGAGGCGGTGTAGTCGCCGCGCTTCGCAACGTGCTTCGACGGATCGATGAGGCTGGGATCGTTCTTGCCGAGCGGTGTCGGTAGCGACGTTCCGACATAGACCATTCCATCCGAGATGGTCGTGCCAGCCACGGTGATCGACTGGTGCGCAGGAACCCAAGACGCAACGCCAAAGCCGCGCGGGGCGAGTGGCGTACGAAACTCGCGCGATGCCGGTGGCGCTGGGACGACACTGATCGGCGTGTCCGCGTCGACGGCAGGCCTGGCCGGTGGGGACGGAGGTCTCGGCGGTTGGGGTGGCGCTCGCAGTGGTATGCCGTCATTCACAGTCCGCCCCGCGCCTGTTTGAGGTGAAGGCGGTGGCGGAACGCGCGGCTCCGCACGCCGCATAACTTTGGCTTGTGCGTGCGCCAGGTCATTCGCGACCGACGTCGCTGAGGCATGCTCTGGCTTCGCGCGCCAGAACACTTTGACTAGAGCGACGACGAGAACGAGAGCGCCGAGCGCAACCCATGCACTTCGAGGGACGGACGCAAGCGCTGCCAACCCGCCGATGACCAGCACCGCCAGGGCTCCCCCAGAGCCTGACTTCTTTCGTCTACCCATGGACTCCGACGCGTACCACAGCAACACGTGACAAACGTGGTGTGGTTGGACACTACGTGACGACCGTTTTGGCGTCTATGCTTTCGCGTGCGCGTGCGTGGGTCTCTGCCGCGGCAGTCGATCCGTCGGGTAAGCCTTCGTCGGGCACGCGATATTCGCGCTACGACCAACAACGGTTCGCAAGAAGGTGAGCATGGCTGCGCACACGTACGACGTCGAGAGTCGTCCCATCGGTGAGATCCTGAAAGCGGATCGTGCCGCGTTTAGGGTCCCGGAGTTTCAGCGCAGATATGCGTGGACCCCCGCAGAGGTTGGCGCACTGCTTTCCGACCTGTTCGGCGACATCGATTGGGCCGGCGACTCTGCGGCTGAGGGTTACTTCCTAGGTTCCATCGTCCTCGCGCAGGCCGGCGACGAGCAGCTCGTCCTCGATGGGCAGCAGCGTTTGACGACAATCGTGTTGCTGCTGACCGTGCTGCACAGCGAGTTGCAGCGGCACCAGTACAAGCAGGCTCACAAGCTTGAGCAACTGCTCTTCGCAGGTGGGCTGGGCGAAGACGATCGCGTGAAGGTCCAGCTGCAGCCCGAGGACCAACACATACTCGAGCGCCTTCTCAAGAATAATGGCGAATGCGAAGCACGGGACCTTCGACGATCCCCCCTTGCTGCTGCCCTCCGAACGATCCGCACTGGAATCAAAGATGCGATCGAAGACGCGCTCGGACGCGGTGTAGCACCGGTGCCAGCACTCGAGCGAATGGCAAAGCGTCTTCTGTATGAGGTGGAGCTAGTCCGAATCCTGGCGCCGTCAGAGGCGACAGCGTTTCGGCTGTTTGAAACCCTAAATGATCGCGGATTGCCGCTAAACGCAGCCGATCTGATCAAGAACAACCTCCTAGCGCGGAGTGGTCCCAAGCATTTGGAAGCCACGCGCGACGCGTGGACCGACCTTGTCGACATGGTGGGGCCTGAGAACTTGGTGCCTTACTTGCGGCACTACTGGATTGCGTTCGAAGGGAGTGTTCGCAAGGACACCCTCTACGACGTCTTCAAGACGAAGGCGCAACGTTGCGATGCCAAAGACGCGCGCGTCCTGGTCACGCGTCTACGCGACATAGGGCAACGCTACGCGGCGATCGCACGTCCTAGCGAAGCAAGCTGGCCCGCCGCGCTCGCGGCAACGCTCGATCGACTGCAGAAGTTTGGCGCGAAATCATGCCGACCCTTGCTGCTGCTTTGCGCTGAGGCGAATCCGGACGCGCTCCCCATCGTGGCCCAGTTGTGTGAAAGCGCCACGGTCCGACACTCCATCATCGGTGGGCGAAACCCAAACCAACTCGACAAGGCCTATCTGCATTTGTGCGAATCAGTGCGCCGCGATCCGCAAAGCGCACCCAGTCTCGTCGCCCACGATCTCACGCTGTTGTGCCCTGACGACGCGTCGTTCGGAGCAGCGGTCGCGAACTATCAAGTTGGCAGCGTCACTCCGGCAACACGGGTGGTTCTCCTCCGTCTTAACGAGGTGCTATCTACCGGCGAGACCACGGTCCGAGGTCCCGACGAAGTGCATGTAGAGCACATTCTGCCGAGGGTCCCGAGTCATGAGGCCCTCGCAGAATCAGGTTTGTCCGAGGACGCCGCACAAGACCAGTGCTGCCGCCTGGCGAATCTCACGCTGCTTCACGGCCGCGTGAACCAGAGCATCTCGAACCGACCGTTCTCCGCGAAGCGTCCCGAACTGAAGAAGTCCGAGATCGGTCTCAATCGCAGCGTCGCTGCGAACAAGGTCTGGGGGCAGCGCGAGATCGAACGTCGCGCCGCGGAACTCGCAAGGTTGGCATGTATCGCGTGGCCCCTCACCGTCGGCGCGTGAACGCGAGCAAGGCTCGTTGGGTCTACGTCTGGTCGTCAGGGGCAGTCATGAACCGCCCCCGCATCGGCAAGAAGTTCCACATCTCCCCGCCGCGCTCGTTCCGCGCAACGTAGGCACCGCCATTCACCCGCTGATCGTCGTCAGCTGGACCGCGCCAGCGTTTCATCCAGCCGGTGTTGAATATGACCATGGGTGTCTCCGCGCCGTCATCAATCACCATCCCCTTCCAAATGCCTCTAGGCGATCCCTACGCGAGACCTGGTTGATCTTTCGCAGCGCTCCAGCGTTGCCACAAACACCTGCCGAATATCGTCCTCCAGGTCGTCATGATCCAGCGCGCGGGAGGCGGGAGTTCGACTTGACGTCGGGCTAGCCGGATGAATCCGCGAGACCGATAACTTCGTGACCCCATAATCACTCTTTCGTTGCTTGAAGGTGGGCACGACGTTGGCAATCAAACGCGAACCGCGAGCACCGCATGGCCCTGGCGTCGCATGTCGTCGAGCGCTCGCCCGATACGCTGCGCGTGCACCTCATCCGTGTCGCATAGAACCAGGACGACTGGACCCAGCTTCTGTTCGGCCGCGTGCTCCGCGTACTTCCTGATCTGGCCGACGGCTCGATCTGCTTCGCCGGCGTTTGGGTCTGCTTTCATCTCAACGACAATCCCGTCGCTGATGAACAGATCGGCGCGTCCGATCTTCTTTCCAGTACCGTCTTGGAGCCAGCGCTCTTCTTCCGGGAAGGCTTCAGGCATGGCCTTCTTCAGGCGCCAGAGTAGGCGTCGTTGGTAGGCCCGCTCGCTATCCGCACGCCGCGGGCTCCACGTCAGCAACTCGGCGATCAGCTTCCCAAGGTCGGAATCCGAACCCAACTCCTTGATGGCCAAGCGCGACCGCTGATCGTGAGCGTCCAGCAGCGTATGCACAGTCTCAGGAAGGACACTACTGCCGGGCGCGCGCGATGGTGGTAACGCGATTCCTCGCAGCTGCATCAGTTGTCTACGGCCGCTTACCGCGACGATGAAACCGACGACGATCAGGATACCGATCACCGAGACGTAGTAGTCCGTGTTCCTACTGAGCGAGAGCAACCGAATCGTCAGCACGATCGGGCTCACGGCAAGTCCGAGACCGCACGCGAGCATTCCAAACTCCATCTGTCGGGCGGCACCTCGCAAGGCCACGACGCGCGAGACCGCTTCACTAAACGCCGCGACAAGGTCGCGCATCTCGCCGAGGGCAAGGCTGAGACTCCATCCGTTGTCACCACGGACGTGGTGAATCCGCGCCAGAGCGAACACGAACAGGAGCAAGAGCCAAATGGTCAACGTTGACCAGCCAAAGGTCGAGTTCCTCGCGAGCGTCGCACCGAACGCAAGCGCCGACGCAATGAGCGTGGCGCCCAACCGTTTCCCTTCCAGGAGTTGGTCGAGCTGTGCACCCGTTTCAAGCAACCAAGCAGCTGCGGCGCTGAGCCGACGCGTTGTGTCAGCGAACCGGTCCAAGCCCGGCTCTTGTTCGGTGGTCGTGTCAGGAGGCGGCGTGGTCCACCCACCCTTGGGCCGTGAGATCGCGTCCGTGGACGTCTTCGGCGCAACGCTGGCGACGGGAGGCGATCCATGGTCCGCGATGCGCGCGCTATTCCCACCCATGACCGCCGCGGGTACGGCCCTGGTTACTTCATCGTGAGCCGACCTGACCGGACTTCCCCGTGGCAGTCCAGCGACCGCCAAGGGTTCCCGACCTGGATTGCGTGGCGGCACGAGCTCGGCGCCCGCTGCGGGCGAGGCCGGTGGTGTAGCTTCGTTCGGGTCGCTGGCGCGGAGTGCCTCGATGGGCGCATCCACCGAAACCAGACTTGCCGCCGCGTGCTTGGCGCCGCAGCGCGGGCAGCGCACATGACCGCGGAGGTCCTCTGCTCTAACCATGAGTTGTTGACCGCATCCGGCACACCGCGCGTCGACTGCCATCCTCCCAGCCCCCTTCGTTACTTCGTCCATACCGTTGTCAGTGCAGTTCCGCTCTGCGGAATGGTTCAGAAACTCGTGCCAGCTTGCGATACCGGCAGAAGGCGTTGGCGAGTTGTACGTGGCGCACGGTTCTGCACTCAGGCTCGAACAGGGCAGGGCTCGCGACCAGGATGCAGGTGCAACGCGCGCGGGAGGTGGCGACGTTGAGGCGGTTGAGGCTGTAGAGGAACTCCATGCCGCGCGGGGCTGCGTCGGGGGTTGATGTCGCCATGCTGTAGATGACGACGGGCGCTTCTTGGCCCTGGAACTTGTCGACGGTGGCGACGCGAACGCTGTCGTTGTCGATGTGCTCGCTCAGCAGCGCCACGTGCGCGTTGTAGGGCGCGACGATCAAGATGTGTTCGCCACCGAGGCGCTGCGACTTGCCGTGACGATCGACCCACGTTGCGCCTGGCTTGAGCAGTCGCTTCACGATGCTGGCCACGGCTAGCGCTTCTTCGGGCGACGCATTTGGGTTGCCCTCGTGTTGCACTGGTACGTGCCAAAGGCCGGCACCGTCGAACCCATCGGTGCCCTGCAACACCTGTTGCTCTAGGCCTTCGTGCGGCTGGAGTCGGTTCTCGTAAAAGAGCTCGGACGTGAACGCGCAAATCGCGGGTGCAAGGCGCCACGTCTCTGCGAGGAATACACCAGCGCCTTCCGGCACCGTACTGCTGCCGCCAAACAAGTGTTCGAGCGCGGACGCTCCAGCGCCATCGGGGTGCGACCCCTTCTGCGGTTGCTCCAGCTGTTGCGGGTCACCGATCAACACGAGGCTCTCGGCAGCGGGTGCGATTGCGAGCACGTTCGCCAGGGCCATCTGTCCCGCTTCGTCCACGAACAACACGTCGACACTTTCTTCCGCGTCAGCCATCGACCAGAGCCACGGTGTTCCTGCGGCCACGTCGACTTCACCTTCGTCGAGCGCCGCGAACAACTTGGCTGATTTCTCGGTCTGTTCGAACGGAAGGTTTTCGTCGTCGACCAGGTCCGTGACCTTCGCCAGCGATCGCACGCGCACGCGTTGCTCGCGTGCGGCGGTGGCCACCTCTTCGAGCAGCTTGTGAATCACCTTGTGGCTGTTCGCGCTGATCCCCACCTTGCGGCCATCACGCACCAGATCACAGATCATGCGTGCCGCGGTGTACGTCTTACCGGCGCCGGGCGGCCCTTGGATCGGCAGCACGCTCGCATCCAAGTCCATCACTGCGCGCCGCGCCATACTCAACGCGTCCTCGCCGACACTCGCGTCCAGTTTCCCTGAGCGCAGCCGTGGCTTTCGCCGCAACAAGAGATCGCGCGCCGCTCGATATTGACCCGGTGCGTCGATGCCGTTGTCAGCGACCCATGTGCCGAGCTTCAACAGAGATGCTTCCTGGTCCTTGGTCGACACCGTGTCGTGCGCAAACACTGCCGTCGGGTGGTTCTCGGCCTGGTCCATGCGCTTGTTGATGTCGATGGTGCGTGCAGCGCGGTCGATCGCCACCACCTTGCCGAACGCCGCACCTTCGCCCGGGAGCTTCAACGAATCGCCAACGCTGATGTCGCAGTCCTGCAGCGGGTAGGCGTAACGGTCCACCGGTGTCTTCTTGCGTGCGGACGCGGGTGGCAAGCGCTCCTTCCATGTCAACTGCGCCAGCGCCGGGCGCTCGTCGAGCAGCTCGTCGTCATTGAGCGCGCACAGGCGATAGAACTCCCACCACTCACTCTTCGCCTCACGACGGTGAAACTCCAAGAGCTGCGCCAGCAACCAACGTGCCTGCTGCTCTTCCGTGCGTTCCTTGATGTCATCCGGCACGCCAGCAGTCAGCCGGTCCATCACCGCGCGTACGTTCGCGATGCGCTCCGCCAGGTCTTCACTCGGTGCTTCTGGCTTGGGCGCGGGGCGATCTAGGGTTTCGCCCCTCTGCGCCAGCGAAGCGCGTAGCTGCTCAAGCCAATCGCGTAGGTGCAAGGCTGAGACGCAGTCTTCGCGGTTGTAGGTTTCAACGGTCGTCTTCACCTCGTCGGTGAGCGAACTCCAATCCCCCGCTTCGATCGCTTGCTCGACCGTGCGCAAGCTCTGTGATGCCAAGCGCAGCTCGGCCTTGCGCTCGAACTTGTAGAAGGTCTCCAGGTCCTTGATCGAGTAGCGCTCGACGCTCGCGCGCACGCCTTGGCGCACCACACGGTACAGGTCGACGAAGCGCTCAGCGCGCAAGAGGGCATCGACCTCGGCTTCACGCGTCGCGTACCGGCCCATCAAGCGTTTAAGCGCGGCCGGTTCGTACGGCGCGTAGTGATAGACGTGAAAGCCCGCATGCTCGATGGCACGCTGGGCAAAAAAGTCGACCACCGTCTCGAACGCTTGGCGCTCCTCAGTCGCGTTGCGTGCCCAGTAAGCTTGGTAAGCAGGCACGCCCTTGTCGTCGCGCCACGCCATGCCGAACAGGTATTCGCGGCCGCCGTTGCCCGCGAACGGGTCACCTTCAAGGTCGAAAAAGACATCCCCCGGAGAAGGCGCGGGCAGCCGCGCAAGGCCCTGACCCGCTTCGATCGGTAGCAGCTCGTATACCGGCTTGTTGCTCTCGCG
>JACZCZ010098071.1_pt1 | contig 12999 bp, 7 predicted proteins | sample 8641811 | NCBI WGS metagenome assembly JACZCZ01 (sample SAMN15324610, study PRJNA640507) | soil metagenome | isolation source: intercropping peanut in the first line | place: China: Luxin town, Laibin City, Guangxi Province | collected 2019-07-25 | depth 10cm m | reverse complement strand
GCGTTCATTCTGGGCGGCGTCGCGGGAGAGGAATGCGCCCACGGTGATGCCGACACCGAGATTGCGCGCAACCCGCCCGGCGTTCTCGAGTCCATGCGTCATCGAATACGTACGCACGGAATTCGTCATCGGCGCGACGACCTGCATGCGCGCGGTCAACTGGCTCTCGCTGATCACGATGCCCTGATTTGGGCTCTGGCCATCGAGATACGGCCCGAAATTGAGACCGCTCACTTTCTCGATGATGCGCGGCGAAGTCTGCGGCGGCGACGACGAGTCCCCTGGCGGTGCAGAGTCACCGCCGCCGCCTGAGCAAGCCGACAGAATGAGCGCCTGGATGCCGACGCCAGCAAGGAGGACGGACCGCATCACTCGCGCCCCTTGGCCGCATGACCCACTCGCGATGCGATTCGCGCTGCGTAGAGCGACTCACCGGCACAGATGAACAGCGTGCGACCGTCTTCCCCGCCAAACGTCAGTCCGTGCGGCCGTTCGGGAACCTGCACGATCTCGATCAGCTTTCCCCTGGGGTCGTATACGAAGATGTGGCCATCGGCGATGTAGACATTCCCATCGCGATCGACGGCCAGAGATTCGCCGCCCTGCTCGACGAACAGCCGCGGCGCGATCCATTCGCCGTCCGCGCCGACTTGAGCTGAGAACGTCTTTCCGTGCCACTCCTGTGTGAAGTACGCCCGTTCCCCGGTGCGTGCACGAGTCATCCCATACGCACGCAGCACGTCGTGATCCTTCGTCCCCCAACTCAGCAGGCCTTTGATGAAGTCCTCACCCGCAGGCACGAAGGTCGTCCCATCCGGGGAGACGTAATGCGCCGGACGCTTCGGCGACTCGCCCTTCGACACCTCGATGTCGAAGGTCCAGTAGTTCTGCGGCAGGATCACATCCAGTCCCGCGCGATCCCTGGCCGCTTGAATCCGTAGTGGCTGAACAGGGCGATCCGGATGATCAGGCGCCAGCGCGTACACGGCGCCGGCGTGAGAGATCACGAGCAAATTGCCTGCCCTGTCGGTTGCGAGGTTTACCGGCTCGAGCGGCGCGTCAGAGATCTCTTCGGGTAGCGGGTTCGGCCAGATCCAGCGATAGATGCGCTGGTGCCGCGCATCGACCGCATAGAATCGTCCTTTCGGATCAGACACGCCACCAGCGAGGCGCACGAAGCCGTCCGCCACTTTCTCGACGCGAGTCCCGTGCTCGAGCACCACGGACGCAGTGACCGGATTGGTAACGCGACGATCATTCAACGTCGCAGTCGCAAACTCACGCGGCCTGATATCGAGACCGTTCGACGGGTCGACCACCGCGCTGCTGAAGTCGGCTTTGCTGTTGGTCCACCAGTGAAAGCCACGGAAGCGGATGTCGCTCGAGCCGCTGACCTTGACCGCATGCGGAAACGACTGGTTGGAACTGATCACGCGATAGATGAAGAGATTCGCCAGCGTGATATTGCGGCTGCGGGAGATCTCGACAGGCAGCGCGAAGCCGCTTTCGCCGCGCTCCTCTTCGAGCTGCAGTGCGTAGAGACCCCAGTTCGCGACGCGGTCCAGCTTCACTTCCGCACGAACGTGATGCTCACTCGACATCTGATAGACACGCCCCGGTGTCGTCGTATCGGTGACGAGCAGCCCCGCTTGCGCGTAGGGAGTGGGCGTCCAGATATCGAGGAACGTGCCGCCTCCTCCTTGTGTGACCCAGAGACTCGGATACTGCGAGTCCCACCGTCGTCGCGGATCGGGATCGGCTGTCTTGTTGCTGTTGTAGATCGGCTCGGGCTCGCCGCTGAGTTGCGCCGTTCCGTGGCCGCCGAGGAACCGCACGTCATTCATCAGCGATTTCTCGCCCGACATCCATTTCACGGCGACTGCGCGCGGATTGACCCCATTCGTGTACACGCCGAGGCCGATCATGATGTTCGCGCCGCCGGGCGGAGCTTCGATCATCGCCACCGGTTCGCCGACGCCCTGGAACGCCGGCGTGTCGTCAGCAAGAAAAATACGCACAGCGCCGGCATGCAACCCGATCAGCGCCGTGTCCGGCTTCAGTTTCAGAGCTTCCGAGATCCGATACGCGCCCATCGGAAAATAGAGGGCGCGATGCTTGTCGATCGCCGCACGCAGCGCATCCGTGTCGTCCGCGACGCCGTCACCCTTCGCGCCAAGCGTTCTAACATCGACCCAGCTGCTCTGCGGTGGCAGTGCGGCGATGTCGCTCGGGACGGGCGGCGGCAAAGCCGAGATCGCCTCGATCTGCGACCGTGTCTCGATCACCAATTGCTCTTTCGCGACACCTGACCCTTCGATGTGCAGACCGTGAGAGAAATTTGCAACCCTGTACGTACGGCCGGGAGCGCGAATCTCCTTGCCGCTCGAGCGATACGTCGCGAACGTCGGCGTATCGCGCGCGACGACGTTCTCTATATTGATCTGGTTGCGGCTGTTGTGTTCGTTGCCGATGACGAGCGCCGGCCCCGTGATGTTCTCGAGTCGACCGTCCTTGATCCATAGCTGTTCGCCTTTCTCGGCCCCCATCGAAACGGCGGTCGGCACGTTTCGGAACAGCGGGCGGACCAACGTCAACCCAGCGGCTTCCGATGCGATTGCCGCAGAGCGCTGCCCCTCGAATCGCGTGTCGATGACTGTGTATTGCCATCCTGGCGACGGCGTCTTCGTCATGATCCCGTAGCGCCCGCCGACGAAAGCGACGTCCTCCACTACATTGCCGCCGTCATGTACGCCGGCGAGGCCCGCGCCGATGTCGATTCTCATATGCGCCAGGAAGCAGTGCTGCGCAAAGGTCGAGCGAACTGCGACAGCCGAGGGATTCCCCTTGCCCAGTACGATGTCGACGTTGCTGAGCGCGGAATAGAAAGTGCCCGGGTTCGCATCGCGCACCGGCTCGCTGAAGTCGATCGACTTCGGCTGCTGCGATGCGGACTGGAACACGAACCCCGCATTGCCGGGATGGCCCGGAATGTTGCCGGTGAAGTGAAACAGGTAGGCGGGCTCACGCTGAAATCCCGGTGAACGATCCGCGAGCACGAACACCGGGCGCTTCTTGCCGTAGCCGATCACCCGGATGCCTGGCCAGATGCGAATCGACCGGCTGAGTTTGTAGCGACCCTCGGGCACGAAGACGATGCCGCGGATGGTCGTTGCGACGACCATGTCGATCGCCTTCTGCAGAGCAATCGAGTCGTCACCGACGCCGTCGCCATGAACACCGAACGCTTCTCGGGTGAGGTAGATCGCCTTCGGATCGTCCGGCCGCTGCGTGTAGTAGGAGTCGGCATGCGAACGCTCGAGAGCCAGCAGGCCGCAGAGCGATATAAGAACAGCGTGAAGTCTGGTCATGCGAGCCGCTCCAGTGCGGCGAACGTTTCGTGGATGGATGCCCGGCAATACGGATATGACGAAGACAACTTCACTGCTGCGCTCAGATGACAGCGCTTCCCACGATGAACGTGACTCGCGGGCGCAACAGAAAAGCCACAACTGCGATCCAGTTCAAGAAACATGGTTGCGTCATCAACGGATTGTCTTGCCATGCGCGCGGGCGCCATGCTAACGTAAATTTGTAAGCGCTTACATCCGCGCCAGAACAATCATCACGAGCCTTAGGGGGGCATCGCAGTGAAAGATCGCGCTCGCAGACCTACACAGGTGGCGCAAGCCATCTCATTGATTCTCGGAACAACAGTGGTTTTGTCGACCGCACTGGGACAGGAGACCCAGGGGCTCGAAGAAGTCATCGTCACCGGCATCCGCGGCAGTCTCACTTCCTCGATGGAGTTGAAGCGCGACTCGCAGGGTGTGGTCGACGGCATCGTCGCCGAAGACATCGGCAAGTTCCCGGACACGAACCTCGCGGAATCGCTGCAGCGTATTACCGGCGTGTCGATCGACCGCACAGCGATCGGCGAAGGCTCGCGCATCACAGTCCGCGGCGTTGGCCCGGACTACAACATGGTGCTCCTGAACGGCCGGCAGATGCCGGCGTCGGCGATCGAAGCGACTACCGCTTCGAACTCGCGCGCCTTCGACTTCGCGAATCTGGCCTCCGAAGCGATCTCCGCGATCGAGGTGTACAAGACGAGCCGTTCCAGCACCCCGACCGGCGGCATCGGCGCAACGGTCAACATCAAGACCGCGCGTCCCCTCGATGCACCGGGTCTGCACTCGAGCATCGGCGTCAAGGGTGTGTTCGACACCTCCGCAAGCAATCTGCCGAGCAATCTCGAGGGCGACACGTTCACACCGGAAATCTCCGGCATCTACAGCAACACGTTCGGTGACGACAAGTTCGGCATCGCCATCAGCGGGAGCTACCAGGAACGTGACCTCGGCTACAACCAGGCCACCACCGGCGGCTGGCGCGCGTTTGGGGGCGACGAGCAGAACTGGGGAACGATCCCACTGCCCGGCCAAGCCGGTTCCGAACGCATCACAAATCGACCCGATGCGACGGACACCTATTCGGTTCCGCAGAGCCTCGGTTACAGCTTCAACTCGGTGGAACGGAAGCGCACAAACGGCCAGCTCGCACTGCAGTGGGCACCGGTCGACAACGTTACTGCGACGCTCGACTACACATACTCCGAGAACAAGATCGCGACGGCGCGCAACGAACTCTCGGCGTGGTTCAACTTCGGCGCTTCTTCCAGCAGCTGGACCGATGGTCCCGTTGCGGCGCCCGAGGTCTATACGGAGTTGCTGCCCGACGGCGCCAGCGACGTCGGCATGGGCGGCGCGAAATTCGCAACCAAGAACGAGAACAACTCGGTCGGCTTCAACCTGAAGTGGGACGTCAGCGACCGGTTCGGTCTGCAGTTCGACTATCACGATTCGACGGCCGAGTCCGGTCCGGACAGCCCGTACGGCTCGAACGTCGCATTCGGCGTGTCCGACTTGAGCCGAGGCGATACCACCGGCATTTTCACTAGCGATTTCCCGGTGCTAAGCATGGCGCTGCGGAATGGTCGCACCACCATCGATCCGTCGCGCATGGAAGTGACGGGCTCCAGCTTCCGCAACAGCTACATGAAGTCGGAAGTGCAGCAGGGTCAGCTGAGCGGTGACTTCGAGTTCACCGACAGTTCGCGCCTCGACTTCGGTGTCGGCCTGACGGAAGTGAACAACCGCTCCGCGTTCTCCAACGTGCAGTCCGATAACACCTGGGGCGGCATCCGCCCCCCGCCGCCGGGCGGTCTCACGCCCGCGCAAGCCGCAGACTGGATTCCTCCGGCCGGCACGGGACTTTCGCGTCTCGATTTCGACGATGACATCTGGAGCGCAGACACGGTTCGCGGCTACTTCGACCAGATTTCCGGCAGTGGCAATCCCGCCTTGTTCAATCAGTTCTTCACCTTCGACTTCGAACGCCTCCGAGCGCAGGTGGCTGAGCTGCGCGGTGCACTGACAGATCCGTTGCTGGCCACATGCGCCCTGAACGGCAATCAATCCGTCCGCGTGCCCTGCTACGAAGCATCGAGCGTCTACGGAACCGATCGACGCGTCGAGGAGAAATCCAAGAGCGCGTACATCCAGTTCAGTCAGGACTGGGAATGGGGACGCCCGATGCACGCCGCCATCGGCTTGCGTTACGAAGAAACGGACGTGACTTCGAGTGCGCTCGTGCCGATCCCGACGGGTATCGTCTGGGGAGGCGCCAACGAGTTCAACGTCCAGTTCGGCGCCCCTGGCTTCACGACGCTCGAGGGCAGCTACGACTACCTGCTGCCGAGCTTCGACTTCAGCGTCGATGTCACTGACAACCTGAAGCTGCGCGCGAGCTACGGCGAAACGATCGGTCGCCCGCAGTGGGGCGACATCCAGGGCGGCCAGACGCTGAATCAGCTGGTACGCATCAACGGTGGCACCGGTCAGCAGGGCGATCCGAGCCTGAAGCCGCTGGAGTCGCAGAACATCGACTTCTCGATGGAATGGTATTACGCCGATGCCAGCTACCTGTCGGTCGGCTACTTCCACAAGAAGATCGACAATTACATCGGTATTTCAACGGTGCAGCTGACGCCGTTCGACCTGCCGCATCCAGCGAACGGCGCCTACTTCAACGAGGCGAACACCAATGGCGCGTGTAACGGCGATCTGGCTTGCATCCGTAACTACATCTTCGCCAACCACGACGGTGATCCAGGTGTGAATGCGGCGGCCGGCACCATCCTGGGCCTGCCGGGAGACCCAATCGCGACGTTCGACATCCAGGTGCCGAGCAACCAGAAGTCGGCGAAGCTGGACGGCTGGGAACTGAACGTACAGCACATGTTCGGTCAGAGCGGGTTCGGCCTCGCGGCGAACTACACGAAGGTCGACTCGAACATCGCCTACGACGACTACAGTCGTGTGGATCAGTTCGCCATCGTCGGTCTCAGCGACTCCGCAAACCTCGTGGCGTTCTACGAGAACTACGGCTTCGGTATACGTGCTGCCTACAACTGGCGCGACAAGTTCCTGTCGGGCACGTTCGACAGCACGGGCACTCCGAACCCGAACTACACCGAGGAGTACGGACAGATCGACATCAGTGCGAGCTACGACTTCAACGATGCGTTCACGATCCAGGCCGAAGTCATCAATCTCACGGACGAGATCCAGCGGGTGCATGGCCGCCATGAGAACCAGCTGCTGTTCGCAACCCAGACGGGTCCGCGCTACATGATCGGCGCCCGTTACAAGTTCGGACAGTAAGAAGGACTGTGTTTGCAGGTGCTGCGCGGTCTCCCTACCGCGCAGCCGGAGAAGCCGCTGTCCCCCACAGCGGCTTTTTCGTTTCAGCGGGTGCCGGAACGGCGTCCGCTGCTTATAGTATCGAGAGCGTTCGTATGGGCCTTCTGCGTTGACGAATCCGATTCGACATGTGGTGATCGTAGGTGGCGGCTCCGCCGGCTGGTTGACGGCCGGAGTCGTCGCGGCGGATCACTGCGCAAAGTCGGAATCCGGCTTGCGCGTCACGCTGATCGAGTCCCCGGACGTCGGCCCGATCGGCGTCGGTGAAGGCACCTGGCCGTCCATGCGCGACACACTGCGGCGGGTCGGCGTCACCGAGAGCGACTTCATCCGCGAATGCGATGCATCGTTCAAGCAGGGCTCGCGATTCAATCAGTGGGCGACGGGCGCTGAAAGCGACTATTACTACCACCCGTTCGTCCTGCCGCAGGGCTACACGGAAACGAATCTCGTCGCGAGCTGGGTCGAACGCCACGGCAACGTTCCCTTCGCAGACCTCGTGAGCTTCCAGCCGCATCTTTGCGTTCACGGCAAAGCCCCCAAGCAGATATCGACCCCGGAATACGCCGCGGTCGCCAACTACGCGTATCACCTCGATGCCGGCAAGTTCGGCATGTTCCTGCGCAAGCACTGCACGGAAAAGCTGGGCGTGAAACTCGTGCTGGATCACGTCGTAGCGATTCAAACGCGCGACAACGGTGATATCGCCGCCGTGCAGACCCGTGAGCAGGGCCCGATCGACGGCGATCTCTTCATCGACTGCACGGGCCTGCAATCGCTGCTGATCGGCAAGCACTACGAGATTCCATTCCTCTCGCAGAAGCACGTGCTCTTCAACGACACGGCCCTTGCGGTGCAGGTGCCCTACCCCCACGAAGAAAGCCCCATCGCCTCCCAGACGATCTCGACCGCGCAGACGAGCGGCTGGATCTGGGACATCGGCTTGCCGACGCGCCGCGGCATCGGCCACGTCTATTCGAGCGCCCACACGACCGATGAAGCCGCGGAGCGCGAACTGCGCGGCTACGTGTCGCGCACCGGCGGTCCCGCGAATGCGCCGAGCCCACGAAAGCTCTCGTTCCATCCCGGGTACCGCACGAAGTTCTGGCATCGCAACTGCGTCGCCATCGGGCTCTCCGGCGGATTCATCGAGCCGCTGGAAGCGTCGGCACTGGCGATCGTCGAGTTCTCGGCAGCGATGCTCAGCGACCAGATGCCCGCAACGCGCAGCGCGACGGACGTCGTGGCACGTCGCTTCAACGACGCCTTCCTGTACCGCTGGGAACGCGTCATCGATTTCCTGAAGCTGCACTACATCCTGACGCGCCGCACCGACTCCGCCTACTGGCGGGACAACTGCCGCGCCGACTCGATTCCCGACCGGCTGCGGGATCTCACCGAATTTTGGCGCTACCAGCCGCCCTCCCGGTACGATCTGCCCCGTATCGAAGAGATCTTTCCGTCCGCCAGCTATCAGTACGTGCTCTACGGCATGGGGTTCCGCCCGCAATCGCCGCCGGCGATGCGGCGCAGCGATGATCCGGAACGTGCCGACGAGTTCTTCCGCGAAGCCGCGGTACTCACCGGCAAGATGCTGAAGGCGCTGCCGACCAATCGTGAACTGATCAGCCATATCAAACGTAACGGGCTGCCTCGCATCTAGCAGCCGGAGACCCGCATGCCGAAGAACGTGTTACTGAACAACGTCGAGCACAAGGACCTGCACATCGTCACGACGCGCGGCGCGCAGTACGGCGACGATGTCATGTTCGCTCTGACCTTCCCCGCCGAGTTCCGCAGCATTCAGGCGCACTACCCGATCGTCTTCAGCAAGGGACCGGACGGCAAGTTTCAGCCGCTGGCGCTGTTCGGATTCAAGCAGAACCAGAACCTCTTCCTGTCCAGCGACGGCTGGGACGCCACCTATGTCCCGCTGATGATCGAACGCCAGCCTTTCCTGATCGGCGCTGGCCCAAATGGCGACTTGCTCGTGCACGTCGATCTCGACCATCCGCGCGTCAGCCGCACGCAGGGCGAAGCCGTATTCCGGGAACACGGCGGCACGACGGACTTTCTCGAACGTATCAACTCCACGCTGCTGACCCTCCACCAGGGGATCGCGACGACGGCTCCCTTCGTCGATGCGCTGCTCGAACACAATCTGCTGGAGTCGTTCGTGTTCGACATCCAGCTCGCCGACGGTTCGCAGAATCGTCTCTCGGGCTTCTACACCGTTCACGAAGACCGGCTGCGCAACCTCAACGGTGCGGCGCTGGAGCGCCTCCACAAGACCGGCTACCTGCAGGCGATCTTCATGGTGATCGCTTCGCTGTCGAACTTCCGCGCGTTGATCGAGCGGCAGCAGAAGCTGCTGAAGATGGGTCATGCCTGAGCGGATGAAGGAAATCGCGGGACTCGATCCGCGCTCGCTGCCGGACGAAGTACTGAGTTCGACACAGCCGCTGCTGCTGCGCGGACTGATCTCGAGCTGGCCGATGGTGAAGGCGGCTCTGGAATCCAGCGCCGCCGCGCGCGTGTACGTGCTGAAGTTCTATCGCGATGCCACCGTGGGCGCATTTCTCGGAATGCCGGACATCAATGGCCGGTTTTTCTACAACGACGACATCAGCAGCTTCAATTTCCGCGCAGTGAAGATCAAGCTCGACACTGTCGTCAACGAAATCGCGAGACACGAACCCGCCACCAACCCGCCTGCGATCTACGTCGGCTCGACGACCGTCGACACCTGCCTGCCGGGATTCCGCGCCGAGAACGATCTCGATCTGGGCGATCGTCGCGCGCTGGCCAGCGTGTGGATCGGCAACCAGACGCGCATCGCCGCCCATCACGACCTGCCCGACAACATCGCCTGCGTCGCCGCCGGGCATCGCCGCTTCACTGTCTTTCCGCCCGAGCAGATCGATAATCTCTACATCGGCCCCGTCGATTTCACGCCCGCGGGCCAGGCCGTCAGCCTCGTCGACTTCCACAAGCCCGACCTGAACCGGTTCCCGCGCTTCGCGACGGCGCTCGAGCATGCGCAGATCGCCGAGCTCGGCCCGGGTGATGCGATCTTCATTCCCAGCCTGTGGTGGCATCACGTCGAGTCGCTGGATACGTTCAATGTCCTGGTGAACTACTGGTGGCGGCAATCACCTGCATGGATGGACACACCGATGCACGCACTCACACTTGCAATGATGACGGTGCGCGATCTGCCGCCCGCGCAACGCGACGCGCTGAAGAAGATGTTCGACCACTACGTTTTCGATGTGAACGACGCCACCGCCGCGCATATTCCCGAGAGCGCGCGACGCTCGCTGGCGCCAATGACGGAAGACATGATGCGCGAGCTACGCGTGCGCCTGCTACAGAGACTGAATCGTTGAGGGGATCGGAAGTGAATCAGAAGCGAATTCGCAGAATCGTCATCGCCGGCGGCGGTACCGCGGGCTGGATGGTGGCAGCGTGCATCTCGAAGATCATGGGGAAGATCCTCGACATCAAGCTCATCGAATCGGATGAGATCGGCACCGTCGGTGTCGGCGAAGCGACGATTCCCACGCTCGTCGCTTTCCATCGCCTGCTCGACATCAACGAGCAGGAGTTCATGGCCGCCACGCAGGCAACCTTCAAGCTCGGCATCGGTTTCGAAAACTGGCGCGACCGTGGGCTAAACTACATCCATTCGTTCGGCGTCACCGGCACCGATCACTGGACGGCAGGCTTTCAGCATTTCTGGCTGAAGGGCCGCGAGCGCAATCTCGCCAGCGACTACGGCGACTACTGCCTCGAACTCGTCGCAAGTCTCGCGAATCGCTTCGCGCACCTCCCACGCGACGGGATGAACTACGCTTTCCATCTCGATGCTGGCCTCTACGCCAAGTTCCTGCGTCGGTTCAGCGAAGGCTACGGCGTCCAGCGCATCGAAGGAAAAATCGTCGAGGTGAAGACGAACACGGAGAGCGGCTACATCGAATCCCTGCGGCTCGATTCCGGCAACGACATCGAAGGCGACCTGTTCATCGATTGCACCGGCTTCCGGGGCCTGCTCATCGGACAGGCCCTCAAGATCGGCTACGACGACTGGTCACACTGGTTGTTCAACGACAGCGCCCTCGCCTTGCAGACCGAATCCGTCGGCGAGCCCGTGCCCTACACGCGGTCGATCGCTCACGAGTCCGGATGGCAGTGGCGTATTCCGCTGCAGCACCGCGTCGGCAACGGCCTCGTGTACAGCAGCCGCTACATCGACGACGAACAGGCGAAACAGACTCTGCTCGGCAACATCCAGGGCAAGATCCTGACGGAGCCACGCGTCATCCGCTTCAAGCCCTGCCAGCGGCAGCAGGTGTGGAGCAAGAACTGCATTGCCATGGGTCTCGCCAGCGGATTCCTCGAGCCGATCGAATCGACGAGCATCCATCTCATCTCGCGCGCCGTGAGCCGCCTGATGCAGAGCTTCCCGAGCGAGGGCATCCAGCAATCCGACATCGACGAGTACAACGAGCGCACCAACTGGGAGATCCAGCACGTCCGTGACTTCATCATCCTGCACTATCACGTGACCCAGCGGCAGGACAGCCCGTACTGGCGCGCGTGCCGCGAGATGAAGATCCCGGCAAGCCTGCAGCATCGCATCGACCTGTTCCGGGAAACCGCGCGGGTATTCCGGGTTCCGAACGAGCTGTTCGCCGAGAACTCCTGGGTCCAGGTCATGCTCGGCCAGGGATTGATGCCGGAACAGCACCATCAGGTCGCAGACCTCATGGGCGATGCCGAACTGGCGAACTTCCTCGGCACGATCAAGGCGCGGATCGCCAAGACAGTGTCACAGCTCCCTTCTCATCAGGCTTACGTCGAGCAATACTGCAAGGCGCCGGACATGAACGCCGCCATGGCGAAATAACAAAGAAGCGAGCGGGACGGATGGCCAATATCTACGAAGTCGCGGAACTCGCCGGCGTGTCGCTGGCGACGGTCTCACGCGTCATCAACCCGGGCGCGAAAGTCAGCGACAAGACGCGGCAGAAGGTCCTCGCCGCGATGAAGCAGCTTGGCTACCGGCCGAATTCCATCGCTCAGTCCCTCGCGACGCGCAGCTCCAATACAGTCGGGGTGCTGGTCTCCGAGCTGCACGGCCCGTTCTTCGGCGCCATGCTGAGTGCGATCGAGGAAACGCTGCGCGCCGCCGGCAAGTTCGTGCTCGTGGCAGCGAGTCATAGCAAAGAGGAACTGGAAGTCGAGGCCATCAAGTTCCTCGTGAGCCGCAACTGCGACGCGCTCATCGTTCACGTCGAGGCACTGCCCGACAAGTTCCTGGTCGAGCACAACAAGAAGTCCACGCCGCTGGTCGTCGTGAACCGCAAGGTCCGGGGCCTGGCGGATCGCTGTTTCAGCCTGAACAACGAGCTGGGTGGCTATCTGGCCGCTGAATCGCTGCTCAAGCTCGGGCATCGCAAGATCGCGTACATTTCTGGCCCGCTGGACTTTGTCGACGCCCAGCAGCGACTGCTCGGTCACAAGCGAGCCCTGACAGAAGCCGGCGTAACTTTCGACGCCCGCTTGCTGCATGAAGGCGACTATCACGAGACCGGCGGCAGCGATGCGCTGAACGATCTGTTCAATCAGGGTGTGAAGTTCAGCGCAGTGATTTGCGCGAACGACGACATGGCAGCAGGTGCCATGGCGGCTGCGCACGATCGCGGATTGAAGCTTCCAGAGGAACTCTCCATCGTCGGCTTCGACGATTCGCCGATCTCGCGCTACGTCTATCCCAAGCTCTCGACGGTCCACTACCCGATCGCGGACATGAGCCACATGGCCGCCCGATGGGTGCTGCGCAACGTGTACCAGCAAAGCGGCCTCGAGGTGCAACAGGCTTTCGAGCCCAGCTACATTGCGCGCGACTCCGTGAGTCGCCCCGCCTGAAGGTCAACGCGCTACAACAGTTCGCAGAAGCGAATGAGGGAAGGCATCTCGGACTCCTGAAATGACGTGAAAAAATGGGCCGGTCTGCGCCGTCATTCCCACGAAAGCGGCAATCCCGCCGGCTCCGGACCAGACCCTCAGCCACCCGCGGACCTTCAGGGAAAATCCGATTCCTTGACAGCTTACGGTCCGGTCCAGACAATGCCCGCCCTTCTGTCCGCGGCGGAACGGCCCCAACGTCACCCGGGCGCAAAAAAGGCTAGGTAGCTCAGCTGGTTAGAGCGTGGCACTCATAATGCCGAGGTCG
>JACZCZ010030418.1_pt1 | contig 13002 bp, 10 predicted proteins | sample 8641811 | NCBI WGS metagenome assembly JACZCZ01 (sample SAMN15324610, study PRJNA640507) | soil metagenome | isolation source: intercropping peanut in the first line | place: China: Luxin town, Laibin City, Guangxi Province | collected 2019-07-25 | depth 10cm m | reverse complement strand
CCGCCGGCATGATCGCGTACAGCACATCCAAGTCCGCGGTGGCCGCAATGACGCAACACATTGCCGAAGAGGTGCGCGCCGAAGGCATCCTGGTGAACGCGATCGCGCCGTCGACGATGGACACGCCGGCCAATCGCGCCGCGATGCCCAGCGCAGATTTCAACCGTTGGCCGAAGGTGGAAGAAGTCGCGCGCACGATCGCGTTCCTGGTCAGCGAGCACAACGGGCTGACCACGGGCTGCATCGTTCCTGTGTTCGGTCGCGCTTAGGCGACGCAGCGGACTTCGGGCTTTGCGATCGCGGTCAACGACGGCGCACCCGGTGGGCCTTGCTTGCGGGGCATGTGCGAGCCGCTGTACGCGTTTCATGTCTTGGCGCCGAGGAGCACACCATGAAGAGCGTACGCACTCCCGATGCACGTTTTGTCGATCTGCCGGGCTATCCGTTTGCACCGCACTACCTGAACGTGCCCGATGGCGAGGGCGGTGTGCTGCGCATGCACTACCTCGACGAAGGAGCGCGCGATGCGGCGGTCGTGTTGATGATGCACGGCGAGCCGACCTGGTCGTACCTCTACCGCAAGATGATCCCGGGCGTGGTCGCAGCAGGGTTTCGTGTGATCGCGCCCGATCTGATCGGCTTCGGAAAATCCGACAAGCCCACCGAGCGCAACGACTACACGTTCGCGCGCCACGTCGGCTGGGTGTGGTCGTGTTTGGAGCAGCTGAGGCTCCAAGACATCACCCTGTTCTGCCAAGACTGGGGCAGCCTGATCGGGCTGCGTCTCGTCGGAGAGCACCCCGATTCCTTCGCGCGTGTGATCGTTGGCAACGGTGGCCTGCCGACCGGCGATCAGCCGATGCCGCCGGCGTTCGAGGCGTGGCGAAAATTCTCGCAGGAGACGCCAGACTTCAACATCGGTGCGATCGTGGGCGGCGGCTGCGCGACATCGCCCGATGCTGCCGTGATCGCGGCGTACGACGCGCCGTTTCCCGATGACAGGTTCAAGGCAGGGGCGCGACAGTTTCCGACGTTGGTGCCCGCATCACCTGACGATCCGGCGTCCGTTCCCAACCGCAAGGCGTGGGAGACGTTGATGCAGTGGAAGAAGCCGTTCCTCACGACGTTCAGCGACAAGGATCCGATCACCAAAGGCGGCGAGCGTGTGCTTCAGAAGCTGATTCCCGGCACCCAGGGCCAACCGCACACGACCATCGCGGACGCCGGCCACTTCCTTCAGGAAGACAAGGGTGAGGCGCTGGCGCAGGTGATCGTCGACTTCATCCGCCGCACGCCGTGATCACGCCACGCGCGGCAAGGCCGGGCTGATGCGCTTCGGATCGTTCGCGGCGCCCGGGGCTGACAACCCGTGATGCTCGCGTGCGGCCAAGTCGAGATCCGCGTCGACCATCATGTGAACGAGCTGCTCGAAGTTGACTGTCGGCTTCCAACCCAACATCGCGCGCGCCTTGCTCGCGTCGCCGATGAGCAGGTCGACTTCGGTCGGGCGGTGGTAACGCGGGTCCAGCTCCACGTGCGGCTTGTAATCGATGCCGACGCGATCGGCAGCGATCTCCAACAGCTCGCGCACCGTGTGCGTCTCCCCGGTCGCAATCACGAAGTCCATCGGCACTTCGAGCTGCAGCATCAGCCACATCGCCTTGACGTAGTCGCCGGCGAAGCCCCAGTCACGCTTGGCTTCCAGGTTGCCTAGGTACAGCTTGTCCTGCAGACCGAACTTGATGCGACTGAGCGCGCGCGTGATCTTGCGGCTGACGAAGGTCTCACCGCGACGCGGGCTCTCGTGATTGAACAAGATCCCGTTGACCGCGTACATGTCATAGGCCTCGCGGTAGTTGCGCGTGATGTGAAACGCGTAGGCCTTCGCCGCGCCGTACGGGCTGCGCGGATAAAACGGTGTGTTCTCGGTCTGCGGTACTTCCAACACCTTGCCGTAGAGCTCTGAAGAAGACGCTTGATAGATGCGCGGCGTGATGCCGACTTCGCGCACCGACTCGAGCAGGCGCACGCAACCGAGGCCGGTGACGTCGGCGGTGTACTCGGGGATGTCGAAGCTGACGCGTACGTGGCTCTGCGCGCCCAAGTTGTAAATCTCGTCGGGCTGCACCTTGCGCAGGATCGTGTTGAGCGAAGAGCCGTCGCTGAGATCGCCGAAGTGCAGGTGCAGCCGCGTGTGGGCCAGGTGCGGATCGTTGTACAGATGATCGACCCGCTGTGTGTTGAAGTTCGAAGCGCGCCGCATGATGCCGTGCACCTCGTAGCCCTTTTCCAACAGCAGCTCCGTCAGGTAACTGCCGTCCTGACCGGTGATGCCGGTGATCAACGCGCGTTTTGGTCGCGATCGATCACTCTGAGGGCGGTCAGACTTTGGGGAATCGCCGTTCATGCGGCCTCCGTTTCCGTGCGCTTGTCGCGCTTGGGCAAAGTGCTGCGGTACCAGTCGATGGTCCGCGCAAGTCCTTCTTCCAGTCCGATGCGCGCTTCGAAGCTGAGTCGCTCACGCGCGCGCGTCACGTCCAAGCAGCGCCGTGGCTGACCGTTGGGGCGCGTGGTGTCCCAGGCGAAGCGACCGTTGAAGCCGGTGAGCTTGGCGATCAAGTGCGCCAAGTCGGCGATCGAGATTTCGTGTCCGGTGCCGATGTTGATCGGATCCGCGTCGTCGCCGTGCTCACCCGCGAGCAGCAAGGCGCGCACGAAGTCACTGACGTACAGGAACTCTCGAGTCGGCGTGCCATCGCCCCACAGCGTCACCACGTCGTGACCCGACTCCACCGCTGCGATGCACTTGCGAATCAATGCGGGGATCACATGGCTGCTGCGCAGATCGAAGTCGTCGCGTGGCCCGTACATGTTGACTGGCAACAGGAACGTCGAGCGCATGCCGTGTTGTGCCCGGTAGGCCTGTGCCAGCACGCCGAGCGTCTTCTTCGCGATGCCATAGGGTGCGTTGGTTTCTTCCGGGTAGCCGTTCCACAGCTCGCTCTCGCGAAACGGAACCGGCGTGTGCTTCGGGTACGCGCAGATCGTCCCGGCGATCACCAGCGACTCGACGCCGCTCTGGTGTGCTTCGTCGATCACGCAGAGGCCCATCTGCAGGTTGTCGAACATGAAGCGCGCGGGGTTCTCCAGGTTCGCGCCGATGCCGCCGACATTCGCCGCCAGGTGAAAGACCACATGGGGGCGCACATGGGAGAACAGCCTGGTCACGGCGTTGCGATCACGCAGGTCGCATTCGGCGCGCGTCGGTGCGCACAGCATGATTCCCGACATGGAGCGCAATGCATCCACGAGATGGGAACCGACGAAGCCGTGACCGCCGGTGACGAGCACACGTTTGCCAGACAAGGGCATGCGGCGCTCGTTGTGCAAACCGCAGGCCAGTCGGGTCACCGCCGGAATCACCGGTGTTTTTGCGCGGCGGGCGGGCTTGGACGCGGGGGCGTCATCGTCAAGCGCTTGACGAGTGGGACCGTGCGGTGACGGCGCTCTGACTGTGTGCGGCCTGCCACCGCGCGCTGAAGACGCAAAGAACCCAACGTTTGTGTGCTGATGCGTCGACGGCACGCCGCTTGCTGCAAGCGGCCGCGTGACTACCGAACCGACCGTGGACGAGGACGCGCTACTCAAGGCATTCGAGCGCGCGCGCCAGTTGCTGAGACAGGGGGAAGCCGCCGCCACCGACGTGCTGGCGTTGGAGTGCGCGCTTCGTCCAGGGGCGAGCCTGCGCGACGTGCGCGATGTGATGGTGCCTTTGCTCGATCGGGCCGCGCTGTTTGGCTTGGCTGCGGCATGGGACGTCGACATGGACGACCTTTCGTCGACGCGGGTGATCGCGCGGGTGGAACGTTGGCTGGCGCTCGGTGCGCCGGAGCTCGCGGTCGACGTGCTCTCACGCGTGCAGCTGCCAGGCATCGATCTCACGTTGCTGCAGCGTCGCGTGCTCGAACGTGCCGAAGCGGATCTGGCGGCGCGTCAGGCCACGTTGATGCGGAACCTGGACGCGCTGCGTCTGCGACAGCCGCTCGCTGCTGCGATGATCGCGCGGATGGAACGGGCGTCAGTGGTGTTGCGGCCCACGGGGGCCGGCGTGGCGCATCGCGTGACGGGGCAGGGCGTACGTGTGGTGCTGCAGAGCGAGACGCCAGAGAAGACCTTGGCGGAGGCGCGCGAAAAGCTGCAAGGCCTGAGCTGGGAAGCGGGCGCGACGTGTATCGCAGGAGCCGCCGACGGCGCGCAGTTGATGATGGCGCTCGCCCACGGTCCACGTAGCGACTTCGGTCTCAAGGCGCGCAGTGTGATCGCGTTGTGTGACGTGAACGCCGGTGCGGTGCGTGCGCTGCTGGAAGTGGAAGATCTGAGCGCCGCGATCGAAGCGCGTTACCTGCGCGTCTACGCCGGTGTCGATCTGGAAGCGCAGTTGCTCGTGGATTTCACCCGGCCGCACACCGCACGTCCCGGTGCCTTGCTCGGCGAATGCAGCAGCTCCCGCGAGATCCTCAAGCGCTTGCGCGAGCGCATCACCAGTCATCAACAGGCGCGCATTCGCAAGGCCCACGACAAGGTCAGCGCGCGCAGCGAACAGATCCGTCAGCGCTTTCTGGGCTTCGCGCAGCGCAAGGAGCCGTTGCGCATCGCGTTGTTGTCGTCGCGGGTGTCCACCTACGCACGGCACGGCATCGCCGCCAGCGCTGAAGCGTTGAAGGCGCTGGGGCACGACGTGCAGGTGATCGAGGCGCCGGACGAAGTGACGGCATTCACCGGCGCGGACATCGCCGAGGCGATCGAAGCGCAGCAAGCCGATGCGGTGTTCGCGATCAACTTCACGCGCGGCACCGTGCCGGCGATCGCACGTCCGGTTGCGTTTCTCACCTGGGACATGGACGGCTGCGGCTACGTAGAGCAATCGCTCCTGCGCAAGCAGATCGGCGCGCACGACCATGTGATACTCGGCACACCGGACTATCCGCCGCAGATCGGTTGGCCCGAGAGCGGCTCGCATGCGTTTCCGACGCCGTTCAATCGCGCGGTGGTGAATGCAGCGAAGACATTGGGCGACGTGCCGCAGGTCGCGGAGGTCGCGTACATCAGCAACTACCACAGCGTGGTGGAGCAGGAGCTGGAGAAGCTGCGCCAGACCTGCCGTGAGCGACTGCCCCACGTGCTGTCGACGCTCGATCGTCTGGCCGATGAAGTGTTCGCCAACCAGGGGCCGCTGCCGATCAAGCGCGGCCATGTCTTCGGCGCACTGCTGCGCGGCGTGACCGATCCGAAGGAACGTCTGCGACATCACGCGGTCGCCAAGAGCTTCCAGGTCAGCGTGGTCGCGCCGGTGTATCGACAGCGTCATCTGCAGGCGGTGGCCGACTCCGGCGTCGATCTCGCGCTCTACGGCATGGGCTGGGAATCGCACCCGACATTGAAGAAGCACGCGCGCGGTTTGCTCGAGGGCCCGATCGAGCTTGCGCGTGGCTACCTGTCAGCGAAGGTCCAGCTTCAGATCATGTTCGGCAAAGCCTTGCACCAGCGCTTGGCCGACGGCGCAGCGATCGGTACGTGCATGGCGATCCTGCCGTACCCGACCGACTTCGCGGGACGCATCCGTCAGAGCCTGCGCGACCACGGCCGGGTCGAGAAGCCTGCATCGATGACCGCCGCCCAGCTCGACTACGCCCTGGACGAGCTACGGAGCTACTCGGTGTTGCTAGACGTGGCAGAGAGCGAGCGCGTCGCGTTCGGCCTCAAGCGTCTAGGTGTCGCGGCAGACGACGTGATCGATCCTGCCGTGCTCGATGACGCGTGCGCGCTCGGCACAACCACGTTGGCGGACAAGATCAAGCACCTGATCAATGACGACGGCGAGCGCGACCGTGTGCGCGCTGCATTGCGCGAGGAAGTGCAGCGCAACTTGGATCCGGGCGTGTTGCTCGACCGGACGCTGCATGCAATCGCGCGCGTGGAAGCCGGCCTGGCGTCGTCGGTTGAGGCGGCGCAATGACGCTCGCGCTCGTCACGTCACGCCAGCTGCAGGACGCGCTGCCGGAGAGCGGCCTGGGCGAGGATCTGATCTTCGTGATCTCGGCGCCGCGCTCGGGCTCGACCTTGTTGCAACACATCATCGGAAGTCACAGCGAAGTCCACACGCTGCCGGAGCCTTGGTTGCTCTTGCCCCTGTTGTATGGACTGCGTCGTCACGGGTCGTCGTCGGAATACAACGCGCACTACGCGGCGGTCGCGATCGAAGACTTTCTCAAGCGCATCGAGGGCGGCGAGCAACGCTACTTCGAAGGCGTGCGCGCAATGGCCAATCATCTCTACGGGCACGCCCTTCTAGGCAGCGGCAAGCGCTTCTTCCTCGACAAGACCCCGCGCTACTACTTTGCGATCGGCGAGATCCGCCGCGTCTTTCCTCGCGCCAAGATCGTGCTGCTCGTGCGCAACCCGCTGTCGATCTTCGCCTCGATCGTGGCGACCAACTTCCGCGGCAATGCCTGGCGCTTCCTCGAGCCAGGGCGCGTGGAAGACGTGCTGCACGCGCCGGTTTGCTTGGCGCGCGCCATCGCCGACGAAGGGACGCAAGCCGCAGTGGTTCGCTACGAGCGCTTGGTGCAGGACCCGGCCGCGGTCGTCCATGCCATGTGCGACGACATCGGGCTGCGCTTCGAGCCGGAGATGATCGATTACGGGGGGAAGACGCGCTTTCGCGATACCACCTTCGTCGACGAGAAATCGATCTACAAGCATGCGCGCCCCGTAGGTGATTACGCGGACAGCTGGAAGGACACGCTGGCGCATCCACAGTTGAATCACTTGGCGCAGGGCTACTTGAAGGCGCTCGGGCCAACGACGGTGCATGCGCTCGGTTACGACTACGACAGCCTGCAATCACAGCTCGACGCTTGCCGCGATCGATCGCGCGTGCAGTTCGTATTCGGCCACGTGCCGATCTCGTGGGAACGGATCGCTGCGCACGCGAAGATGACCCGAGTGGAGCAGGGCGCGCTCGGTTGGCTGGGCGAGCTCAGCACACGCGGCGTCCGCGCCACAGTGGAACGCCGCGTGAAGAAGGCGCTCGGCATCGCCCGACCGAAGGGGACGCCATGAAGGTAGGCATCGCGGCAGTCACCGATCCTTCAGCGGGCGGCATCTATCAATCCTCAGGCAGCGTGATCAGCGCGTTGCGCGACCAACCAACCGAGGACGAGCTGGTCCTCCTGAGCGATGGTCGCAGCCCCGCGGTGTTGCCCGCGTGTGCAAGCGCGCTGCCGATGCTGCCGTTGTTCGGCCCCCCGGGCACGCCGCCGCGCCCACCGTTTGAGCCGCGCATGGATGCGCCGCATCGTCGCCCCGAAGTGAACGCATGGCTGCGTTCACAGGGGCTGGGACTGGCGCTGTATCCGACCGCGCGCCGCATCGCCTTCGAAAGCGGCATTCCGTTCGTGCTCGCGATTCACGACCTGCAGCATCGCTTGCAGCCCGAGTTTCCCGAAGTGTCGGCCAACGGTGAATGGGAGCAGCGCGAGTACCTGTTCAAGCACGGCGCGATCGGAGCCGCAGCGATCCTTGCCGACAGCGAAGTGGGCAAGCAGGACATCTTGGATTGCTACGGCGACGTGGGCGTGACCGCCGACAAGGTCTTTGTGCTGCCATTCGTGCCACCGAACTACTTGGACTTCGATCTCGCGGCGTCGATCGTCGCTCCACTGCGTCGCGGCTACGGCCTGACGCGCGACTACCTGTTTTATCCGGCGCAGTTCTGGCCTCACAAGAACCACCTGCGCTTGGTCGAAGCGCTGGCGATGGTGCGCCATGACCTGCGGATCGACGTGACGCTTGCGTTGGCCGGCAGCCATCGCGGGGCATTGCGTGAGCAGACGCACGCGGCGGTCATCGCGCGCGCACAGGAGCTTGGTGTGCGCGATGCTGTTCACATCTTGGGTTACGTCCCGGATCAAGACATGGCTGCGCTGTACTTGGGCTCGCGTGGCTTGGTGATGCCGACCTTCTTCGGCCCGACCAACATTCCGGTGCTCGAAGCGTGGCAAGCAGGCGTGCCGGTGCTCACGTCGGACATTCACGGCATTCGCGAGCAGATTGGTGACGCTGGCGTGCTGGTCGATCCGCGCGATCCCCATCACATGGCACGCGGCATGGCGCGCCTGCTCACGGACAATGGCCTGCGCGACGAGCTGGTGGCTGCGGGGCGCGCGCGTCTTGCGACGTATACGGTCGACGATTTCTCACGACGCTTGAGCGACGCGGTTCGGTTCGCGCAGAAGCGCGTAAAGGAAGGAGGCGTGAGTCATGCTGCCTAGCCCAACCTTGACGCAGGCGCGCAACGACAACGCCGGCTTGGTGGAGCCGATCGGCGATGGCACCACGGTGTTTGCCTATCTGGTGCGCGCGGGAGCGACGCCGGCGTCGACCACGTTCCTGACGCCGGACACCTTGCCGCTTCAGCTTGGCTTCATCGTCTACCCGCGCGCGGGTGAGGTGGCGCGGCACTATCACAAGCCGCTGGAGCGTCATCTCACCACGACGACCGAGGTGCTGATCGTCCAGCGTGGTGCCTGCGAGCTCGACATCTACGACACGCGTTGTGAGCACGTTGCGACACGCGCGCTCGGGCCGGGTGACGTGGTGATGCTCTGCGCTGGCGGACACGGCTTGCGCATGACCGAAGACACGGTGCTCTTGGAAGTGAAGCAAGGGCCTTACACCGGCGTTGCCGAGAAGGTGCGGTTCTGATGGCGGTCGCGTTGCTCAAGCCGAAGGATCGGATCGACACGTTCATTCCAGTGAGCGAACCGTGGTTGAGCGAAGCCGAGCTCTCCAATGTGAACGCCGCAGTGCGCTCGGGATGGATCTCTTCCGCAGGCGAGTTCATCGATCGCTTCGAGCGCGATTGGGCGGCGTATTGCGGCCGCGCACACGGGGTGGCGGTCAGTAACGGCACGACTGCTTTGCAGCTCGCCGTGCGCGCCCTGGACCTGCAGCCCGGCGACGAAGTGATCATGCCGTCGTTCACCATCATTTCCTGCGCGCTCGCGCTGGTCGAAGTCGGCGTGGTGCCGGTACCGATCGATTGCGACGCGCTCACATGGACCATGGACATCGCCCAGATCGAAGCGGCGATCACGCCGCGCACGCGGGCGATCATGGCGGTGCATATCTACGGTCATCCGGTCGACATGGACGGGGTGATGGCGTTGGCGCGTAAGCACAACCTGCGCGTGATCGAGGACGCGGCAGAAGCGCACGGCGCGGAGTGCTTGGTCGATCGCGACAAGGGCGCGGGGCGTTGGCAGCGCTGCGGCAGCTTCGGCGACATCACGTGCTTCAGCTTCTACGCCAACAAGATCGTGACCACCGGCGAAGGCGGCATGGTGCTGGCCGACGATCCAGTCTTGGCCGAGCGCGTACGTCAGCTGCGCAACCTTTGCTTCGGCAAGGCGCAGCGCTTTCGTCACGAGGAGCTGGGCTTCAACTACCGCATCACCAACGTGCAGGCAGCGATCGGTGTGGCGCAGGTGGCGCGCATCGGTGAGCTCGTGCAGCGCAAGCGGTCGATCGCGCGGCGCTACCTGACGCGACTTTCGTCCTGCGCGGGGCTGCAGCTGCCGGTCGAAGAGAGCTGGGCACGCAACGTGTATTGGATGTTCGCGTTGGTCCTGCGCGACGCGGTTCCGTTCGATGCGGCGGAGCTCACACGCCGGCTGCGCGAGCGCAACATCGAGACGCGTCCGTTTTTCGTCGGCATGCATGAGCAGCCGGCGCTGCACAAGCGTGGCGTGTGTCAGGGCAAGGCGCTTCCCGTCACCGAGCGCATCGCGGCGCGCGGCTTGTACCTGCCGTCGGGCATGACCTTGCACGACGATGAGGTCGATCGTGTCTGCGACGCCGTGATAGAAACCTTGCGATGAGCAACGTGTTTGGGTCGTCGTACGCCAGCGCCTACGACGCCATCTATCGCGACAAGAGCTACGAATCCGAGATCGACGCCATTGAGCACGGCTTGGCGCGCTACGCCAACGGCATCGGTCAGCGCGTGTTGGATCTTGGCTGCGGCACCGGGCGGCATTGCCAGGTGTTGGCCGAGCGCGGTCGCCACGTGGTCGGCGTCGAGCGCTCACCACAGATGTTGCAGCTGGCCCAGGAGCGGGTGGTGGTGCAGCCCGATCGCATGCGCTTCGTGCGCGGTGACGTACGTGACGTTCGTGTCGGTGAGCGGTTCGACAGCGTGCTGATGATGTTCGCTGTGCTGGGCTATCAGGTCAGCAACGAGGACGTGCTGGCTGCGCTCGGGACTGCGCGTGCCCATCTCGATCCCGGCGGTGCGTTGGTGTTCGATGTGTGGTGGGGACCCGGTGTGTTGCGCGATCCGCCTGGCGAGCGTGCACGCTGGTTCGATGATCGCGGCGATCACATGCTGCGTACCGCGATGGGTCACCTCGACGTCGCCACCCAGACATGCACGGTCGGCTACCGGTTGCTGCGACTTCGCGGCGATCGGGTCGTGGAGGACACGCGCGAGGATCACGTGATGCGCTACTTCTTCCCGCGCGAGATCGAGCTGCTGCTTTCCACCGCGGGCTTCGAGCTGTGTCGCATCGGCGCCTTTCCGGACATCGTCACCGACATCTCGGACAGCACCTGGAACGTCAGCGTGATTGCTCGCGCGCGCTGACTCGCTCGGCGTCGATCTCGCATCCGATCAGCACGCAGACGGCGATCGTGTGCGCGTAGAATAGCAAGCCGACCACGGTGCCCAGTGAGCCGTAGGTGGCGCCCAGGTTGGCGACGGTCTTGACGTACGCCTCGAAACCGAGCGTCACCGCGAGCCAGGCGAGGGTGGCGAAGGTGCTGCCCCACGAGAACCAGCCCCACGGTAAGCCAGGCGCGTCGCTCATCCGGTACAGCGTGTTCACGAGTTGTTGAAACAACAGCACCATCAGCGGCCACCGAGACAGCGCGACGAGCTCAGCGATCGGCGCCGGGATGTAGCCGTGACTGCTGCCCCACAAGACCACCCAGCTCACCGCGGCGATCACCATCAACAACACGGGGACAAACAACACCACGAGGCCAGCGATGCCCACGCCATGCAGCTGCAGCAGCGACATGCGTCGCTCCACCGCGAAGGCTTTTGTGACTCCCACCAGCACGCTGCTGACCGCGCTGCCTCCGTAGTACGCGGACAGGATCAGGGTGAACAGCAGTGGCCACCCGGTGCGCGCTTGCAGGTTGTGTAGCTCGCCGAGCAACAGTTGCGCGACAGCGGGTGGCAGGCCGCGCTCGACGAAGAACTCGAGCGTGCCGATCTCACGGTCTAGGTGCAGGGCACCCAGCACACCGACGGCAGCCAGCAACAGCGGGAACACGGCGATCAGGAAGTAGAACGCGACCTGGGCGCCGCGCCCCATCACCTCGTGCGCATCGACGCGCCGGTAAATCGCTCTCAGAAGCTTCACGACGCGTAGTTTGGCAGCAGTGACGCACTGCGTTCCACTTGCGTGATGTTCGTCACCGCCCCGGGGGCCATGTCCGTTCGTGACAGGTGTCTAGCATTCGAGGCCAAACACACCCCGTGCAGGAACCGTCGTTGACGCACCCGCGCGACCTAGCCGGGGCATGGTTCTGAGACGCGAGGCTGCGCGCTTAAACACCAACGCCGACCCGGATGGATCGGCGTTGGCGTGGGCTGAGGATCAAGGAACGAAAGGCATGGCTAGGCCGTGCCGAAAAGGGTGGGGCGCGGGTGGCGCCCTGCGCCTATCAGCGCTTGAGGTTGACGAGCTCGCTGTACATCTCGTCGGAGGTGGTGATCACCTTCGAGTTGGCGCTGAAGCCGCGCTGGTAAGCGATCATGTCGACGAACTCCCGACCGAGGTCGATGTTCGACTGTTCGAGCGCGCCCGCGACGATGGAGCCCCGGCTGCCGGACTCAGCGGCGCCCACCAGCGCAGCGCCGGACGCTTGCGTCTCTGTCCACAAGCCTTCGCCCGCGCGCGACAGGCCATCGACGCTGCGGAAGTCGGCGACGACGAGCTGACCGAGGGTGCGGCGCTGACCGTTGGTGAAGACGCCGGTGACCGTGCCATCGGAGCCAATCTGGACGCCCGCGACGGTGCCGGAACCAAAGCCGTCTTGCGAGATGCCGGTGACGTTCGACGGCGAGCCCATCTGCGTCGTGCCGTCGAGGCCAGTGCCACCGTCGCCGGTGATGCTGGTGCCGAAGTCGAAGTCGATGGTCTGGCTCTGGACTGCGCCGAGGAAGTCCCAGTCGTTGACGGTCTGCGTCTCAGCGTCGAGCGCGCCGTTGAGGTCGAACGTGAGCGTGCCCGATGCACCCTCGAACGGCACGCCGGGGGTACCACCGGTGATGTCACCGCCGTCGACCATCGAGTGCCATTCCCACGCGCCCGCACCGTTGTTGCGGAAGTAGGTGGTGATGTCGTGCGAGTTGCCGAGAGAGTCGTAGACCGTGACGTCGGTGCTGAAGTTCGAGGTGCCCGCAGGGTTCGTCGGGTCCCACGGCAGCGCAGGCACGGGCGAGTTGGAATCGAGATTGGCTGCGAGCGTGACGTTCGCGGTCATCTCGGCGGGCACGGTGCCTTGCGGAATCACGAGGTCGCCCATCGTTCCGTTGATCACGCCGTTGGCGTCGACGCCGTAGCCTTGCACCTTCATCCCGTTCAGGTTCACGACCTCGCCGGCTTCGTTCATGTGGAACTGACCCGCGCGCGTGTAGTAGTTGCCTTCGTTGCCGGAGACGTTGCCGCTCACGACGAAGAAGCCTTCACCGGAGAGCGCGAGATCCATCGGCGAGTCGGTGGTGAGCAGGGCACCCTGCGTCCACATCTGATCGATCGAGCCCATGCGCGAGCCTGCGCCGGCGGCCGGTGGCGTGTTGTTGGCACCTGCGATCGAACGACCGAGGATGTCTTGGAAGTTTGCACGCGATCGCTTGAAGCCGATCGTGTT
>JACZCZ010041353.1_pt1 | contig 13007 bp, 15 predicted proteins | sample 8641811 | NCBI WGS metagenome assembly JACZCZ01 (sample SAMN15324610, study PRJNA640507) | soil metagenome | isolation source: intercropping peanut in the first line | place: China: Luxin town, Laibin City, Guangxi Province | collected 2019-07-25 | depth 10cm m | reverse complement strand
GGGCAACTGTACGTCGCCGGCGAACCTGGCCATCAGTACGAGATCCGCGTGCGCAATCGTTCGCAGCAGCGTGTGCTCGCCGTCACCAGCGTCGACGGCGTGAATGTGATCAGCGGCCAGACGGCAGCGACGAGCCAGCAAGGCTACGTACTGGATCGCTGGGATTCCGTGTCAGTCGACGGCTGGCGCAAGAACATGGATGAAGTGGCGACGTTCTACTTCACCGCCCTGCCCGATTCCTATGCGGCACGCACGGGCCGGCCCGACAACGTCGGCGTCATCGGAGTCGCGCTGTTTCGCGAACGCATCCATCGGCCATCGTTCAACCCGCCGATGGAACAACGTGCTGAAGCGCCGGCGGCGCGATCGCAATCCGGCGACGCCGAACTCTCGCGGCAACGCGAGGACGCGAAACTCGGCACGGGACACGGACAGCGCGAGTCGTCGCCCGCGCAGTATGTCGACTTCCGCCGCGAGTCGTCGACGCCCGATGAAATGATCTCGATCTACTACGACTCGTATCGCAATCTCGTCGCGCAGGGCGTGCTGCCGCGAAAGCGGAGACCGGTGAAGGATCACGTTGCCGTACCGTTCCCGGCGAGCTTCGTACCGGATCCGTAGCTCTCAGCCGGTCTCGTCCGGCACTCCGCCGCTGCGCGCCAGGTCCTGCTGATTCACTTTGTCGGCGTTGAACTTCGCCGCACGGTCTCGCATGGTCTTCAGCACCTCCGCAAGCGGCGGCGGCTCATCCTTGATCCAGCGCAAGGGATTGATGCGGGCGACGACGAAAGCGCGCAGATACGGGCTGACCAGCCCGCGCTCCTTCAGCTTGTCGACGGCCCCGGTCACCATCGTGTCGAGCTCGAACAGCTTCTCTGCCGTCTTTTCGTGCTCGGCGATCACCTTGCGAATCGGGTCCGTGGAAAACTCCATCAGGCGCCGCAGAATCGAGTGGTACGCGCCGCCGGCAAAGTTGCCCTTGCGCTCGTAGCACAGTCCCAGCGTGACCAGTGCCGGGTCTTCCAGGTAGAAGGAGAAATCCTTTTCGGCACGGGACCCATCCTCCTCGAGCAGACCCTTGTAAATACGGATGACTTCGAGAGCTCGTTCGCGCAGGTTGTGGGCTTTCTCGGTGTTCAGCGCGAGAATCTGCCAGGCGATCTCCCGCTTCGGCACAACGAGCGCGATGATCGACTTCGCTCCGAGCCGGCGCAGTGCTTCGAGACGATGGCGACCGTTCGGCGTCCAGAAGCCCTGCTTCGGCGCGGTGATCGCGATGACGGGATCGAGGAACAACCCCGTCCGGTCGATCACTTCCGACAGCTTCTTGTGATGGGCGTCCGAGAGATCGCGCTGAAAGGGAGTCGGTTCGACGCTGTCGATCGGCAGCGCCGCGAGCAGCAGCGGATTGCGACCCAGCGGTTCGTAGTAGCGGCCAACGATAGCGCCGCCCTCCTGCTCGATGCGCTTCGCGACCTCGGCGGCCTCCGGGGGAAGCTCGTCGATCCGGCAATCCTCGGGCTGTATGCCCCGGCTGCGCGGTGCGGCCTTTTTGGGAGTTTTGCGGCGCGCGGGGGCGCGCTTGGCCTTGCTGGACGATTTGCGCTTTGTCGCTGGCATGAGTCGCTCGCCGATCGTTACGCGATCTGCACAGCGTAGCTGGCGTTCGGCACGCCGCCTAGCGGGAACCCCACACCGCCCCGTACGTTGCGTAAGTGATAACGCCCAGCATTGAAGGAGGTCCCGCCATGAGAAACGGCAGCGCTTTGCAATCCCCCATGAAAGATCTGCGCAGAGATCTGCAGGCCGTGGCCCGCGACACCGAAGCGCTGTTGAAAGCGACAGCCGAGGTTACCGGTGAGCGCGTCCAGGAAGCCCGGGCACGGACCGAGAAATCTCTGCACAACGTCGTCGATCATCTCTACGACCGCCGCATGCAGCGCCGCGTCCGCCGCATTGCACGTCACACGGACAGCTATGTGCGCGATCATTCCTGGAGCGTGATCGGTGTTGCCGCCGGTGTTGCTCTGTTGGTCGGTCTTCTCTCCCGCCGCGACTGAGGAGAATCGCAGGAGCCCGCAACAGGAACGCACGGAAGACGCCATTGCCGATCCCAGCCGCCAGTTCAAGACCCCCATGGACGTGCTTCGCGATCCGAAGCTCGACGTCGATGCGAAACGCGCCATTCTCGAATCGTGGAAGAAGGACGCCGAGCTGCTTTCAACCGCGACGAACGAGAACATGACCGGCGGCGAAAGCCCGATCCCCACGCTGCAGGATGTGAATATCGCGCTGGAGAAGCTGAGCGGGCGGGTGAACTGACCGGGCGGACGCCGGGCCTGCCTGTGGGTCCCGGCTTCAGGCGGACGTCATGTGAAGCACTCACGCCCTGGCGTTCGCCAGAGCGGGATCGCCTGCGGCGATAACATCCGGCCAAAGCCGGACCCACAGGCAGAAGGATTCCCGCTTTTGCGGGAATGGCAGCCCCTGCTACTGCAGATTCAACAAATTCGCCGGCGAGTACTGATCGGTCAGCACCCGCGCGCGCGTATTCCAGTCTGGTCGCGTGGAAAACAGCGGCAGCAGCGCTTCGGTCTCGATTCCGAATGTCCTGAGCTTCGCTTCGTGGACGCGGCTGTTGGCGGTAAGCGTCTGGAGGTCGGGCAGCGACCCATTGGTCGCGAAGATCACGCGGTTCTCCCGCTTCAGGTTGTAGAAAACCCCGAACACGGACGCGTACGTCACCGACTCGTGACTGTAGAGCCGGCTCGATGAGAACGTATTCGCCGCGAGGACCCCTTCCGGCGCGAGCAGCGACTTCACTTCGCGCAGGAACTCCTGCGTCAGCAGATGCTCTGGAATGTATTCGTGGTCGAATGCATCGAGCATGATGAGATCGTAGCGACGCTTCTCGCGGATCGCCCGCTTCACGAAGACGCGGCCGTCCTGCTCGGCGACGCGCGAGCGCCCGCTCGGCGAGAAATCGAAGTACCTCTCCGCTACACGCACCACCGCCGGATCGATCTCGACACTGTCGATCGACACTTCCGGCAGCAGCTGAACGAGCGCCCGCGGCAGCGTGCCGCCGCCGAGGCCAATGATGAGCACCGAACGCGGCTGCGGCTTGAGGTAGAGCGCGCCGAGCATCATGCGGGTGTAGTTCAGCTCGAAATGATCAGGGTGCTTCATGTCCATGCAGGACTGACGCCCCACGCGGCAGTTGCGGGTGAAGCACATGCAACGCTGATCGCCGGTCTGATAGACGAGCACTTCGCGATAGAGCGATCTTTCGGAGTGCAGCAGCTTGGGCGAATCAGCGTGCACTGCCGCCGCGGCGGCCAGTGCAACCAGCACGATGGCAATCCTGAAGATCACGCCTGCACCTCATCGCCCCTCTGCATCACCGCCGTCATACCGATCACCGCCGATATCGCGAGCAGGCTGATGAGGATCTGGTTCACCTCCAGGAGCAGCACGAAATAGAACGAAGTGAGCAGCGTGCCGGCCGCGCTCCCGAACGTCGAAACGAAGTACAGCTGACCCGCATGACGTCCCGCGTTGCGAGGGTCATGGACGAGCAACCGCACGGCATAGGGCGAGATCATTCCCGAGAAGAACGTCGGCACGCCGAAGAGAGCGAGCGACGCAAGCAGCGACCCGAAACGCGGATCGGGCACCGCGATCGCAACGGCGTCGAGCATCGCTTCGCCGAAGAGCAGGATCGGCACTACCGTCGCGGCGGCGATCAGCAGCAACGCACCGAGGCGACGCACGTTCGGTGCATGCATCGAGTACCGGCCTCCGGCCAGGTAGCCCAGCGACAACGCCAGCATGAAGATCGTGATGATCGCACCCCAGACGTAGATGCTGCTGCCGAAGGTCGGTGCCAGCAACCGTCCGCCAAGCAACTCGACGGCCATGACGAAGAAGCCGGACCAGCCGGCGATCAGGTAAGGCAGGAGTATCCGCATGCGAAGTGTGCTCGGGCCGAAAGCGGCGAGCTTATGCATCGCGCTGCGGCGCCGCAATGAAGATGCGATCTGCCCGCGCGTTTCGACGCTTGCGGACGGCTATCGCGAGGTCCACAGTAGCCTTCGTGGACACTCAGGCGCTGTCTGAAATACACCAGGCTCTGGCCGCCGTGCATGACGCCGTCGGCACCATGACCTTCCCTTCGTGCGACCAGGACGACATGTTCGAACTGATGGATCGCGTCGAAGCGGAGCTCTCCGCCGCTCACCCCAATACGCGGGTCATCGGGACTTTCCTGAACTCCATCGCTCGCAGCCTGCGAAATCAGCCCGAAGCGCGAGACGCATGTCTGCGCATCGAAGAGGCGATCGAGCGCACCGGGCTGCCGAGTACGTGGCAGAACGGGCTCTAGATCCGTCATCCCGCGAAAGCGCGAATGACGGCAGCTGCTACGCCCCCGGCTCTTCCGCCTCAGTCCGCGGTGCCGGCTCACCATCGGCAGCGACGACATCGATCGTGTCCTGAATGCGGCCGCGCGCTCGCGGCACTTCACCGCGAGTCCAGAAGGAGCTGACGAAGTCGCGGCTCTCACCGGCCGCCAGCGACAGATCGACCCACTGCCGGCTCTCCCAGAGCACCGAGCATCCGCTCGGATCGAGAGAACCCTCGAAGCAGTCGCGCCGCGAAATCATGACTGTGAACGATCGCAGCCGCAGGTCGGGCGATCGATTCGTCACATGTCCCCGGACTTCGAAAGGGGCGCCGTTGCCTGCGATACGCAGGTCCTTCGCATCGAGCGATTCCAGCGGGAAAGCCCTGACGGCACTCGTCGGTGACGACGGACTGCCACGGACACTGGCTGTGTCAGGCGGCTGCGTGCGCAACCGTTGCACCACGCCCCAGGCGAGCATGAGACCCAGTACGACGCTGCCGAGAATGCCCACGAGCCGCAGCTTCGGCACGGCAAGGGCAATCAACAGAAAGATGGCAGCGAGAATCCAGTACACACCTGATATCCGCAAGTTCCTTGAGTCCGCTTGTGCGAGGCGCCCGCGGCCGTTCGGGCTATTTCCGACAAGGCCTGGCCACACACCTTACAGCATCCGCTGCTCGGAATGCGTGCCGGAACCGGCTCCGGCCGCAGGCGTTCGATCTGGGTGTACCGATGACTCGACGGAGAAGCATCATGGCGAGCAAGAACCCACCGACACCCAAACCGCGCAAGGAAGAGGCGCGCCCGGGCGCCAATGAAGGCGAAGGCAACAAGACGGCAGATCGTCGCTATCGCGAGGCAACTCGCGAGTTCGTGAATTCACCGCGTGGTCGTGAAGAGATCGAGCGCGCGGGCGACGTGAATCCGAGCGAGGCACGCGACATCGAGCAGGCCGAGGAACAGGCCAAGCAAAGGGCCCGCGAGCATGATCCGCAGGAGGTTCGCGATCGTCACTGATCGCTTCGCATAGCGGAAAGCAACACGAGGACGGCGCTGATCGGCCGTCCTCGTGGTCGTTCCGGGCCTTTTGTTTTTGCCTCGACTCTTTACGTCTCGAGGTTCGCTACGTCACCATCCGCGCTCCCAAGAACAAGTAAAGCGGCGCATCCTTGACCACCTCCCCTGCGGCGACTGAACAGCGAAAGCGCCAACTGCGATCGGTCTTCGGCGGTTCCGTGGGCAACCTGGTCGAGTGGTACGACTGGTACACATACTCGGCTTTCGCCATCTATTTCGCACACTCGTTCTTTCCGGAAGGCAACCAGACCGCGAAGCTTCTCAATGTCGCCGCAATTTTCGCGGTCGGGTTTCTCGTGCGGCCGATCGGAGGCTGGGTCATGGGTCGCTACGCGGATCGCCGGGGACGCAAAGCCGCCCTTACCCTCTCGGTGCTGCTCATGTGCGCCGGATCGCTGCTGATTGCGATCACGCCCGGCTACGCAACCATAGGAATCGCCGCCCCCACACTGCTGGTCATCGCCCGCATCCTGCAAGGCTTCAGCGTCGGCGGCGAATACGGCACGAGCGCGACCTACATGAGCGAGATCGCCTCGAAGGAGAGTCGCGGGTTCTACTCGGGAATTCTGTACGTCACGCTGGTGATGGGGCAGCTGCTCGCGCTCGCCGTGCTGCTGCTGTTGCAGTTCGTATTCCTTACCGCCGAGCAGCTCGACGCCTGGGGCTGGCGCATTCCGTTCTTCATCGGCGCGATCGCCGCGCTCGTGGCGTTGTGGCTGCGCCGGAATCTTGCCGAGACGGAGTCGTTCTCGGAGGGCCAGAAGACTCATCGCAAGGAAGCCGGCCATGTCCGCGTGCTGCTCCAGCATCCGCGTGAAACGCTCACAGTCATCGGGCTCACCATGGGCGGCACGCTCTTCTTCTACGTGTTCACGAACTACATGCAGAAGTTCCTCGTGAACACGGTCGGGCTCACCAAGGGCGAGTCCACGCTGGTTTCCGCCAGCAGCCTGTTCGTCTTCATGCTGCTGCAGCCACTGATGGGCGCACTGTCGGATCGGGTTGGCCGCCGGCCGATGCTGATCGCGTTCGGCATCATGGCGCTCTTCGGCACGCTGCCGCTGCTGAGCGCCCTCGAGAATACGCACAGCGCGTGGATGGCCTTCGCGCTCGTGATGACCGGCCTGTTCATTTCGTCGTTCTACAGCTCGATCAGCGCGGTCGTGAAAGCTGAGCTGTTCCCCGTCGAGATCCGCGCACTCGGTGTCGGCCTCCCCTATGCGATCGCCGTGTCGCTGTTCGGCGGAACAGCGGAGTACATTGCGCTCTGGCTGAAGAACATCGGCCACGAGTCGCTGTTCTACTGGTACGTCACCGGCTGCGTGTTCATCTCGCTGCTGGTCTATATCTTCATGGCCGAAACGCAGAAGACGTCGAAGATCTGAGGGAAACCGCAATGCAGATTCGCCCCGAAGCCGCCGGATTCGTACCTTCCCGTCTGCAGCACCTCGACCGCTTCCTGCAGAGCCGCTATCTGGATACCGGCCGCCTGCCCTGCGCTCTCACGCTGATCCAGCGGCGTGGCGAAATCGCGCACCTGAGCGCGCTCGGGCAGCGGGACATCGAGCGCCAGCAGAAGGTCTCCGAGGACACGCTCTTCCGCATCTACTCGATGACCAAGCCGATCACGAGCGTCGCATTCATGATGCTCGTGGAGGACGGGCTCGTCGCGCTGGACGAGCCGGTGCACCGGTACATTCCCCAGTGGCGGGATCTCGGCGTCTACGATGGCGGCTTCATCGGCACCTTCAAAACGCATCGTCCGCAGCGACCGATGATGATCGTCGATCTCCTGCGCCACACGTCCGGCCTCACCTACGGATTCCAGCAGCGCACGAACGTCGACGCGGCCTACCGGCGCCTGCGCCTGGACGACTACACGAGCGGCACCGTGGCGCTCGACGGCATGATCGACACGCTCGCGACCCTGCCGCTGGAGTTCTCGCCAGGCACGGTCTGGAATTATTCGGTGGCAACCGACGTGCTCGGTTATCTCGTCGGCAAGATCTCGGGACAGCCTTTCGAACAGTTTCTGCGCAGCCGCATCTTCGATCCGCTCGGCATGAAGGACACCGATTTCTCAGTGCCGGCCGACAAGCAGAGCCGCTTTGCAGCGTGCTACGCCGCGACGCCTGAAGGCGGCATGCGTCTTCAGGACGACCCGCAGGACAGTCCTTTCCTGAAGACGCCGCATTTCGTTTCCGGCGGCGGCGGTCTCATCTCCACACTCGGCGACTATCTGCGCTTCTGCCGCATGCTCATCGGCGGCGGCACGCTGGATGGCGTGCGCATCCTCAGCCCGAAAACGCTGGAGCTCATGACGAGCAATCACCTTCCCGACGGCAAGGAGCTGCCCGATCTTTCCGTCTCGCTGTTCAGTGAAACAGCGTACGCCGGGGTCGGCTTCGGGCTGGGATTCTCCGTCACGCTGAATCCCGCCCGTACACTGCTTCCGGGCAGCATCGGCGACTATTCGTGGGGCGGCATGGCGAGCACGTATTTCTGGGTCGACCCGCACGAGGACATGATCGTCATCTTCATGACGCAGCTCATGCCGTCGACGACGTATCCGCTGCGCCGCGAGCTGCGCACAGCGGTCTACTCCTCATTCGCGTAGCTATTGCAGAAAGATCTGCCGGTACCTCACGTCGAGCGTGTCTTCCGGCTTGCCATTCACGAAACGCGGTCGATATCGCGCGGCGCGCAGCGCACTCAGGGTTTCGTCTACCATCGTCTTCGTCGCATCGCGCTCTATGACGCGCTCGCTCTGGACGCGCCCGTCGGCCCTCACCTCGAACTGCGCCACCACGAACCTCTCGGTTGTCGCTCCGCTGCGTTCGAACTCGTTCAACAACGACAATGGCGGCGGCGCGTACATGAGCATCACCGGCCACGACAGCAAGTTCGTCCGTGCGACCTCACCCGCCACCATCAGCTGCAGGACTTGCTCGTAGTAGCCACGCGCCGTGCGAACATGGTCCCTCATCTGGAACCAGTCTCCTGTTTCCAGCAACACTTCGATCTTCTCCGACGCGGGCATGGTCTCAGAAGCCAGCGCAAGCCGGGCCGCCCGTGTGAGCGCCTGCTCCGACTCGTACCGCATGAGCCTGACGACGTTCGTGCGGAATGACGTGCTGTCCGCGTTGAAATGCTGCGGTCGACCTGTCGCGCCCCGCAGCTGTTCCGGAAGTCGAGCGGGCGTCACTATCGCGAACGCGGAGAGCTCGTAGAGATTGCATCGCGCGGTCGACCGCAGGGCGTCGATCTCCGCCGTACCCGCTCCGCCCAGAATCCCAAGCGCGCGTCGATGCCGCGATCGGCCATCGAAGTAGAATCCGAACTGGCAGAACCGGTCCGCTACCTGGGTCAGCTTCTCGCCGAACGGGCGCGACTGCGCCCCATAGGTCGCCTCGCTCACCCGCCCGAGGTATTTGAGGCTGCCGGCCGCCGCCTGCAGCTGGCCCGAGAAGGCCTGCGCATCCGCCATCTTTTCCAGCGGCACGAGCTGCCGTGCATCATTCACCCCACCTTCGCGCCGGACGATCGACACCGCGCGGGCGAATGACTGCCCACCCTGCTCGAAGCGACCTGCGCCGATCAGCGCATCGCCCAGTGCAATCAGGGGCTCGATCAGTTCGCTCGCGAGCGGATCGTGCGCTCGTTCGATCTGCTCGACCGCCCGACCGAAGCTCACCTGCGCCGAGGCGAATTCGCGCTGCGCATATTGAAGCCGACCAAGCTCCATGAGGGCCGTCGCATCGGGCTCGACTGCGTCGACCCCCGCATGCAGATGCGGCGGTCGAGCGACCAGCGCCACGCACAACGCGACAGTTGCTTTGGCAACCGTCCACCCCCCGGCTGACGATCCGCTCATGCGACGACTATGACGAGCACTGCAAATAATCGTCAAGCGTGACGATGACCGGCCGTCGTCGACGCCTAGAATACGCATCGCCTGCTACACCGTTTGCACCGCAGAGGGTTTCGACATGTGGATCAGAAAGATCGAGCGCGACCTCAAGAAGGGCGTCGACTCGCCGCTTCCCACCCAATCGGTGTCGAACGAGGAATACGTGCCGCGCCCGCAGAACGAGCGGCAGAAGCAGCTCGAGCACCTGATCGGCGAAATGTCCGCGGAGCGGGCGAAGAAGCTCAACGTCGACCGCCGCACGTTCATGGCCAGCTCCATGGGCCTCGCCACCTGCTTCGCGGCATCGAACCGCGTCTACGGCAAGGTATTCGACGTCAGCGACGCCGAGACCTTCGAAGTCGCGGCCGTCGAGGAGAAGTACCCGAAGGGTGAGTACTTCGTGATCGACGTGCAGGCCCACTTCACCAACGGCATCGCGCTGAACTTCCGCAACAGCGAGACCGCGCGGAACATGGGCTTCAGCCTCAAGGACGACGTCGAGTCGTACAGCTTCAAGAACTTCGTGAAGGAGATGTTCTTCGACAGCGAGACGAACATGGTCGTCATCTCCGGCGTGCCGACACGTGAGAATCAGCGCGCACCCGACGGCCGCGTGCTCGAAGGCGCAGAGCGCAACCCGCCCTTCGCGATCCTCCCGAGCTGGCTCATGGGCGAGAAGAAGCGGGAGATCAACGAAATGGCCGGATCGCAGCGCGCGCTGTGCCAGGGCAATCTCGCGCCAAACCATTACTGGGACAAGGCGAACAATCGCATCGACAAGTCAGCGACCATCGAGCAGATGGAGCGCGAGCTCGAGAAGTACAAGATCGACTCATGGAAGTGGTACTGCCACACCGATCCCGGTCGCACCGGTAACGGCTTCCAGTGCGATGACGACAACGCGATGTGGTTCTACGAGGAATCGCGCAAGCGCGGCATGAAGCTCATCAGCGTGCACAAGGGCTATTCGTACCAGTCGCGCCAGCTCGGACATCTCGCCAATCCGAAGGATCTCGAGAAGGCGGCGTTGCAGAATCCCGACTTCAATTTCGTCGTCTATCACTCGGCGATCAAGCACGGCCCGAACGAGCCGAACTATCTCGACAGCAACAAGTTCGATCCGGTCACGGGCGATTTCGAGTGGCATTCGATCCTGATGGACATCAAGAAGCGCAACCCGAAGATCAACAACATCTATCCGGAGCTCGGCAGCTTCTTCAACGCGCTCGTGATCGCGGACCCCGTGCTCTGCATGCACGGCATCGGCAAGAACATCAAGAACTACGGTTCCGACCACGTCGTGTGGGGCACCGACTGCCTGTGGTTCGGATCGCCGCAATGGGCCATCGAAGCCTTCAAGCGCTTCAACATCTCGGATGAGTTCTGCGAGAAATTCGGCTATTCGAAGCTCACGAACGAGGACAAGGCGAAGATCCTCGGCCTCAACGCCGCGAAGCTCTACAACGTGGACGTCAACGCGAAGCGCAATGCGATCCCGGCCGACGGCATCTCCAAAGCGAAGGTGGCCTACCTCGAGAGCGGTGGGCAGCGCCAGAACGCTGCGTATGGCTGGGTGCGGGCCAACGACTAGCACGCGGAGAACGCTGGTGAAACGCCTCAGCGCCAGGCTCCACGCATACTGCCTGCTCGCATGCGGGCTGCTGGGCTCCACGGGGGCGAACGCGGAGGAGCAGCAGCCTGCAGCGCCCTCCGCTCAATTTCACCATGTGCACCTGAATTCGACCGACCCCGCAAAGGCGATCGATTTCTATACGGCCAGATTCAAGGCGCGCAAGGAGAAGTTCGCGGGCCTGGACGACGCAGTCTGGACTGGCGACTCGTGGCTCCTGTTCAGCAAGGTCGCCGCACCCCCGCCCTCCGAGTTGATCTCGGGCATCTGGCACATCGGCTGGGGTGCCGAGGACATGCAGGCGACCTATCAGAAGCAGGTCGACAGCGGGACGAGGTTCGCGACGCCAATCACGGACATCACCGCCATGACTGGCGGCAGTCGCCCCTTCTACTACGCGTACGTCGCGGGTCCGGATGGCGCGCTGATCGAGCTCAATACGGCGAGTCACCACAATTTCGGCCACGTACACATGTTCAGCGCCGATCCACCCGCTGCCGGCGCCTGGTATGCGCAGAACTTCGGCTGGCGCAGCTTCGCGCAAAGCCAGAAACGTGAGTTCCGGGGTATCCAGATTGCCCCTGCGGCCTTCGTGACGGCCGGGCACGTGAGCATGATCATCTATCCGATCGAGTACGTTCGCGCGGCAGCACCGGACGCCTGGAGAGGTCGCGAAGGCTTCAGTACCACCCGCGGACGGGTAGTCGACCATCTCGGCTTCTCGGTCGCTGATCTCGACGCCACCTTCGACCGGCTGCGCAAGAACGGCGTCAGAGTCACTGCCGAGCCTGTGAGCACTGCGGACGGGCAGCTCCGATTCGGCTTCGTCGAAGGGCCCGATCAGGTCGCGATCGAACTCATCGAAGATCGCTCGACCCGACCGGCAAAGATCGAGGAGTAGTCATGTCCATCGCTCAGCCCGCGTGGAATTTCGAACAGGACCCGACCAGCGAGGCCATGGACGAGACCAGCTTCAATCTGCGCGCGTACTTCGACCGCATGGACGACGCGAAGCTTCGCCAGTACTCGAGCCGCTGGGCCGACACGGAACTGATGGAGTGGGACGGCACCTTCAAGAGCGACGGCTCCCTGCTGCTGCCCTGCTCCGAACGCGAAGTGGACGTCGAGGAGTATCGGCGCGTCATAGCTCAGTGCATTGCTTACCGAGATCGCTGCCGATCCTGAAGCGAACAAGAGGAAGATTCTCCGCGGGGTACACGGAGTCGCGGTGTACCCCTTGGAAATTCTTCTTCCAGTTCTTGCTCCGGCATCGCCGCTGTAGAACACTGCGGCGCCCATGAGCTCCCGTCCCAAGAAGCCCAAACCGGTCACCAGAGCCGTCGATGGCGGCGGAATCGTCTACTCCACTGATATCGGCGAACGGTGTCCCAACTGCCTGCGGCCGGTCGCGGGTTGTGTGTGCAGGAAAGGCACGCCGGGAAAGACTTCGTCGGACGGAATCGTGCGCGTCAGTCGCGAAACGCAGGGGCGCAAAGGCAAAGGGGTGACGGTGATCGCCGGCCTCGGCTTGCCCGCAACGGAACTCGAAACGCTGGCCACGGAACTCAAGAAGAAGTGCGGCAGCGGCGGCGGTGTCGAGAACGGGCGCATCGAGATCCAGGGCGACCATCGCGATCGACTGGTGGAGGAACTGACCAAGCGGGGCTGGAAAGCGAAGCGCGCCGGCGGGTGATAACACTTATTCCGCATTTGCGGATTCCCAACGCGCACCGGATTGCCGAAGATGCCGGGCCTGGCTTAGACGGCCAGCCGAATCCAAGGAGTCCCGCATGAAGATCCGCACCGCTTTCCTCGCCTCCGCCGCCGCTTCGCTCATCGGTTCCGCCGCATTCGCAGCGCCGGTGACCTACACGATCGATTCCAATCACACCTATCCGAGCTTCGAGGCCGATCACTTCGGCGGGCTCTCGTCGTGGCGCGGCAAGCTGAACAGCACGTCTGGGAAAATCACCTACGACGCCCAG